>OCZT010000251.1_pt1 | contig 51362 bp, 52 predicted proteins | sample 1539031 | NCBI WGS metagenome assembly OCZT01 (sample SAMEA3539308, study PRJEB22396) | soil metagenome | biome: tundra; feature: field; material: soil | place: USA | collected 2010-05 | depth 0.15 m
ATATCATTTTTATGAAAATACAATAAATCTTACTTTTTTAATGGTATATTTATAAAATAGTATGTGTAATTCTTCTATCGGCCATTTTTTGAAGACACTTTAGTAATGGAAAAGACTATTTCCTATTTAAAAGAAACTAAGAATTAAGTAAAATTACATGATATTTATAATCAAGGAAAACATATGCCAAAAACATCTAAGCAAAAACGCTTTTTTTACGCTGTAAAGAATGCTAAGCACAATCCCAACTACGGCGATACGCATCTTCATAAAGTAGCAGATTCAATGACAGATAGTGATATTGATGATTTTACTAAACTAAAAGCCGAGTTAAAAATGAAAAAAGCCGTTCTTGCTGTTTTAAAAGATTCAAGAGGACCAATTGCTGAAACTAATGATGGAACAGATGATAAAAAGACTGGAGACCAGAATGTAATAACCAAAAAATTTCAAGTAGAGGGAAAGTTTGATGAATATGTAAAACGTTTCCTTGGTCAGAGATTTTCAGAAAAAGAATTAGAAGCGGTTAGTAACTTTAAAGAAGTAAAACCAAAAATTGAATCCAATTTAATTCGTTATAATACTACAGATACATTTCAAAATAGCACCACAACAATTATAAAAAAACTTCGGGAAGGATCCGATTTTGTATATGTAGCCTTCACTAAGAATGATAAACCTGAAAGTCCCACAGATCAACAACAACCAGAAGGAGCTGCGGATAGTGGTATTGGAGGATCAATGGGAGGTATGGGCGGTTCTCCTATGATGGAAGATTTAGGAGCAACAGATCAACCAACACCATCTAATGATATGAGTGTTCCTACAAATCCTGATTTTGGTAGTGGAACGGCTCCATACGAAGAAAGTAAAGAATATTTTAGAAAGTTTCTTCCAAAGAATGAAACCAAAACATATGTAAATTGGCCTGAAAAATTAAATGAACAAATGCCTATGGATCCAATGGGTGCTACACCACCGATGGGAGCTCAACCAGGAATTACACCAGGACCAATCCCCGGACAGGGGCCAGCAACTACAACGGCTCCAATGACACCCTCGCCAAAAACTCCTGAACAACGAAAAAAAGAAATGGGTGTAGATGATATTATAATAAGAAAATCTTCAACGTTTAGAGAAGATATTGATGGTGGAAGAATTTTAATTGCATTCATTAAAAAACTCGATCTATGATAAAATTAAAAGAAATAATCCACCGACTACAAGATGAAGCAGAAAAAGGATTAACTCTTGTGGATAAATGGAGTATACCTGATTATGACTTTATGGATGATATGGGATTTAAACCAGATGGACAATATTCCTTTTCTTTAAAAAAACCACATATTAAAGTTTATCATAAGGAAGGTGTAGGATTTGTAGTAGAAGATTATTCTAAAACAAATCGAAAGAAAAAATCTGTCGGAGTGGGATATGATCATACTTCTGAAAATGAAGAAAAAAATGAACCTGCTCGTTTCATATTTCATAAATTTGGAGAACTTACAGAATACTTCACAAAATATGAACAGGAGTTCGACGATGCTCCTTATAAAAGTTAACACATTCACGAATACAAAGATATTTATATCATATGAAACAAGTAAATGAACTATCTCCACAATTAGCTTATAAAGCTCAACAAGGTGCTGAGCAAAGAGGTGATCCAAGAGGACAAGCTCAAGCTAAAAAATTTGGTGCATATGCACAGAAGCAAACATCTAAAACTCCTGATCTACGATTTACAGATGAAACGGGAAAAAGTGTAATAGCTAGTCTTGTAACAGATACCCCACGAATAGCAACTAATTATGGTAAATTAGGACAAGGCTACATTACATATGCTAGAGATACCATAGGAAAAAATATAGCATTATTTATATCAATGAGCAAAAAGCCTTATCAAATATATTCTATATCAGGAGGAGGAGAAGATAGAGTTTTTGTAGATCGTCCTAGTGCTATAAAATTGGCTCAGATATTAAAAGTAAAACCAACCGATTTCTCTATGCAAGCAAGACAACCAGTAGTACCGCAATCTCAAACCCCAGAATATACAATAGAAAACCTTATGAAAGAAGACCTTAAAGTACATCGATTCAGTCTGAAACAAATTGTTGAAAATCTCGACAAGATTCCAGAAAAGACCGGTAAGTTCGGTGAACCATCTAACAACCTTTCACAACCAGAAAAGAGAAAGATGTTGGCAATGCTTGGTAGATTTGGTAAACATGGTCAATCTCTGCGTGGAGATGGGGCCATTCGTGAAGCAGCAAAAGAATTAAGTGAATTAGCAGCAATGGCAAAGAAATATGCTATGAATGAAAACAATTCAGATTTCATTCAAAAAGAAACAGTACTACGTGATTTTAAACAGATGGATGGAATTGTTAAAGAATTTCAGACATTAGCTCAGGAATGTGTAAACAGCCAAATGCAATTAGCTGCTCTTTATGAAGATTACGGAAACGTAATGGAGAGATACTACTCAATGGATAGTATTAACGAAGCGGGCGGAATATCTATTCCTGAAGATGTTCAAACAACTCTAAATAAAAGTGAATGTTCTACCTGTGGATGCGGTAATCCTAACGATAATCATAATGTAAAAGAAACTAGAGGAACTGATGGTGAAGGACAAAGTATAGAAAACAATCCAGAAGATGTAGAACTTAGTGAATAATATAAAAATTTGATTCGTTCGGGATGAGAGAAAAGGCGGTTAACTTTGGTTAATCGTCTTTCTTTATTATAAACCATAACTTTCTATAAAAGCTTTATAAGGAAGAAGCCAACAATAATACTCGGTTTTTTTATTTCTTTTCTTCTCAGCTAATTTATGAGCTTCACTTAAATCTTTTGCCCATATAACTCTTTTATTATATGGATCTTTATCAGTCATTCCACTATACCAAGCCATATACTTCTTTTTCATATTAAGTTTTTATTACTTTTCCATAAAATGATCCCGTAACTTTTAAATTTTTTAATCTTAACATCTTTTTCTTTCATTTACATAAAACTTTCTTTAATCTTTCTATTGTTTCATCATTTTTCGGGTCACATTTAACCGTCCCCCACCACCCATCTTTCATAAGACCAATTATAAGACACAAACGATTATATTTAAGGAATAAATTAGCTAATTCCAAAGATTTTTCTATTAATTCTGCTTCAACATCTGGCAAGTTTATAGTATCTTCCTCAATTCCATCTTCTCTTAAATATTTCATATATTTTTTCTTAATTCTTCTCTGACTTCCATCCAAAGAACTCCTAAACGATTTTTACCAGAACCATCCCCACCATCAGCCCAATAGTGGTCTCTTGGAGTATGTTCTAATAACTCGTTATCATCAGTAGACAATAAAGTATCTTTAACATCTTTATGTTGATTAACTTTAAACCAAAGAGTTTCTTTCATTATTCCTTCTTTGATTTGATCCCAATCTTTACGAAGTGGCAAACTTGGATCACGACCTATTTGAGCGGCAACCCAAGGACTTTTTGATAATCGAATTCTCTCTTGAAGTTCCGGATCTTCATATTTTTGAGCTTGATAATAAGCTTCGGTAGTTTTCCATTCTTTTCCATTTACGACGATTGGATGTTTAGAAAAGTTAGAAAAGCAACCATATGGTTCTGCTATTTTTAGAAATAAAATTTTCATAATTATGTTATATTTTTAAATGGAGTATTACAAATAATATCTACATATTTCATAATTTTCTTATATACATCATCATCTTTTGTAAAATTCCATTTCTTTAAAGCCACATTATTTATCCAATCTTTTAAAGATGATCCGAATTCCTCCGACCTACTTTTCCAATCTGAAATCATTTCACATAAATATACATCTGGCATATTTTTTATTCCATTCCACGATTCCGGATGATGTTTGTTAGTAGATTGGTGATGAATTACAGCCATTTTTAATTTAAGTTTAGCTTCATCTTCTTTTGTAATAGGACCAGCAACTAATTGATCCCATTCGATACCAAAAAACTTGCTAGCATCATGTACAAAACCATTAGCAATTAGATGATGTCCCAACTCAACTTCACCAGACATTATAAGTCTTTCTCCAAGCAAGAGACAATTATCTTCCACATTACGAATATGACGGGTTAAGGCTCTAACCTTTTCCATTGTTTGTTCTGCTTTTAATTCTAATGACTTTTTCATGAATATAATATACCATAAATGTTAAAAATGTCAATTCACCAATAGAAGGTGTAAATATCTCGGTGTCTCTCGACTTCAAACCCCCGTTCTCTGACATTTTCAACAATGTGATTTATTTCATCCTTTGTAAACTCTTCCGGAGCAATCCAATTACACTTTGATTCACCTAATTTGGCTCTTCCCTCAATCCAATTATAAACAAATTCTAATTGTCTTGCGACAATGTGCATCGTTTTATTCTCGTTCTTGAGTTTATGTGCTTGGTTTGCTGTGATCATTGAAAATATTCCTCTTTTAGATTTTCTTTTCCTGTCCATGGATCTTTTGCCCAACAAACAAAATCACTTTGTTTCATTAATTCCCGTGCTTTATTTTCTCCATCCTCATTATTAGTTATTGGAATACCACCCCAAATAAACTTTGGTTTTTCATCCTTTATCATAACAGGAAATATTAAACCGACCTTATAATCTGTTCTTTGAAATAAACCTTTAAGACCACAATCCATTACTTCTTTTACTGTAATCATATTATTACCAAGATATCTCAAACATAGAATAAGATGGTGATGCAAAAGTAGAAGTATTTACTACTTTATATCCATATTCATTTAATTTTTTACTAATTTCTTTTATATTATTAAATGAAATAGTTGGATCAGGACACCACATATAATTTGTAAATCCACTATTTGCTTTGATAGATATAATATCACCTATCTTTTCAAGTTGTTTATCTATTACATTCGTCCCCAATGATATTTTTTTTGCTTTTTTTGCTGTGATCATATTACCAAGATATTTCGTATTCTCCATCTGTTCCATTTTGTCTTATCTTATATTTATTCTTTTTAAGAATATTTATTGTTTTTTGGATCACTTCTTTTGGTCGAAATATAAATCTATGTATAATATGCGTATCTCCACATTTAATGCGTGATATTATCTGATCATTAATGTTATCTATCTCTAAATCTGATTTATCAACATTCAGAGACTTTTTTCTTGCTTTTTTTGCTGTTATCATATTAATATTCCTTTGTTTTCTTTAACCCACTCTGTTAATTTTTCTTTCTTTCCTGCACTAATAAAAGAGTAAAAAATCCACCATACATGTTCTTTTAATAACCAAACATTATTTACTTCATCATATGGAAAAATTCTAAACTTTCTCATATTAAAACTTTCCATTGGTTATAAGAACTCGCGTGAGTTCCTTGGTTTTGATTTTAACTTTCTTTTCCTTAGTCCATTTAGATTTAAGATTCTCAAAAAGGCTAACTAAATCTGTGATGTAATTCTTCTTTTTCTTAGCTGCTTCATTACTTGCCTTAGAAGCTTCTTGAAGCTTAGGAATTATTAATCCTGCATCTGAATCTTTTTCCTGTTGAACAACCCACCCAGCAATTTCTTTGCCTGTAAGATATCCTTCCTTATCATTTAGAACAATTACATATTCCCATTTAGGCTTAGGAGTAGTATCCTTATCAGCTTTAAGTTCTTCGACAACCTCTTCAAGTTGTTTAACAATTTGTGCAACCTTAATTGCGTCAATTTTGTTTTCTAACAACTTCGCCTCTACTTCTTCAATACTTACTTTCATAATTTTTATTTTCTTTTGTTAATAATTTATCATTGTTAAAACTTCCACGAACATAAACGTGCCTAAATCTTATTTTACTTTTTAAGTTAATAAAAACTTCTCCAAGATATACGGCATGAACATATACAATATTACTTTTCTTAATTCTATCTATGATTTTATTCTTAAATTTGTCATTTCTTTCAGTTGACCATTCATATTTGTTTTTTACAGTACAAAGATGATATGTCAAACATATTTTTGGTATTGTATCTTCATTTTTAAAATCAGTATAACCATAAGGAATTCCTTTATCATCTATAGCAAAGAATGGTTTTTCTATATAGAAAAAATTATCAAATATCTCTTTTGGTGATAAAATGTTTATCCCATAAAATCCAAATTCTTTATATTCTGGTAAATTCATTTGCTTATTGTATTTAAACCACCCAAAATTTCTGTTTTCTTCCACTTAGATTTCTTTGCTTTTTCTTTATCTTTCCAGTCTTTGGTCTTGTTCCATTTCATATGTTTATAATGATCCTTTCCAGGACTAAGAAAACTATGAAGTTCTCCAAGTTCATTTGTATTATATGGAATGAAGGTTCTTTTTCCTTTTTCATCTATACTATAATATCCTTGCGATACATTAGCATGAAATGAAGCTGATACTTCAGAGGGAGATTTAAAATTCTTTGCGTATGACCAGAGTCTCATAATTCTATTACACTTTCTGTTATATTACGGTTAACCATAATAACTTTTGCATTTTTAAATTCTGATTTCTTAATATATTTTCTGGCATTCTTTTCTGTATAAAACTCGAAGATACCTATGTTTTCATTTCCTTCACAAATTAATGAATCTTCTCTCTTTATACGAAAAAACTTTTCTGTATATGAATGTGTATATGACATATTAATCAATATATTCTATTGTTAAACCTAACTCTTTCGCTATTTTAATTTCTGCTTGAACCCCCACAGATGTTTCCCAACCAAATAATTTATAAACAATAAGTTTATTACAACAAGATAAGTAAGCTCTATCAAAGGATTCCCAAAATTTCCATTCACCTGGCAATTTTCCATAAACTGCCATAGGATGACACATTGATATGGGACTAAAAATATTCATACCTTTACTCATTAATTCAGAAGATTTTTTAGAAACTTTCTGAAAATTTTCTTCTTCATTACCAGTATATGGAGAAGCAAGATATACTAAAGGTTTATTCATATTAATGATATGGTAATATTCTTTCCCATTTTACATTTTTAAAAGAAGACAAATCTTTTCCACCAGCATAAGATATACTACTTTGAAGAGCCTGCTGAATTTCAGTTAATCTCTGTTGATATGTTAAACCTTCTTCTAATTCAAGAGTTCGTCCTTCTATGTGCCTTCTTTCTCCTTTTACTTCATATGAAGTAGAACCTCGATAAACTTTTTTACCTGCAACAATTTTTGCTGGAGAGTCAATGCATGAAGCAAACCATCCTCCAGACATAACCATTGTAGCACCAAACGTAAGAGCTTTTGCTATATCTCCGTAGTATTTTGCCCCACCATCGGCTATAATTGGAATGTTTTTACGTTCTCCTAATTCTTGTAAAACTGAAGTCGCCTCAAAAACCGAATGAAGTGTAGGAAGATGAAACCCGGTTTGATAACGTGTAGTACAAATAGAGCCGCCTCCAATACCAACTTTGATAGCATTTGCACCTCTATCAAATAAATAATTTACAGCTTCGGATGTTGATACGTTTCCTATAATAAGTTTAGTATTGGGGCAATTTTTTTGAATGTATAGAATAACAGGCTCTACATTTTCGTGATAGGCATGTGCAACATCAATGGTTATAAAATCTATACGAAAGTTTTCATTTACAGAAAAATCCACCACATCTTTATAATCATTAGTTCCAACACTTATACTAATTAGTTTTAGATTTACTAAATTTGCTTTTTTTATGAAATTTTTGGTGGTATCTTCAAATCTGTGCATGATATAAAAATAATCATTTTCAGATAACCACTTTGCATTATCCATGCTTATAACATCTATCATATTGGCAGGAATAACGGGAAGTTTGAATGTTCTTCCTAAGAAATCTACAGATGTGTTAGCTTCGCTACGACTTTTAAGGTAGGAATACTCTGGTCGAAGACAAACAGTATCATAAGATAACAAAAAATCTTTCGTCATGCATTAACAATAACACACAAACGAAAGATGTAAATTTATTATATTATTACTTTATTTATTTTAAATTAATTTATCTCCGTTAAAATATCTCTCACAATATTCTCAACTGTTTCCCATTTGTTATTAATAGGATTCTTAACCATATTTCTATTTACACCCTCGCTGAGAGCACCAGCCGGAAACATAAATGCCCCTCTAGTAGAAGGATTACTTACAAAATCAAAAGCAATAAGTTCAAAATCATCTTGAACAAAATCTGTATCTTCATTTACACCCTTCTTAATTGTTCCTAATCCACGACTGGAAATACCCAAACGAATATTTGAACGGAATAATTCTCTGAGAATATTTCCATTAGGAGTAGGTAATACTTCAATTGTGCCAACAAGATCATCACCTTCCCAATGCATTTCAACTACATTATGGGAAACATTTTGAAGATTTACTACTGATGATTCTGGGTGATCGAGCTCACCTATTGCTCGTCTTTCCTTGATAAAATTTTCTTCATATTTTCTGGATTCTCTAGACAAGATTTCTTTTGGATAAACTCTACCATTTTGATTTTTAATACCAGCCCTCTGTAAAATTCCTTTTACCATGAGTTTTCTCATCGGATCGTGGTTGGCCTCTTCAAAGATGGTATCCTTGACTGGTTCAAATGAAATACAATTTATTAATAGCTGTCGATTATCCATATTATTAGTGTATATTAAGAAGTTCCTGTGCTAATTTATTAATTTTATCTACTACTTTTTGCCTACCATAATCAAGATTATGTCCTCCTACCAATTTACATAATTCTATTATTTTTTTTCCAATCTGAACTTCTCGCTTTTCTTCCGGATTAGATACATTAGATTCACCATGCCCATCTTCCTTCACAAACTTAGCATTATTTTCATCATCCTTATAACCAAACTCTAAAGCTAATTCTCTGGCCTCTTGTAAAGCACATGTTTTAGCTTCTGAAATACTTCTTATATATCCTAGTCCGACACCTTCCAATCTCTTATATGAATATTCTTTTTCTCCTTCAGAGAATACTTTTTTAAGGCCTTTTCGTACCAAAGAAGATTTTGGTTCATCTTCAGATACACCTTCAGAAATCAATTTAAATTGATTACCATCTACATTTTCAAATAATTTTTCCATATTTAAGATCTCCACGCAGTTTGCTTTACAAACTCCATTATATACATTTTTCCAACCTGAGAAATATCAATAGAACCTCTAGTTAATTTAGAATCTATATTTCCTGAAGACCACATAGATTCTTTAACAGCCAATTTAATATCTCTTTCATCAATAGATGGTTTCATGTGGTTAACAGGAATTTCTAATCTAGCCTTATATACACTAGCATCCAAATTTTCATTAATTGCTGTTTTTACATTTTTAATATAAGATGTGAAATCTATATTTCCTTTAGAATCTTTAACATTATCTGACATAAACTCCATTAAAAACATTCTTATATCTTTATTGATATTTTCTTGTAATTTTAATGTAGTTTCTGTTTCAGCTATTTTCTTTTTCTTTGGGGCTGGCAATTGTTCTGGAGGAACTGTACCTGGTACTGGTGGGGGTTGCTGACCTGGAACAGGAGGAGGTGTAGTTCCTGTCATTCCTGGTTGAGCTAAAGCCATACTTGGGTCTTGTGCTCCCATAGGAGTCATCGAAGCGTCAGGTTGAGCTCCCATAGCTGTTCCTGTCCCACCCATTGCATCAGGAGCACCAGGAGTTCCTGTAGATGTAGGAACTTCAGTATTTGGTTGTTCTTCACCTGTTGCACCGGTTGCTGCAGCACTTGGTTCTTCAGGAGCTTGATCGTCTTGTCCAGCTTCTCCATTTGCACCCTGCTCAATTTTAATATTGACACCAGGAGTTAAGAAATACTTTTTATCATTTTCATCCTGCATTATTACAACCCATTCTTTATACCAAAACTCAACGCTAACCTTTTTTACTTTATCAATTGTGTGGTCTGTTTTTGGTTGTCCATATCCACGGGAAGCATTTACTGTAACTTTCTTTTCGATAAGTTGTTTGTTCATCTTATCCAGAAGTTTCTTTTTTGCCTGAGCCTCAGCCTTATTCTTTGCATCTTCAAATGCACGAAAATCTTTTGTCCAATCATATTCACCTGGATCTTCAGGTGATGGAGTTTGATCTATCTCTGGTTCAGGAACAGCTAGTTGATCCATTTCAGGAGGAGTTTGAGAAACCGGTGCAGGGGCCTGCATTGGTTGTGGTGCCCCCATAGTAGGCATTGGTTGTGGTGCCTGCTCTGTAATATTTAACATTGATCTTAACTTAATCATATTTTCTTTTTCCTTATAATAGCAGGAGAAGTTATTCCCAGTTTAGTCTGAAGATTTTTAATGTCTTGATCATTATATTTTTTCGAACCGCAGTAAGGACATTTTATAATTTCAGATTTATCACCTCTATGCCTCAATGTAAGTTTACCTCTTCCTTTACAGGACCGACAGCTTTTTCCTTCGTTTATTTTCTTTTCTTTTTCAGAAATGCTCTTTACAGGTTTATATCCCAAACTTTTACTGGCTGCTATTGCTCTTGGACTTCCCTCTTTATTCTTAGTTCCCCATGCTGGAGTAGAAATCATTCCACCGGCTTGGCCTACAGCTCCAGAACTGGTTTCTTCTTCTATAGGCTTCTCTCTTTTCCACATTTTATCTAAAGATTTGACAAAATCTTCCTTTTTCCAACCTTTTAATTTAAGTTTTTTTAATCTTTCTTCTGCCTTTTTTAAAAGATCTTGTGCTAATTTTTTATTATCTTCTTCCAAGGAAGAAAATCTATTATCTCTTTTACCATTCAGCATATCATCTGTATAGGTTCCATCAGGATTGGTTTTTTCATTAGCCACTTTCCTTCGTTTATTATATATTCTTTCTCTTATTTTATTTACAAAATTACTTTCTTCTTTAACTCTCTTCTTCTTTTTTGTTTTCTTAAAAGCAAACGGAGAAGAAAATGCACCTGCATCTCCAGAATCCGATTCTTCATCAACAGATGTACCAGCTGCTAAAATAATTCTTTCTATTTCTTCATCAGATACACCAATTACTTGTTGTAAAAAATTTTTAGCTTTTTCTTTACTCATACCGCCCATAGCACTAACCATTTCATCAGGCATTCTAAGAGTTTTTACAGCTATTCTCATTTGCTGCTTTTCTTGGATACTTAAATCTCTCAAGTTTCTCATTTCATTTACATTATCCTCATTAATATCTCTACCAATTTTTTCAAGAGGCATAGGTGTAACTATTATATCTCTAGAAATAGATATCACTTTAGAAGTTTTTGTTGAGCCACCAAAGCCAAAATCAATAGCTGACTTATCATTTTCTTTTTTAAATGTATTAGGCATTCCAGCTATTGTAAAATATGTACCAACAGGTACTTTAGAAAAGTATTCTCTACCTTTTAAATATGATGATTGTTCTCCAACGTTAACAGGTCCATATGTATCAAGTTCAGCATCTTTCATATTATACATCTCAGAAAGAATATGCTTAATAATTGTTTTGAGATTATTTATTTTCATATAACTTTCTTTTCAGTATTTCTACGAATTTCTTTTAGTAATTCATACCCCAAAAGGACAACCATAACAGTTGAATCTTTTACTAATTTGGCCGGTTTAATTTTGTCTAATTGATGAATTACCTCATTTATTTTAATCTTAACAACCTCAGAGTCCTTTATCTTAATGTTAAGTTCAACAAGTTGAGCCTTAACGTCTCCAATCTTTTCACATATAAAGGATCCAAGTGAGTTGGTGTTTGAAACATTATTAATATATTCTCGTAACACAGATTTTTGATTATCATCAAGAGATTTATATTTCTTATTAAGACCTTCTACCAATAATCTATAAGACAATAAACGAATTTCTTCATTTTGCTGCTCATAGAACTTAAGAAGATCTTCTTCCTCATTTGGTAATTTTTTTCTATCCGATATGTGTTCAACTATATAGCTTTTGGCTTGAAATACTTCCTTAACGTCAAACTTAAGATCCTTTGAAGAAGCATCTTCGAAGAGTTTGAATATTGATGCTAATGCCTTATAATTTCGGATATTAGATTTCAGAAATTCATCTATTGGATAAGTTTCCTTAATTTCTTTAATAAGTTGATATTTTTCGTTGGTTAATTTCGAGTTACTTAGTTTCTTTCGTTGTTCCAATATAACAGATAAAAATCGTTCCGCATATTGTAAATCTTTTACCTTTTCTGTAAGTATAAAATTATATAATCGCCACTCTTTTCCAAGTTCGGTATTCTCCTTAAAATATCTAAATAATAGATTTTTTGCGTATGAATTTTCTTTACCAGCAATAATATCGGCTGTTATTTGCCTCGTTAGAAGCTCAAACAAAATGCCGGTATTTCTGAACTTGGAATGGCGCATTTTCTTAATAGACATATATCAAACTCTTCTATTTTATAAATATGACTTATCTACGTCAAAATATAGTATTTTCATTATTGATCAAGTAGAACAGTCGGATCCATTATTGATTTACTTCCTTCTGATTCTTTAATCAAATTTTTCTTTTCATTTCCTCTATTTTTAGAAAGATAAGCTTCAAGACTTGTAATAATATGACCTTTCTTCATAGTAGCCACTCTATTTTTTCGTTCTTGCAAACTTAATGGGGATATTTTAGAAGTTTTATCGGTCAATCTTCTATCTGCTCTATCGGTTGATAAGGCAGTTTTAATTTCTAAATGGCCCAATGGATCTTCTGTTTCTCCCCGTTCTACCTTCTTTTCTCCGGTTTGATCGCGAGTTCTCTTATATTCATCTGAATGTACTCCGTGTTCTTCTGAGATTTCAGAATCCGTAGGGGACATAGGATCTGGTTGATTTATTAATTCTTTTACCACATTTTTATCACTTTTTTCAGTTTCCATGATAGGGGATGATCCGCCCATACCGCCTCCAAGGCCTCCGCTCAAGTCGGATCCATCAAGTCCTCCACCCATGCCACCCATTCCACCACCCATATCAGGAGGAGGTAATCCTCCCATGCCTCCACCTTGACCAGGTTGAGCATTAGGATTAATTTTCTTAAATGGTTGAGCAGGATCATTACCCTCTTCTTCAATAGATCGGAATCTATATAATTGCTTAGAATCTTCAACCACATCGTCTTGAAGACCCTCAACATCATCAACTGAAAGATTAAACACATTCTTATAAACCCAGGCTTTAGGAAATAGTTTGATTTCCATCATTCTTGACGCTACATCTACTTTATTCCCCCAAACTTCAATCTTTTCTTTTTCAAAGATTGTAGATGGGTTAGTAAGTTCTAGTTTGAAATTTACTAATGATTCATCTCTATATCCCTGAGAATATAAGTGAACAATAGCAATCTTTTCTAGTTCAGAAATAATAATTCTTTGAACACGTTGAATGGTTCTGGCAAAACGGACATCCTCAGAAGCAAGGGTTGCCTTACCTGATAGTTCTTCTTCATAACCCAAGAAAGCCTTTGGAATCTTTAAAGCGGCCATCATTTTATTACGGACATATTCAACATCATCAATACCGGTCCATTCTATACCACTCAAAGTTTCAATAGAAGTTCCGCTATCGGTTCCACGAACAGGAAGATAAAAATCTTCTACCATGTTCATTAGGTTAAATCGTAAATTATAATCACCTGTTTGCTGATCAACGTAAGGAACCTTCTTAGTTTTGGTCATCATTTTTTCCATGAAAGTATCAACTTCCTGTGGAGGAATATTTCCAATATCAATCTTAAAAATACGACGTTCAGGAGCACGCATAATACGATTTATTAACATGGCATCTTCAAGTAATGATAGTTGTTTCCATACACGTCGGCCTCCTTCAATCATTGATTTACCATAGGGAAGAAAATTAGAATCTGAAAGTAATCGAAAGTGGGCACACTCAAAGGATTCGAGGGTTTCTACTTGTGAAGTATCAGTTGGTCTAATTTGAAATTTTACGTAGTTCTTATTGAGAGGATCTGTGTTTTCAAGACGTTCAACATTATAGGCAGAAATTGGTTCGATCTGATATACTCCATATTCTGGGGATATATATAATCTCATGTAAAAATCACCATATTTACACATATTCCTAGTCCAAGACCATAGATTATGTTCAATATTAAGTATATCATAAAATAGGTTGGTTAGAATTCCCTTTATATTATCATCTTCTGCATTAACCACTAAAACTTTTCCATATTCGTTAACCGTTAAAGATTCATCAGAATAAATATCCAAAGCTGATGCTATGATAGGATCCATGTCCATCGTGTCATAATCTCTAAACAAATCAATTCTGGCTGCCTGATAAGCTAGTGAAAAGTCCCTGCTATAAGCATTATAAGAAGTAGAACGAACTCTATTAAATCTGTCTCTAAGACTATTTCGATCTGTGGCATACATCAAATCGCCAGTATCTTTGACCTTAAGTTTCTTACCACCTACATTTCTAACTACTACGCCAGCCGCAAAAAGTTTCTTTAGCCTTGCGAATAATGACTTTTGTTTTACGTCAATTTCTTCTCCATCCATTCCCGCTCCTGGTTTTAATATTTGATTAGCCATTTTATTTCCTTTATTTCAATATGTATATAAATATATCTAATATATCCTTATAATCAACGAAGTAACCAGGTCAAACTTTCAACATCTCCCGGTTTACCACCCACCTTCATTTCCCACGATGACTTCCCAATACCTGTGGATCTAGCTGTATAGATAGGAGTTTTGTCTTCGTTGGACCTTTTTATCTCTATATTATCTAGTAAATTTCTGCTCATAATGACACCTTCCTGTCTTAGTCTGATAGCAGTATCTCTTACCCACAACCCTAAGCAAAGGGCCATAGTTAAATCGTCATTATAATGTTCTGCGGCCTGAGCTTTTCCATTATCCCAAACGAAAGTTCTTAATTCGTCAATGGTTCTAGAAGAATGAATATCCACTATTCTTTCACGAAAATAAGCTTCAAGTTTAGAAATAAGAAGTGGTCTAGTGCTAATAGTTGTAGTAAATCCTGGTTTTAATTTCCTCTCCTCGGCATAATATCTAGTAATAATTTGACGTTGAACTTCTACTACCTTTAAGTCCAAACTACTATAAAATGTATTTTTATATTGTCGGTCAATAATACGTTGTAATACAGCAGGTCCAAGACCATTATATTCTACTATTAGTAAAGCATCATTATATTCTGTTGCAAGATTTACTAAAATATCTGCAAATTCTTTTGGTGGTATTTGCTGTTTAAATTCAGCAACTTGTTCGAAAGTTTCTATATTTAAAACGTGAGCAGCAGAATAGTCTGTTCCATCGCCACGAGCAGGATCCGCTGATACTACGTATGATTTCTGTTCTTTTGGTAATTCCCAAATCCACAAAAAGTTTGAATAACGACGTTCTATAGGATCTTTAACTCCCATCTCTGGTCTTGGATCTCCCCCAATTTTGACTTCATTATTTGTATATTCTTCCAAAATCTTAAGATCAACGACGTTAGTACCAGATGTTAGAAAATCGCAATCACATTCCTGTGCTGCTCCTCGTTCTCCTAACTGCTTAGTCTGTTCATCTCTCCACTTTTGATCACGTTTTGGATGAAGACTCCAATGAAGTCTAAGAGTTCTAAAATCATTCTTTTTCTTTTCAGCATTTACCCACATTTCATGAAACCAATTACCAACTCCGTTAGGAGTAGATAAAACTATTGCACGACCACCAGTTGATAGAGTATTAAATGATGAATTCCAAATATCCTTAGCTTCATCAATGAATGCAGCTTCATCAAGAACTAATAAACTCAAAGCTTTTGAACGGCCAGCATCTTTTGCAGATGAAGTAGCAGCAATCATAGACCCGTTCTTTAAACGTAATGATAATCGATTGTCCTCTGTTGCCGGAATTCGTAACCATGAAGGTAAATGATCATTAGCAAAACGAACTTTGGTAATAATTTCCTTGGAAATTTCTTGCTTAATAGAAATAACAAGAATATTTCTATCACTATTAAATAACATCTGCCACAAAGAATAAGCAGATACAAGTGTTGTTATTCCTAATTGACGAGATTTTAGAATAAGAAGAAATCTGTCATTGTGAAAACGATTAAGAGTATCTTCCTGAAAGGGATAAAGATCGAATGGTACAGTTCCTCCTTCATTTGGATTCTGAATTTTGACATATTTCCTCATGAAGAATATGGGGTCAGTCATACACTTCTTAGTTTCCTCTCTAATCCATTTTCTTAAATCTATTTCTTCAGGCATATTAGTTAAAAGTTTTTGCTTCTAATTCAACTATCAATTTATCAACTTTTTCTAAATCTATTTCTGATTCTTTAAGTAATCTTTCATTTTGTGCTCCGACAAATGTTGTCACAGTTCCATTAGAATGAACCATTTCAATTTTACAATCATCCTTTTTTAAAAAATCTATAGTTTCTAATACATTTTTTTTGAACTCTTTTGCTGTTGAAAGTTTATTTTTAAGAATCATTTTATCACTATATTCTTGAAAAGTCCCATTACATACCATTTCAGTGTGTTCAGCTTGAAGGCAGTTTAAGCATTTTCCTGTTTTAGAATACACTTTTTCATCAAGCCGATCACCAAAAAGTCCTAAATCAGTTCCACATATTGAACACCGTTTTTTAATCAATTCTCTAATTGAATCGGCTTGATCATTAACTCTAATAATAGCTCCATTTTTTTTCATCCATTTTTTCTTTTTACTATCTTCCCACACATCACCATTTTTGTGTCTGACCTCTGGAGCGGAATAGCCCGATTGTACAAATGGCTGTTCACCATTCATTATTTGTTGTACCACACTTAAATTCCATTTTCTACGTGCCATATTTTTTAATTTTCCTTTTCAATATAAAATTTATTATTAATTATATTTTTTATTTGATAAACGTCCGTTTTCATATAGTTTATATATTAAACAACGCAGGTCAAGATATTTTTATATACTTTCTATCTGCTTTGTAGGATTCCAATATATTTTCCTATAATATACTGAAGCTAAAGATTTACCAATAGTAATATCGTCACTAAATTGAGATCCTGATAATATATACAAATATTTATCATCAAATCTCACATCGGCAATATCAGTATATGCTAATTCACCAATTGGAACAGAATCATTCATTCTTGATATGAATCTACTATGAGATATTCTTGAATCTGGCCGATGAATTATAGAAGATGCATAAATATTTCCATTTTCAACAAATAAATCTCCTTTATCTATAAAAACACTCTTAGATACATAAAGACTTCCTGATACTGAGAAATCTGCTAATCCTGCTTGAATTATTCCTCCGGGTATGTATGGAATTAAAGAACTTCCAGATAGATCAAAATTTTGAATTGTATTTAGATTAGAATAAATTAAATTATGATTAATATCAAATAATTCTGCTTTAATTTGATATGTTTCATTTGCTATACTTACTAACCAAGGAATTCTTGTTATAAAAAGATCAGGAGAAAATCCATCATCTCCATAAACTCTAAATGATATATTTTTTAAATATACTTCACATTTATATGGAACTATAACAAGTGTTCCATATAAATCATTTTTTGGAGTATAAAAGAAAATTTGATTATAGAAATTATTTAAATTTCCTGCCACATCTGCATTTAATGTAGCAAGTTTTATACCATATTTATCATTATAGTTTGGATCATTTTTTGCAGTTGGAATAGAACTAGTAAAATAAAATTCCAAGTGTGCATCAGTAACATTTGAATTTTTGATTATAATTGAATCGGTTTGTAAAATATATTGTACATTTGATTTAAGTTCTATAAAATTAGAATCATAAGATGATCCAGACGTTTTATTAAATTGTGATCGATCAAATGGAATATAGGTTGAATCTCTGTTTATATTTACTGAATCATTTTTTACTATTACATAATCATTTCCATCTAAAAGAGTATTAGCTTTTATAATACAAGAATCTATGGCATATTGGGGAGTGTGTTGCATCTGTAAATTATTAGAACTGGTAAACCAATAATGTTCTATGTGTTTATCATTATAAAATTTACCAAGAAGCTCATAAAATTTATTTTGTGTTAAACTATCTCTCAATTGCTCATTAATTGAAAGTGGTTCATCTGCAACTACAGAAAAATCTCCACTAGACAAAAGACTTTTTCTATATACTTTATGACGTGCAACAAATCCTGAAAAGGTTCTTATATTTCTATAAACTATATTAGCATAAGAATTTTGTATAACATAAACGACACCATTAATATTTGATGTTTGATAACTAGATGTTACAGAATTATATCCAATATAAGGATATGTTATACTAAAATCAGTATCAGCTATATTAGTGATTATCTGATTATTTTTATCATCAGCATAATAATATGGATCTGCAAGTTTTAATGTAGTGTTAGTTACTACATCTGATATTATAATAGATGATGTTCGTTGTGTAGGTATTATTAAATTATTAGAAAATGGAGCGGCAATTTTATTTATATTAAGATTTGCTGCAAATCCTATCATTTGAGAATTTAATCCCGTTCTATCATCTAGTATATCTCCGTTTATATTAGGAATATCTACAGTAAGTCTATAATCTATATCAATATTTCTTTTATTTACAGATGGATAATTTACATCTTTTGCTGGATTAATAGCATTTGTATGAGATTTCCCCTCAAATGTTATGGTTTGTTTTAAGGTTGATGCTATATCAGCATCAAGAACAGGAACTAATATAGAATCAGCTTCTAAAATAGGATTGTTATAAAATCTTACTTTAGATACATTACTTAAAGTTTTATCTATTGTTATATTTTGTTGCCATTTTACTGTTCTTCCACCAATCAAAGTTCCATAACATATAATTTTTCCAACTCCATCAGAAGTATCATTATAAACATGTATAGAAAGAATATAAGAAGTACCTTCTTTATAAGCATATGATTTAGCTGTAATGTCTGAGGTTGTAGCCATTTCTATGAAAAGATTATTTCCAGCAGAATCAATACATTCTGTGAATATTTCTGATCCAGGCATTAAAAATGTGGAGCCGTTTAGTGAAAAAGCATTTTTTCCAGATGTAAACTTGGGGTTAAATTCCGATATAACGAAATACTTCGACAGATATACCGCATCATTTATATCTGCGGTGATGGTAGAAAGACCATGATTTACTCCAACCTTACCAAAGGAATTTAACAGATTTAGCATATCCTATAAATAGGATATATAATCAATATTCCTTTAATTCTTAGGTATTAAATATATTGTATTTTAGAAAACCCATTCTCTCTCTTAATTTCCATTTGACTATCTACTAAATCACGTAAAACATCTAAATGTGAAATTATAATTACGAAATCAAAATTGGTTTTTAAATAATGAAATAAAGATTGTACTGAAGATAGATGTTCAGAATCTAATACACCCCAACCTTCATCAATAGCTATAAAATTTGCTTTAGGTAGATTTGATAAATTAGTCAAAGCAACTCTTATAGCAATTGATAGTATAAACTGTTCCATACCACTTCCAAGGCTCATAAGCCAACGACGTTCATCATAAACAATATAAGGAATAATATTCTTATCATCTACATCAAACTTAGCATGAAATTCAACAATTTGACTCAATATACTATTAACTTCATTTTCAATATGAGGAACTGCTGCCGTAATAACCTCATAAGGAATTCCGTCACGACTTACAGATTGAACATAAAGGTCATAAACTTTATATTGTTTTTCTACATCTTTGACCTTCTCCAATTTCTTCTTTAATTCTTCAATTTTAGATTTGAATATCGATGCTTTTCCAATTAAATCTCTAACCAATTGATTTTGTTTATCAACATGATACACTGAATAATTCCATAATTTTTCCAGTGAATCGACTGATTTTTTGATAGTTTCATTATATTCTATAGATTCTTTATTTTTATTATAATTTTCTATATCTTTAATATACTTGGCAACTTCAATTTTCGTAAATTCTATTCTAGCTTTTGTTTTTTCAATCCAAACAGGTAATTTCCCCTCAATTTCTATTAAACTTGATTTATCTTTTAAAAACCCATGATATTCATCTTTTCCTTTTTCAGCCCAAAAATTTTCAGATATTATATTACAAACATTTTTATATTCATCCATTAAATTAGAAAATTCTGTCTTATCTTCTTCTAAAGATTTTTTGGAAGTTTCAGCTTCTAATGCAACGGTACCAGCATTTTTAAGACAAAATTCACATTTTGGGTCATAAGAATAATTTTTTGCTTTATCAATTTTATCTTTTTTATTTTTAATTTCTACTTTCTTTTTATCAAAAATTCCATCGATAATATCTTTTCTGTTTTTGGAATATTGATAAATAGTCCAGCACCTTTCAACGTTTTTTTCTTCAAATGGCTTGATTTTCTCATTTAAAGTTTCTATTCTTTTAAAAATTTTTCCCAAATCATATTCATGTTGTTTTAAATCTGCATAAAGTGCAAATAATTCTTTTTCATTTTTTTCTTTTTTTGATGTAGATATAGATAATTCAAGAATATCCGTATCAAGTTTAATGATTTTAACTTTTCCTTCAATTATTTTCTTCTGTAATTCATTTTTTTGGTCTTCTAATTCATGTAGTTTTTTACTTTCATTCTCCATTACTAATTCAGTTTGAGATAAAGAATTGATGGTCATTTTTAATTCTCCTTCAAAATCTTCATTTTTATAAACCTTAAGCGTAGAGATTATATCGTTCAATTTTTTGTTTGCAGTTTCATGCAATACGTCAAAAATATTAAGTCCTAAGAACTGAGCAAGAAGATCTTTTCGCCCCGAATCGCCCAGGTCAATAAACGAAGTTTCATATTTTCCCGACCTCTGAACACTTAAACTAGTTAAAAGAAAATCCTCATAACTGCCCATATAGGACCGTATGGAGTTATTAGTATCAGAACGTTCAATTCCAGTTAAATCCTCCTCTTTACCATCAACCACCTTCCAAAATCTTACATTGACCTTTACGGCACCTTTTTTGTCCATTTTACCTGTACGCTCTATAAAGTATCTAATACCACCTATATCTACTTCTAATGAGGCTCGGCAACTCATTTTTTGGTCATTTATGATGTTGTTAGCCTTGAAGTCACGTTCACATTTATCAAAGATGCACCACGAAAAAGCAGAGAAAACGCTAGATTTTCCAGATGCATTAGTAGCAAAAAGACCTACTACGTCATTCATTTTAGTAAAGTCAATTACGTTATCTTCACCAAAAGAAAATAGATTATCCCATTTAAAACAAATTGGATTCCATCTAATGTTCTTATCAATATCATCGGTTTTTATTTCAGAATTCGTTTCGTCATTTATTTTTATAATCTCATCTATAATACCAACATCGATTATTTTAAGTTTGTTTTTAATAAACTCACTGATAAGTTTTATTTGATGATCTCTATTTCTTAAATCACCCTTAATTAGATTTGCCACAGAAGAGGTTTTTAATTCTTCATTGCTTATACCCTCTCTTATAAAAGTGGGAGGCTCCACCAAAATTGTGACCTGTTTTATTTCCTTAATAGCAGCCTTAGTTTCTGTAGGTAAACTTTCAAAACAAGATAATCTAACACGAGCTTTTTTAGGAATGTTTGTCAGGTCGGTTTTGATCTCTCCCTTATCAATTCTAATAGTAAAGTATCCATAGTCATTTGGAATATCAAAATGTTGACCACATCTAGTTTTTAGATCCCAGAGAGTATATCCATGTCCTTGTAAATCCTCTCCATGATTCTGTTGAATAAGAGAACCACAATAATGAATAACTGGTTTATTTTCATAACCATCAAGAATTGATAAATCTTGAAGAATCTGAATTTTATGTATATCTCCAAGCAGAACAATATCGTGGTTATCAAAAAAGGAAATAGGTATATTTTTATTTACCAACTTAAATCCCATTTCAGAAACAGCACCGTCTACAGTTCCGTGAAATAAACAAATAAAATATTTGTATTCATTTCTATAAACCGATGGTATTTTATCTCCTTTAAGGTATTTAGATTCATCATCAAAAATACTATAATTGTTAAAACAAATGTCTCCTAATGAATATAAATCACTCTTCTTTAAATAAAATAAGTTTGGGTGGTTGATTGCTTCTACAATAGGACTTAAACTATCTAATCGATTTTTATTTGTTAAGTTTGTATCATGATTACCAGCTACCAAAATTGTAGGGTGTATATCAGACAATCCAACCAAAAATTCTTTGGTTAATTGAACACACTCAGGACTTAAATCCAATTTACTATGAAGAATATCTCCAACAACACAAATTGCTGTAGTTTCTGGAAGATGAGCAACTGAAACAAAAAGTTTCTCGAAAACTTCTCTATATTCATCGTGCCTCTTTGTTAATCTTATTTGGATATCAGCCAAATGAACAATATGAGTAAATTTTTTTATATCCGTCTTAAGAGTAATCATTTATTAAGGTCTTTCTATTTTCATCCAATGTGTTATAATTAAACCTTTAACTGAAAAAATGTCGTTTATATGTACAACTTCATATCTAGGATAAAAATTGAAAATATCATATCCAAATACTAAACAACTTGTCCCTCCACTACAATCATGAGTTTGCAAATACCACTCGGGAATTTTGGTAGGTAATCCATTTTTAATATCATTCCATTTCATAACGATAATTTATATCTTATTAAATCTGAAAAATCTGTAGGATGTGAGGATTTTATAATCTGGTCTATTTTTTCAAATCCCATTTTTGAAGGATCTTTTTCTTCCAACTTGACCAAATGAACCTCTATTTTGTCTCCTTGGATGTCCTCTATACGGTCGTATATATCAATTGCCTTCTTCCAAGCATCATTATCCAATACTATATTGACCCTTCTTACCCCATTTTTGACCATTGCTAACTTTAACGAAAATGACATTGTAGTTCCAAATAGAGGAATTACATTTTTTCTGACGGCAAACGCATCAAAACATCCTTCTACCAATGTTATCCCAGTTGGTTCTTTCCAATCTATAAAAACTTCAAAACCAATAATATCTTTTGACCACGGAGATAACATATACTTAAACCGAGATTTATCAGTATAATCTCTAGCAGAAAAGAAATTAAGATTTCCATCTTTATCATATGATGGAACAAGTATTCTTTCGGAATATTCTCCGTGTTCACAATAACCAATATTATATCTTAAAACATCATTTCTGGTAACTCCACGTTTCGATAGATAATACCAAGCATGGCCAAATGAAAATGATTCGGAATCTTTACTCAGTGGTTTAAATTCTGTAGGAAGAATGTGAAATTCTTCCTTAATAGTTTCTCTTCTCTCTTTATATGTATGACCAATTATAGAAAATAATTCTTCTATATATTTCTTTGAAGTTTTAAGTTTAAAAAATAAACTTTTTAATGTGGTCCCACGAGAATTACATATCCAACAATGCCAACTTTGAAAATCGACACCTTCAAGGCATATTTCAAGTTTTGGAACTTTTTTCATCTCTCCACAAAATGGACAATGATACATTGCTTGAATATACCCCTTGCGAAGTTTAGCATTTTGGTTCATTACTCTATTGAGTAAGGAGACAAGTTTCTCTTGTTGCAACATTATAAGGTACAATAACCTTATAGTAAATAACGTCAATTTTTTATATTACGAAAAAATTAAAATATTTATGTTCCTATATAAATCACAGTAGGAAAAATAGTGTAATAATTTTTTCCCCACATTTCATTGGTTGTGTCCCAATTATTCAAATCTGTATTCCATAAAATAATAATATTACAGCACGAATTTATATAATTGATAGATAATCTATCAGTTGGTAAAATTCTTTTCGTAGGATCATTTTTCATATATTACATTAATTATGATAAACTGTCCAACTCTTCGTAGTGGTTAATGTTGTATAATTAGCGTTTAAAGTAGGTATTGCACTTGGCACTCCCTGAGAACTTCCCCCTACATTAAGAATGCCTCCGTTTACTGAACTGCCAAGTAATGCTGTAACAATATTATCAACCACCGTTTGTGTAAGTTGACAACTACTAACATCTATTCCTGATATATTGCTTATGCTTGGAATTATTAATGTAGATAAACAATTAGTATCACAATCTATTGTTATTAAACTAGGAGCATTTGATAAATCTAATGATTTAAACCTTGTACTTTCATTGGTGCAGGTCAAAGTTGTTAATGAATTACATCCGTTTATGGTTATTTGATATGCACCTGAGCCCCAAAGATTTAGATTGGTCAGATTGTTACAGTTAGTTATAAATATTCTATTTGTATTTGCTCCATAAGTAATCAAATTAGTTAAGTTATTACAATTAAGTGCTGACAGCCAACCAAACTGAGTAGCAATAATTCCGGGAATGTTTTCAGTACCCCCATCTGTTGCTATATCAACATCACTTTTTATATAGTCATACGGATAATAACCATCCCAATCTGCTAATAAATATCCAGATATGGCTCGGGGAAACCTACTTGCAATTAGTTGACCTATAATTGCTGGTGTATTAATCATACATTTTATGGCTGTTGATTATACGTTCCTATTACAGTTCCTATATCATATCCTCTTAACCATAAAACTGACGATTTATTTACTGAAATATCTATTGGCCACGGGTCGTGTATAGGAATCCAATTAACTGGAAATACTAAAGAAGAAGATTCTGCCGCAGAATTATTCAAAAACACTATAATATCCGCTGAGTTTCCTGTTGCTGGCATATTACTGGATGTAAAAGAATACGTTCCTGATATTGTTAAATTTACTACTTGATTAGGGTTAGCAAAACTACAAGTTATCCATTTAGTAGATGATGTTAAAACAGTATTATATGGTGTATAATTGTAATATACTGAAGCGGTTATAATTTGAGACGTTAAATTATTTACAATAGCGGTTGAACCACTTAAATAAGAAGCACTCAAAGAACTACTGGCCCATGAACAACTTATATTATATGAACCACCAGAAGTTACTCCTCCGCCATTTATAGCATAACTTGCAGTTTTGGCCCAAGAAGATGACCCGTTGTTTGCACTCCAAATCAAATAACTTGAACTCAACGATTGACTGGCCCATGAAGCTGACGTAGCACTGAACGACTGAGATGCAAACGATGATGAAATGGCAGAAAATGAAGCAGATGCCCACGACGCTGAAGTAGCACTAAAAGAGCGTGAAGCAAAAGATGCGGTTACGGAACTAAATGATGATAAAGCCCATGAAGCACTTATACTTGATGTCACAGAACTACTAATAGATGCTTGAATTTGTTGTGTATCAAGATATGTTAGAGTTCCACTAACTTTTGTTGGATTATATATGAGATTGGACGTAACACCTATAGTTCCACTTCCAGAAATATCAAATACGTTTGTAGAACCATTTGTGTATATTGAACCACCATAAATGTTTGTTGTGCCAGTAGTTTGGATAATACCATATGCTCCAGCCACACCGGCATTTTCTATAGCATTCATTCTACAATTCCACAAGTTTAAGGTAGCGCCAGTAGCATGAATAACTATTGATCTAACCGGAGCACCTGAAAATGGGTCTGTTGACCCATGTGAACAATTAAATACACAGTTATAAAAACTTCCTGTAAAAGAGGATGCACCAACAGTAACACAATCATACAAGCTATCAACGGTTACATTATATGCTGTTAATGAAGAATTATTACCCAAATTTATGTAAATTCCATCACTGCCGTTATTGATATACACATCACTAACAATTGACTGACTAAATGTTGTATTATAGGTTCCTATTGGTAGTTGATATAATGAAGCAGAAGCATTACATATAAGACTCAGATCTTTTACCATTGAAGCATTACCTAACTGAATAATTACAGTATTAGAAGAATCATTTATAGTTCTCGAACTTTTAATCTGTGTGGAATATTTTCCTGACCCGATAAGAGATACACCAAAAAATGCTTTGTTGTTTGATAAATCAATATTGCTACTTGATATATCATAGGTTGTATTTGCTAGATAAATTACATCTTTGGTGGCTAAATTCGCACTTGCAGTTAATAACGCCAATCCTCTTGCTATATCTGTATTGGATGATGGGTTATATATGGAAATTGTACCATCACCATGTACAACTGTTACTTCACCAAATTGTGGCGTACTCCAAGAAGCACTCAACGATTGACTTGCCCACGATGAACTTAAACTAGCAGATGCATAATTGGATGTGCTCTGTGTTATATTTGATTGTGTAACTTGATTTATTACAGAATAAGAAGCGGTCTCTGCAAAAAGGGAAACAGAGGCTGTGGTGTATAAAAAATCTATTGAATTTCCGATTCCATCATATAATGTTGATCCAGAAACCTGTACAACTTTTGTATATGTTGAAGCTATAGTTTTTCCTGACAGTGATAAATTTGGTACAATCATATTACTATAAATATAGAATCAGTTGTTAATAAATATAAAATTTATCCAAACAACGAACACACAACCGCATCATACATATCAGAATTATGAGCATCCCATTCACCTTTTCTATTGAGTTTTTCAAAATCTTTTAAGTTGGGAACCACTTCTGGAAGTTTCATTTTAACATATTCTTTTGGTTTAATTCCCTTTTTCCATGCTGCACCTAATATAATTTTTCTCATTGAATTTACATCACATAACGTAACTGGTATTCCTAATTCTTCATATAAGATATATTCAAGAATAGCGTTCCAACGAGATAATGTTATTATTGTTTGTTGAGAGGTAAACCCACCGCCGAATCCAGACAAAGCGGCTTCAAGATTGATTTTTTCGGTATATTTGATAGCGGCATGATTTTTTAAGAAACCTATCACGAACTTGCCTTTCTCTCTATTATTTTCCAATTTAGAAATGTTTAAGAAACCGGCATCACGGATTTTTTTCCGTTCGTCAGAAAAAGCATAACCAACAATAGACGTAGAGGCATCAAGCCCGCAAACAAAACCGCTCATATGGAATACATATGAGCGGAGAATTTAATTAATATCAATTATCTAATATTAGAATTACCAGTATATTTTGTATTATCGTGCTTCCAAAATCCAGAAGCAAAATTAAGTGCTTTATTATTAAATTGAGTTAATAGAGGTGGCATCTTGGTTTTAAACCCCGGAGTAGTATATACTGCTTCCAAATAATCTTGAGTTTTACCATCCTTTATTAAGGATACCATACCCCCATTCGTTTCGATTTTCTTAGCATCGAATGTTTCTCCGGCTTGAAGTTTATTATAAACACCTTCCATTCCCTGAATAAGAGATTGCCGAGAACTTTCTGTTTTTATATCACGAGGATCTGCAGACATATTATATTATCTTTCTATTTATTTATAAATATAATCAAAATGTTTTAATATTCAACATTTTATCATTTTAATTAAAAATCTATTTTAACACAAAAATTTATAGGGAAATCAGGTGTCACTTTGATTGGGCTACCTAATTTAGCCACAGCAACTAATTCGGTTCCCTGATATAGTCCGATAGATGTAACATATGGAGCTAAATATGAACCAGTGGGATCTAACTGAGACAATCTTCCATAATCCAAAAAATTTGGATTTATAGCAGAAGGTTTTCCTTTAAAGGTTTTCTCATCAATAAAGTCTAAAATATCACTTAAAAATTTTCTCTGAGAATTGGGTGTTATATAAGTTTCATAATTCTTCTGAGTCAAACGATTTATAAAGTATTTCCATAAAATATTCATATCAAGTATATTAATCTTATTATCTTGATTAAAATCTAAATCATTAAAAAGAGAATTATTTATATTAGAGTAACTTGAAGTAAATAAATAGGATGATCCATTTGGAAATTGAGAATTATACATATTATAAACAGACACTTCCTCATCGGTAGAAGTATTTAAAATAGAAGAACTCCAATCAGTTTGAGGATTCCCAGACAATTCAGTATTTTTATACATCATGTATTTTAAAAGAACATCACAATCTTGGAAGTCAAATTTACCATTGTTATTTATATCAAAAGAAGATCTTGGTAAAACTATAGCTGTAGGATTTGTGCTAACATTAAACTCTCCTACATCGACTGCACATACAATTTGTTTTTCATATATTATTAATTTTGATTTAAAACTCAAATCATATTCGTAGGAATCACTGTTTGCATCTGAAAGAAGTAATCCTTCAAAAGATGATCCTGATGTCATTATTACTATTTTTCCATTTCGATAAAATACATTACCTACATAGAAATTTGGTTTGAGATTTTTCAAATTGTAAATATAAGCTTTACCTGAAAGATCTCCTATTTGTGTTAAATCTATTACATCTTGTGTCATAATTTTAATCGGTTATAACGGTCCATCCAGAAGATTTTAACGATGCTAAAGCCGCCCTTCCATCAGGAGCGCCATTGCCTGGTGTAGTAGCAGGAGCAAGCGGTGTTTGTTTATTAAGATATACAGAACCATTGAATACTCCATTCGTAACTAATTCAACTAAAGTATAATCAATTTGTGATGAACCAATAAGATTATCACTACCACTTAAATATGACATTGAAAAACAGTTAACTACATTCAAAACTGTCAACGAATTTCCATATACAGATGCCGTTTTTAACGAAGGTAAATATTGAAGTCCGTTAATTGATATAAGTTTATCTCCACCATTAGATCCACTTCCAACATGGATTTCAGTTACACTTGAACTTTCAGAGGTTGCCCAAAAAGTATATAGGTCTGTAGGAGAATGACTACCGTTTTTGTCATTCCATTTAATAAGTGAAGATGATGGATTGTAAGTAAGTATTCCATAAGTATCATCTATATTCCATCCTTTACTAATCAAACTCGTTCTTGCAGCTAAGGCTTGTGACCCACTTATAGCTAGAGTTCCAAGAGCACTTATGGTTCCATTGTATAATCCATTTCCATCTAAATTGAGATAGAGTTGATTCATACTAGCTGTTCCTGTTACCGGTATAGACACATCACCCAGAATAGTTACATACGACGATGAAATACTCGCACTAAGATGCGTCAACGCATAAGTTTCATGAGCACCTATGAGATGACACAATGGGTTATTACTTAAATCTAGCCACTGAAGATTACTATTAATACTAACATCCTCCCTTAACAATTGTGGGCAATAACTAAAATCAACTGTTGAAAACGAATTGCCATAAAGTTCTACATTGGTTAACAAAGGACATTGGGTTAAATCAATAGAAACCAATCCATCATTACTAGCATACAGAGTACTCATGTTGACGTATGGAGTTGCATCAAAAAATCCATTGTCAAGAGGATTAATGGAAATACCTAGAGTTATTAATGAAGCGGAGCATGGCCCAATATCAATAGTATTAAATAAATTGTCGTCAATCAATAAAGAAGATATATTAAGACATTGCTTAAAGTTAACACTAGAGGTTGTAAGTTGATTGCCATCAACCGTTACATAATAAGCAGGAGAGCCACTTATATAAAGTGTTGATAATAGATTATTATTACCATTTAATACTTGTAATGCATGATTATTACGAACATCTAATGTAGTTAATAGATTGTTTTGACATGATAAATCGGCCAAATTAGCATCACCATCTACATCTAATGACGTTAACCTGTTAAAATTGCAGTTTAAAGTGGTCAATACAGATGCACTCACCAAATTAAGTGTGGTAAGTAAATTTTCCGATACATTAAGATTGCTTAGGTTAATATTTTTGTATCCAAAGCATCCTTTCCAAGATTGATTACTTTCATTAATATATCCTGTTGGGTTAACATAGTATTTTTCAGATCCACTAAAATACAATACGTTACTAAAAGACGCACTTTCACTATTAGAATACGAACCTGTTCCAATTCCATTATATGGTTGAACACGATACCAGTAAGTGTTATTTGCATCTATACTTGACGAATCAATATATGTTCTGGCAGCCGAATCAGGCACAACTGCAATATTAAAGAAATTTGGTGAAACAGATGATGATTTATCAACTCTAAATCCAATCTGATAAGTGTCGGCATAAGTCCAAGTCAGAATGGATGATCCACTACCAAGTGATTGCGAATATACAGAACCAGTCGTAACTGTTAATACGGTTGGACCTGATGGTGGTGGTGGTGCGAAAAATATATTTGCAATATTTGAATATTCCGATACACCCAACTCATTGTAAGCATTTATACGATACCAATAAGTGTTATTCATAGATACGTTTGTATCCGTATATGATCTACTTATAGAATTAGATAAAATGTCTATATTGTTAAAAGTATTTCCATCAGTAGATTTTTCTATATTGAATCCATCTTGTTCTGCATCTGTATAAGTCCAATTCAAAATAGCAGATCCGCTACTAACAGATAGAACAATAGGACCAAATGGTGTATCATTAAAAAATGACATCACAGTATTTTGTCCATAAATTAACATTGGAGATCCAACTATAACGAATTGATTAGAAATATCTATATCCCATCCAAATGATCTGTATGGAGAAAAATATTTTTTTCTTATTTGATAGATATTTGTAATATCCCAATCAATAAATGATGTATTGGGCAACGTTCCCACCGTCTTATTATACAAAGCATATTGTCCATTTAATGTTTCTTCTGTACTGTCTCCACAAAAATTATTTTGAAAGAGAGATCCCTGTAGATAACAAATGGAAGCAGATTCAGAATTTATTTTTGGAATTCCTGCGACAGCATATTGATCATAAATGCTTACAGAATATCCCAACATATTATTCTTCATTATGTTTTCATTACCATATGATTTTCTTGCCATATAATACCCAACTGATGGATTAGGACATCTCTGAAAGAAATAAACAGCTCCCTGTTGATAAACTTGTGATCCTGAATATTCATAGATTGATCTATCTGTAGGAGCTCCTACAATTATCGTATCTTGATAAAACCCTACATCAAATCCAAAAGAGTCGGAAGTGTTAGGAAATGATCCTGAAAATATCGGTAAGGTAGGATAAAATGTAAGAGGATATTTAGTAGTGTTATCAGGTTTCAATGTGAACATATAGTTCCAATTTGTTCCATCAAATTCATATTCGTAAACATATGAACCACTAGACTTTAGAGTTCCAACAACTAAACTTCCACTATAGGAACCAGATGCTTTGTTTAATTCTACAGAATGACCAAAATAAATTTCCCCTGAAGGAGGAGTTATACTTTGATAAAATGACCAACTATCGGGACTACCTCCATTTTGAAATAAAAATACATCTCCTTTACTTCCTGATTCTAATGGAGATCCTACGGCTAACCATTCATCATTTAATGAAATAGAATATCCAAAAGATCCTGAAGAATCAGGATGTGGATTATAAATCGTCGTCATATAGGGATCACTGCCTACTACTCCTATTACTCTTAAATCAATATTGGTCAAATTAGAAATAGTATAATTTGTCTGTATAGATACTATTCCACCTAAATTAGAAGTATTTGCTACAGCTATTGTTTGATAAGAACTAACTGGGTCTCCCACATTTTTTGATTGAAGAAAAACAAATCTATAATTTTGTCTTGATGGAACTAATACATTAATTAAATCAAATGATCCTACAAAAGAAGATGAAACTATAGTTGGTGGAATACGATTAGCATAAGGATCAATATTTAATTTAGATAAATCAAATATATCAACACTTCCAGATCCATAAAATGTATGAGATTGTGTATTAGATAAAGAAAGATCATTTCTAAAATATGGGCACCCCACAGCCAATATATCTCCTTTTATATCTACAGAATATCCATAACCATCTTCAGATGCCGTAAAATATGTACCTTTATCTACAATTATATCTAAATCAGCTGTTATAGGAACTGTTCCAGTGTATTCTGTATGTAAAATAGAATCAGAAGTTATTAAAATTGATGATGTATTATATTCAGTGGTTAAAAATACCAATTCTGTATTACTTGACATCCTATATAATGTAGTTTTTAAATCGTGAGTATCTGTATTGATATTATACTTAAAAATTTCTACAGATCCGGTTCTTATTAAACTAGAAGTTAATGAATTATATCTTAATAAACTTGGATTTCCTACTGCTGCCCAAATGCTATCTACAGCTACAGAATATCCAAAATTTTGATTTTGTATATTTGAAATCATATAACTTAATAATTATTGTAAAATCCTATTCCAAGTCCATTTCCAAACCAATGTTAATGTTTGAGTATTCAATTTAGTTTGTGGCTGATTAAATACTACCGTCATAGTTTGATAAGCAGTGTCATTAGGGTAGTTGCCAGAAGAACCATTATACATACCAAATCCCATTGAATTAATATTTGTAGAATTACCAGTATTTAAATCTAAAGTATAGGTTTTATATATAGTATAACTTCCAGGAATATATGATATAATAGAGCCATTACCGTTATTTATACTATTTAAAGCATTTCGATATATAGATGAACCGAAAGCAGCCAATGGGGTTTTTGTATCGGATACAAATACTACAAAAAGACTTCCATTATAACCATGAATAGCCACTGGGTCAAGACAAAATGCATCATTATCTGCAATACCATCGGTGCTCACATTTGCTATATTAAAGTTTTGAATGGATTGAGTTGCTATGGTAGTCGTTGATGGGGACACTGGCCAACCACTGACTGATGCGGTAAAGTATTGTGGGGCGTTGGGGGTAAACGAAAGAAACAGGTCATAAATTAATCGTAATTTAAATCCAATACCCACTGTTACTGGTGATGGTAATACTACTCTACTAAAAGTTGATTTGACTGCTTTTGTAACTGTCCACGATACACCTATTTCGGTGTAAGTTGAACTACTTATTTCGGTGGAAAAATCATATGATCGTCTAAACTTTTTAGTACTACCACTCGTTGTGGTGCCACAATTACCTACTCCTGTTAAAAAGGTGGCACTTCGTTTAGATTCCCCCTCCAAATCGGTTTGAGATGCTTTCCATATAGTAAAAGTTTGTGCATTGCCTACATCAATACTATAAGTTGGACTTACTTGAAGATTAAGACCATCTGTTATTGATGTAACTGTAGATTGACTATTATTTGAATATTGAAGTACATCTCCCACATTAACCGATGCGGTATAAGTAGAATATGAAGAAGTAAAATTAGGAAGACCACTGGTATTATATAAATAAACTCCTGCTCCGGATTGAGTGATGGTAGATGTACTGCTGGTAATACTGTTGGGCCGAGACCCGGTTCCAATAATTCCATAATAACTCAAATTACCCAACACGGCGACAGCCACAGCATCCATACCACCATTCAAAATCAAGTTTTTCTGCCAATCGCAATCTAATGTAATTTCTTTCGTTGTAGAATTTATAACTTGGACCTTGTAAATTCCCCTCATTCCAATTCCAATACCACCACCTTCAACTTTATATTCATTTCTACTCATATTTTTATTACGCTAAAATTCTTGACCATAACCATCCATATGTAAATGATAAAGTTTGTGAAGAATTTTTGGTTTGATTTTGGTTATACAAAAAACAAATAGCTTGAGATGCTACAGAAGCTGGATTATATGTTGATAATTGGTACCTTCCCAACCCCACGGTTCTAATATTAGTAGTATTTATATCACCTATAAGAAGAGTTCCTGTTTTGGTACAAGAAAAACTTCCATTCACATAAGATGCTTTAGTCATCGTAGATATTGTAAAACCCGCCACTGGTGTACCCCCCGAACGATCTACAGCACTTCCAAATGCAGATAAAGATGAAGATATTGTAGATGCCCATAATGATAAATAAATTGCTCCATTATTTACAAAATATGGGTCTAGAATTGCTGTATTATTATCAGATGCTCCTGTTCCAACAACTACAGTTGATGTTAATAGAGTTTGGAGAGATTCCGTTCCTGTCATAGTTGTTGCTGGAGACACCGGCCAACCTCCAACAGATGCGGTTTTATATTGTGATGTAGAAGGTCCCCACGTAGTTTGTAAATTATAAATAATTCTCAATTTATTTCCTGAACTAATCGTAGTAGTTGTTGGTAATAAAATTCTACTAAAAACCGTGGTTGGACCAGTAGAACCCCAAGCAACACCTACTTCATTATATCCAACAGAACCACCTTGGGTTGGAAAATCGTATGTTCTTTGATGAGTAGAAACATTACCAACAACTGTAGTTCCACAGTTGCTTGCTCCAGCTATATAAGTATTACTTCTTGATACTTCGGTTTCCAATCCAGATTGAGAAGTTTTCCATATAGTGAACGTTTGTGCATTTCCGGACGTTATTGTATAATTTGGTGTGACTGTTAACACAAATCCACCTGCATCAACAGCCGTAATCATAGACTGACTACCATTCCCATATGCAAGAGAATCGCCCACCTGAGTATACGCAGAATAAACATCAACGGATGATGTAAAATCAGTAATATATCCACCCCTATTATACAAATAAACTCCTGCTCCTGATTGGGTAATTGTAGATGTTCCTCCATCAAAACTATTAGGACGAGTACCTGTTCCTGCTACACCATATAGCATTTGGTCAGCAACAGAACTGTTATAAAGATTATCCATACCTTGATTTAATATGAGATTTTTTTGCCATTCATCCTGCTGCCACGTTACTTCGTTGGTATAAGCATCAACAATGGCTACTTTATAAAATCCTTGTAAAGTTTGATTTATTCCTCTATTAATAATCATATCACTCATATATTTCCATTTGCATATCACTTATATATATTATCACAACAGACTTCCTGACAATATTCCCAATGTAAAGGATGTATAATCCGTTTCAGGCAAATTTATTGCTATAGTAGTAATTGAACCACTATAAAATCCAGAATCTACAGACGATGAATCGTTACTACCACTAACAGTCAAAATAACAGTTAAAAGAGACCCAGTATAAAATCCAGAATCTATAGAAGAAGAATCACTTCCTGAAACTGATATAATTGTAGTGACAAGTGAACCACTAATTATTCCCGTATTAATTCCACACCCAGCAGGGATAGAAGATATTAAATAATCGAAATATGGAACTGAAAAAGTACTTCCATTAATCAATCCAATATTGAATGATGAAGATTCAGAGAGATAATCAAATGTTATAATATTAATTATTGATCCACTTATTAATCCAACGGCAATATTAGAATTTTCGATATATGATGGTAATGGAGGATTAAAATAATTATCACAATAATGAGATATTCCACTCATAAATATATTTTTGTGATTTCCTATTTCTTGTTTTCTAGAAAATAAATTGGTTCCTGCCACCAAATTTCCATTTCCATCGTCAGTTATAAGGGTATTATCATCTACGGAATTATCTTTAATCTCAATAGTATTTGATATAATCCTTTCTCCATATACCATTCTAGGAATATCAAAAAGTTTTATTTCATCGCTTATTTTTCTTTTTGTTTTTGATAAATCAAAATCAAGAGTATCTATTCCCCAAATTTTTGTAGGATCTCTATAATCATTATAAAAAGAAGTTTTTATTTGTGTATAAACCATTCTTTTATATGTGTCATCTATATTGATAGGATCTAAATTGGGATAAAATATTCCTTTTACATTAAGACCAAGCCTAGTATTAACAAGATCATCTGGTTGTTGCTCCAGTGCTATATCACATTCCGAATTTATAACTGGAGTAGAAGTATTTATATTTCCATAATCAATAAACTCTAAAGCAACAGGGTCTTCTTCAAAATCAGTTTCCATCAATAGCACATCTTGATTATTAGTTGTGCTCATAGACCAATCTTTAGTTACATTGAAAGGAGTCAACTTTATCTGAAATTTTTTGATAGTTTTAATCATGGATTACTAATACTTGAGTTGCAATATGTTTATATTTGATTTGCAGTAATTTCTGGTATTGCTAATGGAGGTATTCCTTCAGGAGGATTTACAAAAGATGAACCCAAAATTGGATAACAACATCCAACATTAAAAACTTGGGGAAGATCATCTCCTAAATTAGGATCTAATGCATTTTTAATATCGTTTCTTTCACTTGGATCTGAACTTCTATTGGGATTTGCCAAATTTTGATCGGTTTTTTTCTGCCAATATGATTTTTTTTGTTTTTGTATTTGTTGTGTTGAGTTCATATTAAATTTACGGTTCCAATATTTGAAAATGATGAAGTACCCCATTGATTAAATGCATATACTCTATAATAATAAACTTCTCCGTAAGATATATTTGTATCATAAGAACAAGTTATGTCTGGTCCTGTAAATAGTAATGGAACAAACGAACTAGTTACTTCTGAATCAATAAGAAATGCTCTTTCTACTATAAATCCATTAGCAGGAGCATCTAGCCAAACAATAGATGCTGTGGGGGGTATACCAATTATAGAAGAAGTTAGTGCATAGGGAGATTTTGGAATATTATAGTCAAAATAATTGATACATGCTTGACTACTACCACTAAAAAATGTATTTTGAAAATCTCCTAATTCCTGTTTTCTAGAAAATAAATTAGTTCCAGCAAACAAATTATTTTGTCCATCATCTGTTATAGAATGAAGGTCATCCATACTATTATCTAATATTTCTAATGTCCCTTCTATAATTTTTTCTCCCATTATATCAGTAGGAATATTAAATATCTTAATCTTATCAGAAAGAAATTTTTTAGTATTGGAAGAATCGAAGTCTATTTTTTCCAATCCCCACATTTTGTTAGGATCTCTATAGTTATTATAAAACGTGGTCTTAATTTGAGTATAAACCATTCTTTTATATGTACCATCTGTGTTAAGAGGATCTATATCAGGGTAAAATATGCCTGTAACCTTTAAACCCTCTCTATAAATGGCTAAATCGTTAGATTGATCTTCTTTGGCTATGTCACAATCTATATTGCTAGGAAATACTTCAGTAGAAGTTAGAACTACATTCTCATATATTATGGTATTTCCAGTTTCGCTGAGAATTAAATCGGAATTATCTATATTAGACAATTGCCAATCTTTTGTAGCAACATAGGGAGTTACTTGAGTATCGTTTTTATTAAGACCTTTTAACATCTTATCAATAAATATAAGATGATAATGTTCTCAATACAATAGAAGGGACTTTTTTAATTTCACCCCTACAATCTAATAACCTTTATAACACTAAAAATCCAGCCGAATTTTTATAAGAAGCTCAGTTGAAAAATCCTTTATAGCAGGCCTAGAAAGTTTGGCCACAGCTACCAATTCATTATTATCATTATATAGACCAACACTTGTTATATAAGTTCTTGGGTTTGAAACAAAATCTGGCCAACGAATTGTTCCTCTAGAATGAATATTATCTTCTGTTCCATCATATACATACGTAGGATTATTAGAATAATTAAAATCACGATTCTTAACTCTTACGAAATAATGTTGAGAAGGAACATATTCAGATTTGCGAATAATCATAGGCACATTCGATTTCTGTATACTTTGGAATAAGACTTGTGAATTATAAGTTGTAGGAACAACTGAACCAGGTGGAGTTATTACAACTCCAGGAATACTTCCTGAATTATATCCCAATATACCCAAACCAACCACTTGATTAAGAATTTTGGCATTTAATACTAAAACTCCATCATTTGGATATAAAAGTCCTATACCAGGATAAGCAGGAGTTACAGAAGTAGAATCATTAATAGTTCCAAGAACCAAATCATATACATTATATGTTTGATTTAAGAAAGGAGAATCGTCTCTAAAAGTGAATAATCCATTAGAACCAGAAAAACTAATCTGAAATACTCCTTCGTCAACTCTATCTTTCATTTTGTAAGTTGAGAAATTTAAAACGTAGATGTCATCAGGAATATCATAGGTACTAGTTGTACTTCCGCTTGTAAATGAAAATTGATCTTCTACATTAGAAGAACCGAGCAAAAGATTTTTATATTGAGTATAAATTGTTTTCGGAGCAAATATTTTAATACTTCCGGTATCTAAATCAAATGACCCAGATCCAAGTTCTCCCCAGAAATTACCATAAGAAATAGAAAAATATGGATCATTGTTTTGGTGGTGATCAGTATCAGGGAATACATCAATATAAAACATTGTATATCTTATATCATAAATAGAAGATCCATAGGAAGGAGATGGAGTTGCTGCCGATTGTGTTAAATCAAAAAATCCGCTCTCTAGTAAACTAGAACTCCATACTGTAGTTGCGTTCGGCCAAAATCCACTAGCAACTCTGGAAGTCCTTCCAGCAACTATATCGGTTGAATCAAAAGCATTAAAGATCATATATTATACCTTATTGGTTAGAGGAAGGAACTGTTACTGTGACCTCGATAGATAAACTACCACCCGATTCGTTACCAATAATCGTCAAAGTGGTGCTAGTTGTATTTCCAAGACTGCTGTTAGGAATAAACTTGAAAGTTTGACCAACTATAACTTGAGCACTGGTCGTATTAATATCTCCAGCAAACGTTGGAATTGTACTAGAAACCGAATTAATAGAATTAGGTTGCTGAACAATTAATGCTCCTACGTTCTTATTACTCAAAATAGCAGTATATCCAAGAGAAAGATTATATGCTGGGTTGGTTGAAGGAGAAATAATAATATCACCTGTAAAATCTCGTTGAATTGAAATTTTATCCTGAGCTATACTTATCACCGGAATTGACGTTACTCCTTGATTTAAACTCACCAATTTATATTTCATTGTTTGAGTTTCATCAGAAACCGGTTCAAAAACGGGAGTATTTCTGATAGCAATATCATAAAACGCACTTCCATTTGGATGATTTGGTTGATAAAGTGTATAGTCAATTTCATCATCCGCAAGGGCGAAAGATGAGATATTTAGATTGCCATTTTGAGCGAGAAGTTCTCGCCCTTTTTTAGTTAAAATAGCGTCAACTGTGATGGTATCATTTGCGATATAGCTCATATTATTTAATTTCCATTCTCTTTAATAGTTTATACATAGAAGATGGAGAGATTTTATTCATTTATCTTACTTATAAGTATTCTTCCAAAGTCATTTTTCCTCATTTTTGGTTAAGATAATTAAGAAGACGAACCATAAGTTTTATAATTAACTCCATCTATAGTTATTATTCCATTTATTTTTAATGTTTTAATTTGCTGGGTGGTCAATTTTACATCAGACCATCCTATATTTTTACCATTATTATCAACAATTGCTACTTTGGTAGTTCCTACTGAAGTAATTCCGACTATACCACCATTACCAAGACTTAATAATTGAGTAGCTCCAGAAGAGGCATTTGTTGTATTGGATGATCCTCCTGGAATAACTGTTCCAGTATTAGATGGAATAGATTGTATTACATTTCCAGCATTTACTACATTTACATTACTTACATTATTAGATATGACAGGATAGGTTCCATCACTTATTCCAGTAGAATTAATAGTAGTATTTATCGTCTGTTTACCTTTTACATAAATGGTACTAGTATTAATGGTTAAATATTCAGGATGTTTAATTTTACTAAACCGTTCCATCTTATGAATATAATGATTTCTAGGATATCCGTGAACCACTTCAAAATATGTGTTAGATGTTACAATATTAAGTGAAAAATGAGGAGTTCCATCACTTGACCAGATCACAGGTAAAGTAGCATGAACATTACTTACAGTTTGATCAGGTGTTCCTATAAACGTACCTGCTTTATGAAGAAAATTAACATTAAATGTATTAGATATATCTCCAACATCATATATTGGTAAAGATATCAAATCGGTATAATATACTAATGATCTCATGAAAAATTCATCTACTACAAGATACTTGTATAAAAATACTGAATTTGATGCATAAGTATCTTCTAATGGAATATTAGTGTGGGAGTATTCTCCGGTTTTTTCATAATAACTATATTTATCCCAAACCTTTATAAGATAATGAGGAATAAAATGATCATTCAAATTATATCCAGCCCAAAATGAAGAGTTTGGAACACCTGGATCGATGTCTACAGAAGGTATATTATTTAAATTATTTACACTTACAGTTCCTCCAATTGGACGTATGTAACTATAATATAAAGATGGATCTTGCCCAGTAGATAACGTCCAATTCCTATTTATATTTTCGTAATCTGGATAAAATCCATATTGAATTTTATCCATATAATCTGGAATATATCCATTAAGAAAATTCTTGGAATATTCTCTTTTTGGAATATTCAAATCGGATAAATCTATTACTTGTTGATAACTTGGTGGCATTGAATTTGCCATGGCTTTTTGTAAATTTACTCCATTTACACATGGATGCAAAGGATTATATGATGGATGTGGATCATTAATTAAGTTCCAATTGGTGTTGAAATCAGCCCACAAAAGATTTTCTGAAAAAGAATAATTATTTTTTATTATTCCATCATTTATAACCGTAGTTTTTAATTCAGAGTTTATAGGTCTATTTTGATATTTAGGTCTTTCAAGTATTGTAGGCTCTATTATTACTCCAGTAAATAAATTAGACCTTGCAGGAATTATATTTTTAATAGCTTCAAATATAGATTTATCAAAATAAAACTTATAAACAGTTAACATTTCATTAAACAATGTTTTTTTGTTTCCTATAGAATTGTATTCGTTATTTTTGTTAATCAAATCATAATATTTGTCAGAATAAAGATTACGAGGATCACCTATCAAATTCATTACACCAGTTTTTCCAATATAACGAATGATATCTTTATTCTTGGAATCCTGTGGATCAATAAAAAATCCTAATTGATTAGATTCTCCTGTAAGAGAAGCATTTGAATCAAATGTAGAACGATCTTGAACATCAAATCTAGCTTCTATACTATAATCTACCTTTCTTATTTTCTTATTTTTAAATTTATTTGGTCCATACTTTGAACTATCTATGTTTTCTTGGTATGTAAACTCTCTAAAAGAATATGGATAAACCGATGAACTAATCCAATTACATTTATTAAACGATGCAGACCAATTAGGATCTATTACAATAGGAAAATTTAAAGCATAAATATCAACTGAACCACTTGGATACACAGGTCTCCACAGAGTATTGATTATATCTAAAGAAGCAGAATATTCTAATGGTACTATGGATGAACTAATCCAATTAGAAGTTCTATAATTTGGTATAGCATAATAATCTGATATATTAGGTATCCAATATACACTTGGACTTCCTGTATTGACATTAGTAGGATAATCAAAATTGATTCTAACCAAAAGATTCTGGTAAACTACAGAATCACTATATCCATATGAGTTCAAATCATTGACATGTTCTTCAAAATCATTATCTCCAATCGGTACATTCCAAATATTAAGTTTATCTAATGTCCCAACATATGATCCATTGCTCAACCAGAATCTTCCATATTGAGAAAATATTTCGTTGTCTTGCTGATAAAAGTAAGCAGAAGATGTAGAATAAAATATTCTTCTTCCATCTTCATTTCTTTGAACCACCAAATCATATTCAAGAGGTACAGGATTATAATTTGAATTTATTTCAAATTCTGCGTCTGAATCATTTCTTCTTACCATTATACTAAAAATGTCGCCATTAAAAATTGGAAGAGGATCACTTACTATAGATATTCCTGTTGACCCACTTTTCATTTGAAGGATAACTTTTCCAGTATATTGGCCCGGAACTTTATAAATATCTACAGACCAAGCAGGAGAAGAATTACCATACGGGTATAATGTGAACAAAGAAACTCTTTGATAATTCTCATATATTTCTTCGTTTTCTACAGCAAATTTAAATTCTATTGTCTGCGTAGATTGTGGAAATGGACCTTCAATTCTATCTGAAATGCCTGAAAATTTAAGCATATAGGTCTTTTCATCAAACTGATATGTTGGGGTGGTTTCTTGAGAATAATCAGTTCCACCATATTCACGAATTGATATTAAAGAAGAAGGCAATCCATAGCAAGACATTAAATAATTTACACAGGCTTCTGTTCCTTTTGTTTTATAAATTCCAGGAAGAGTAACCAATATGCGATTCCATATTATCTTAAGACGATCTTGCGCTGATAAGGCATTATACGTTGAAGAATATAAACTGTTTAGATAAACATCATCTATGTTTAAACTATTAATAATATCATCTACATTCCATCCAAATGAATAAAGAAGCTCTTTAAGAGTTTGAAGTGGTAAACCAGATATTGCATTATTAGATATGTGCTTTTCAATAGGTAAAGCAGAAATATAAGTATAAATGTTATCAAAATGGTGACCAATCATCGCTAAGAACGTTATATAATCTTGATTATTAGAATCTGTTATAATATATTCTGGAACATTATTGATTAAACTATCTCTATTATTTTTATCATATGTTAATGCTGAATCATCATAATCCGTTACAAATGATAGGTTAATAAACGATAAAGATCGAGGTATATAAATATAATTACCACTATCAAATAAATAAGATTCATATGCATCAAATGAATTAATAATATCATCCATTTGAGATTGAACTAGATCAGTCTCATTCTTAAAATAAGGATATGGAATAGACGAAGAAATAGAATTAATATATTTTTCTTCTATGGAAGATAATGAACTACTAAGATTATAAAATGAAATCGATTTATTCTTAAAAATGTTAATGCGTGCTGTAGCTGAGGAAAAAACTATAAAATTATTGAAATTAGAGAAGTCCGTACTCAATTTTGACATGTTTCTATTTATAGTAATATCATTATTGGTTTGATTTGCCAAACTTAAATCTTGTGAAGAATATAACTTATTAACATTTTGTTTATTAATGAATTGAGTTGGAGTTCCAAAATCAGGAGGACCTATTGTATATGTTTTATATTTAATCGGATTCTGAAGAATCGTAGTGAATACAAATGGATTCATTCCAAAATTAGATACCCAACATTCATCTTTAGAAGAAATATCCGCAGGCAATTCAGATCCTAACTTAACTATTAAAGTGAGTGGATCTGTAATATTTACTCTTTCATCTAAATAATCATGAGTTAAAATTGGAAAAAATTTATTATTTCCAAAATTTAATACATTTTTAAAAAATGAAAAGTATTTTTTTTGGTGGGCACTCTGAATAGAATGAATAACAACATCATAATAATATGTTGTAAAGAAATCATAACAAAACTTTTTTGCATTGATATAATTTTGGCCAGTTTGTCCTTTATATTGAGAAAAAACTTGCTCTATTCTAAAATTTACAAAGCTATCAAATTGTTTTTCAATATCATCAAAACTAGCGATGATATTGTATCCTTGAAGGATATAATTGTTGAAATATGATTTAATTCCTTGAATACGATAAATTCTTGTGGGATCAAATCCTGCATCAAGTTGTGAGGTGGAAAGATTAGTATATTTTATAAAATCTTCATACAAATTTTTTAAAAATGTTATAGTTGATCCATCATCAGGCAAGAAAAAAAGAGATTGTAAAAACAAAATACTGTCCGTATACTGATGATACATTAATTGATATATCTTATCATATTGGCAAGTCTGAGTTACAGAAAGTAGAATAGCTGAAATGTCACTAATTGGAAACTTCTTTATACAAAATGATGCATAAGGAATAGTATTTCCTACTTTTGGTAACAGTTTAATCTCAGTTCTTGATGGAGAAACATCGTTAATGACTAGATGTTCATCAGAACTTCCTGCCATATTTCTAGAAAAGATATATGTCTGTTTAAATGTTCCATCAAAAATACCACTTGAAGATAAATCATTTATTGGATCTAATAGAATTAGTTTGCTCCTATATGTAATAAACTGATTTATAAGTTCTGTGTAAGTGTAACTTTGAACATTACTTAGAGCATCAGTATAAGTCAGAGTAGCATTACTATACATTTTATCTTTATCCAATAAATTCCAACTAATTTGATTATCAAATGTATCAAATACGGTTAATTCTGTTATATCCCGTGGAGAATAACCAAAAAATATGTCACTACTTTGGGAAGTTGCAAACAATGCGGCATCCTGAATTCCTAAATAAGACCCAGAAAATATACTACCTGTAAAATTACCTAATGTTGAAAATTGTAATGCCATAAATTATAATGGTGGTGCATTGATTTTCTGATCTATAGAAAGAGGCAGATAGGGGAATACCTTATCAAAATCAATTGATGAAAGTCCTTGACCCAATTGTATTCTAAAACCTAATATAATATCTCTTATAAGTTGTGTGTTGGCTGAAGAATTGTTTAATTCGCTTTGAGAAATAAGAGAATCTAATCTATTTTGTAATTCTTGATTTTGAATAATAACGGAATTAAGTTGATCGGTAATATCTGTAGATATCGACGAGGTAATAATTGTATTTATAAATTCAGTAAATATAGTATTGTAAAAAGAACTTATTTTAGTATCATCATAATTAACATTAGTCAGAGGAATAGAAATATAAAAATTTTGATATATAGAGGCAGATGGATTCATTATAACATTACCAGCTTCATCAAACTTGTAGTTGTATGTTCCATTTTTTTGAAAATTAATTACATCTTGTGTAAAATTCGCCATATTATTAAAATCGTTTTTCTTTTTATCTCACCACTTTGAAAATATCATTATTATCTTGTATATAAAAACTAGAACTTTGTTCTATTTTTATTAATATTTTAAAATATCTTTCTTGTGGCAAACCACTGGTATCCAACATAAAGTAACTACCATCAGTGTCACATGATAATCTTGTATAATTATCAAAATCTAAGATAATTTCTTCAGTTTCATTATCTTTTATTGAATAAAACGATCCTGAAGGTAAATAAAGTGGAGTGAGAAATTGAGAAAATTGGGTTAATCTCTGGAAATTTTTGAGAGGAAACTTCTCTCTTCCAAATACTTTGACTTTTATAATTTCATTAGTCTTCACCTTTTCAGGTATATTGACTACTGTTATAAATGGAGAAGAAACTTGAAGAGGATTAAGACTTCTACTAAAATATGTTATACTACTGTAAATAAATAAACTTGCAGTTAATATACTTCCCGAGAATGGAGCATGGATTTTAGATCCAGCTAATGAACCGCTGGTAAATACTCCGTCAAATATACCAGAATCATAAAGTGTATTAATGGATGAAGTATTGGTTATAGAACCAAATGCTGGACCATTAACATATACCCCTGAAAATAGAACATTCATAGCAGATGGAAATAGTGGTAAAAATGGATAATCAGCACTAATAATGGTTCCATCTATCATAGATTCATTCCAAGGACCAACTAAATATCCTTCTTTTAATTGATATCCTTTTATTAAAAATGATGTAAAATTACTTCCGCTAAAAATTCCATCAAACAAAGTTCCATTGATAAATGACATGGTAACCAAGCTACTATAACAAGGATAGTGCATACGAGTAGGTTTATATAAATTATATCCAAAATCATTGGCTTCTTCAAGATAACTCTCTATTCCCATTGAACCTTCTGTTAATGTATAATTGAAAAATGGATCTACATCTCCTGAAAGAATTGGATCCCATCCATCTGACGGAAATGACCAATCATATTGTGTAAATTCGTTAAATGAATCTCCCCATCCATATATGTCATGTCCCTGATATTGAGATTGATCTTGTCCACCTGGAAGATTAGTAGTCCTGTGATAATCTTTACCAGAACTGCATCTCTTAAAAATGCGGCGTATAGAACTACTTATTGAACCAGAGAAATCTCCAAAAATAGATATACCATTTATTAAATCAGAAGTCCCTACCACATTTATCATTCCCCAGCAAGATCCACTAACAGGTACACTGGCTGATACATCTCCTTCTACAATTGTAATATTTCCCACTCCATCAAATTTTCCAAAAATTAATCCGTCTAAAGATGCACTATTTGAAACAATTCCATTTAATCCAGCCGGTTGATAGAAATTTAAAACACTACTTGTAGTTACACTTCCTGTTACAAAAGAAAATCCAAGAGAACCAGAATCCCAACCAACATCAATATACGGAGAATAAATTGTGTTAGTATCTTCGCTAAAAAAATATAAAGACATTTCAGAACTTGATGAATTTATTTCATCTCCACTTATTACCATTATACCATTATTTTGAAGAGTTCCTGTTATCCAAGCATTTACCATGTTAGATACATCCATAGATATATCACTGGTTTCATAGTCAAACGATTGAGTTCCGGCATATTGTGTGATAAATGTTCCACCTGACGATGACCACGCCGTTCCACCTTGAGAATCTCTGTATTTCCAACTTGCACCATTAACAGAACCACCATCAAAGAAATATCCATTTCCCATTACCCAAGATTCTGATAATGGAAGAGCATAAATTGAATATTTAACTGGTAAATTTTCAGATCTAGCAGTCTTCATTTTTAAAGTAAAATGAGGACTAATTATATCTCCAGATGCTACAGAAGTAGAAATAGCCGATAAATCAAATTGAAGAAGTGCTCTATTAAAATATGACGATGTTTGCAAAGATACATTTTGTTGATTTAATATCTCAATACCATTCAAATATCCTGAAAGGATTTTTCCAGTAAATGACGATACACTTCCACTAAAATTATTGATGTAATATGATTGTAGAGATGCTGATACATTTCCTATAGCAAATCCATCAAAACTTCCAGTAAATCTTGTTAAAGATCCAGTAAAACTAGAAGAACTTTCATTAGAAACTGATAAATAACTTCCAGTCAAGGTTCCTGAGTAATATGATGTAGTAATATAGGAGTATCCTGATATAGAACCGAGTGCAAAAGATGAAGTCCCATATATTTCAGCATCTACAAATCCAGAAAAATTTAATACACAAAGATTGGATGCAGATTGATTAAATGATACAGAAGTAGTGGGGGATGTTACTCTAAATGTAACTCCTTGTGTTCCAACCTGAAGAATCTCATTTAATCCAAAATTGAGAGTATCTAAATTTTGAACATTGGTTATAAATGTATCTTGAATTGGGTATATGAAATGGTGCATATTATAATACAGTTCCCTTAATATCTTTATCTGGATATTTTACTTCAAAAATTGACGGATCGATTGATGGAAATATTTGATCATTTTTCGTAGAAGCCTCTATATCATAAGCGATAGGCGAATAATTATCTCCATTTGTGGTTAAAGGAGTAAGATTCTTAACAATAAGAGATACTAATGTCTGAACACCTTCAACCTTTGCTATTTCAAGTTTTAAACTACTTAAATTGATTGGTTGAGAAAACTCCCACGTATCAATATTAAAAAAGTTTTGTACGGTAGCAATAGAATTTGATAGAACTTCTTTTTTGTTATATCCTTTATATGCAGTGATAATAAATTCTATACCTATATTAATAATATAACCATCAATAATATTAATTCCATCGGTTAACATTCTAAATTGCCTTAGATAAGTTAATATATTAGATATTAATGCTTCATTCGATTGAGTTAAATTCTTATTTATATCATATGTTAAAACATATAAATTAATAGCAAATGGATTACTTCTGTCAAATGCTATTTTTCTGAAATAATTTTGAGTATTAGAATTGTTTACAGTGGCAACATTATCTGCACTTACTGTTCCTGTTAAAATTTGATTCTGATTGACATCCAAACTATTATAGGTAATAACTTGTGCTTTAGATATTGTACCGTATTTTGGAGGCATAGAATACACTCTGGCAAGATAATCATTTTGTGTAACAATACGATTTTGAGCAGCAAATGAACCTATAGCATTTTGACGTATTTCATTGTTTGTTTCAGGTCCTTTTCCTCCGGTCGTTGCATCTGAATTATTCACTCTAAGAGAATTTTTAACAGTAATTAATAAATTAACTTCCTCAGGAAGTAATCCATCCGTGTTATTATCAACATCCATAGAAGTTATATTAATCACCGAATTTGAAGGGGAGTTAGATTCAATTCCACCGCCTATAGTGTATGTGACGGTAAGAGTAGTATTATTTGGTGCTAAACCATACGTATCATTCTTTAAAAAATTTGATGGATCTAATGATAAATTTAAAGCTGTAAGATTAGAAAGACCTACTCCAACTTTTTCAGAACTTAAATTAATAATTTCATCAGCGAACCCATTTGTACCACCACCAAATTCCAAATATGTTCTATTATTTTCATCAACATTAACTGTAAATCTTCGTGAAGTCTTGAGATACTTTAAAATGTAAGGAACGGTTCCTTGAAATTGAGATAAATCTCCTTCAAATACATCATTATTAGGAACTCCATATAAAACATTTTCTTGAGCTAAAAAATCTACTTGATACCAAATATTGTTGTCAGAATCTTTTACATTAATAATTTCTAAAACGTTATCTTCATCCAAATAAAGATCTAAAAATGACTGTATTTCTCCAACCACAAAAGTTTTAGTTACTAATTTGCCGGACCTAATATTTGCTTGTTTTTGTAGTAAAAAGTATGTAGGAATACCAGTATTATCTCTTTCATAAACTGTGGTTATAAGAGGAGAAACTGAATTATTCGAAGCAAAATTTACTGGTTCAGATGTCAAAAATGAAGCACCAGAATTATCAGATACTTGCATATTTTCTTTAATACCCAATGAAAATTTATTATCAGGAACATAATTTCCACTTTTATCTGTAGTTGTAGGGCACAATTGAAATACATCTATTACTCCAACAGATCCTCTCACAGGTTTGGATACATAATTCAAATATCTGGCTAATGCTATAATATTCTTTCTCTCTTGAGTATTAGCAAATAGACTTTCTTTGAAAATATAATCAGTATAGTAAGACATGACATCACCAACATATGAAGCCATATCTATAAACATCATTCCTGCTCCTGCCTCTGTAAAGTCTTTATAAGTATTTGGATAGTAATACTTCGCAAAGTTAATTAATCCATCTCTAAATGATGCAAAATCCCTATTAAGATATCTTACATCCTTACTCTGCGGCAAAAATGATTTTGGTGTGGTTGCCATTTTATGTTGTTGTGTTATTAATACTTATATTCACCGTATCTATCTGTTTAGTCATACTAACTTGAAATTGAATAGCTATATCTAATTTATAAATATCTTGATCGGCAACAATTTTATCAGAAGTATATAAAGTAGTTGTAACATTTAAAATTGTTACGTTTGGTATCCACATAGAAATATCTTCTCGAATTATATTTTCAGATATATCTTGTAACGTATCTACGTTTTGTTCAAAGGTTATATTCCACAATCTAGTTCCAAATGTAGGCTGAAATCTCCTCTCTCCCTGTCTTGTATTAAGGAGATTTATGATGTTATTCTTAATCTGAGTAAGAGTATCATAAGATGAATTAAAAAATCCATTATTTCCATTTTGAATGGGTATGGTCAAACCTATCGGATTTATTAAATTTAAATTCATGTATCATTTGTGAAAACTTTACTACGGTCAATTAATCCCTGTCCTCCAGTTTTCTTAGTTTCATCTATTTTGGTCATCATTGACCTGTAATTCTTGTTAAATACACCTTTTAAAATATCTGGAACAGCATCGGTTCCTAAAACAGATTGTTGTTGTCCCAAAGTAGTACCCTCAGTAACTACTGATTTCAAAAATGAAATATTAGTACCATCTTGATCAGCCTTGGGTGCTTCAAGACGTTCACGTTGGGTATAAACTTCTTCTACCCTTCTGCCAATCTTTTCAAAATCTCCATCCATTAATTCGGCTAAATTTCCAGTTCTCCTTGGAGGTGGAGAATATCTTGCAGTTTCAGCTAAAACAGCATTTAACTTGGGATTTTTAGTGCGGATAGGACTTTCCATTTCTGGTGCAGGTTGTTTTACCTCTTTAATCATTTCTACAAGCATTATACCCATCACTTTTTTAACTTGAGAAGAAACTTCCTCGTTTATCAATTGTTTCACCTTGATATTCAATTTCTTTTCTACCAATTTGTCTATTAATCTTACTAAGTCTTCTGCTTTCATATATTATATGTACTATGATGTTTTTGGAATTTGTGGTATAACTGGTACCTTAATACACGGATCTGATGGTATGTTAGGTAAATTCAATTTTGGAACTGATGGTAATCTTGGTGGCGATGGCAATGGAATTGTCTTAGAAAAATTAGGAGCTTTAAGTGCTACATTTAATTTGACTTGATAAGCACTTAATTGACCTTTTAACGAGGATATAGAATCCGTAAGACCTGGTATAGTTATTTTTCCAGATAATACACAAGGAGAATTAGCAGCAGCGGTTAATTTACTCTGAGCAGCAGTTATCGTGGAAATTGATGCATTTGCTTTTGTAGCCTCATCGGTTGGATGTTTTAAACTAGCACCATCAAATCCTCCCGGAACTCCAGCTCCGGTAGTTGTATCAATTGATACTGGTGGGGCTCCTACTGTAGGGAGTGAAGATGTATGTGGTTTTATAGATACTATTGTAGGATTATTTACAAGTAATGGCGAATCAGGTGCTACTTGTATGACCGATCCATCAGTCAACGTGGCATCCATCAATGTTCCATCTGCTTTTGCTTTATTGTAATCAAGTTGTGTTGCAGAGTTAGGATTCCCTAAACCTTCTGGTGGTGCTGATGGTAATAATCCAAATAATGCCATATATTATCCTAATGATTTTCCATTTTGTCCCGGAGCATATCCGCCACCAGTAACAAATACTCTTCTACTTAATAAAGCTTGAAGATTACTTTGTAATATCTTCAGTTTCATTGCCTGAACTGTTGTTTGAGTTTTATTTGTTTGTGCATCTCCAGTAGTTCCTCCCTGAGCATCCGGATGATTATGTGAATACCAGTGAGTATGTTCTAATAACCAATTACATAACTCATACATCCAATTTACCGATGTTTGTCCTAATAAAACAGGTTCAGCAGTCTGATTATATTCTCCTAAATAAATAGCTGGAGAATTTAAGACTGTTTTATTATTTGTTGTAAATACTATCTGATTATGAGCATCTACGGTATATTCATCGTCAGTAACAAACGACATTCTTTTTTTAGAATATTGAAACATTTCATTTCTTTTGGCTGAAATAATAACTCTATCACTGTTTATTATTATCTGGTCTCCTAAGAGTTTGGGATACACAAAGGTTGTTGCTCCGGATGGTAAAAATGCTGATTGTTCTTCTCCAATTCCCCACATCTTTTTACTACAATTGGTTTTAAATTGACTTACAGTTACTCCAGAAGTAATATGAA
>OCZT010000252.1_pt1 | contig 51192 bp, 45 predicted proteins | sample 1539031 | NCBI WGS metagenome assembly OCZT01 (sample SAMEA3539308, study PRJEB22396) | soil metagenome | biome: tundra; feature: field; material: soil | place: USA | collected 2010-05 | depth 0.15 m
AGGCCCGACCCCCACAAACACTGGGGATCGGGCCTCAAACCCTCAAAAACTTCCGCCTAAAGATTCACGCGCACCGGAGCGCCGCGGTGGCCGATTCGCGCCTGATCGCCTGCACTCAGCTGCCGACCTGAGGCGGCCCGCGGGGAATCGCTCCCGGGTCATCGGTGCGCAGATCACCGCCGCCAAAGCCGTGATCTGCGCCTTGGCGAGCGATAACCCGAATGTTAGACTCGTGCTGCGATGACTCATATATCAGTCGTGTGCGCTGCACATCGTGTGCAGTGCGCGGCACGTTCTCTGCCGTGTGTCGCACGTCCTGTGCCGTGTGTCGCACGTCCTGTGCCGTGTGTCGCTGCGGCACGTCCTGTGCAATGTGCGGCACGTCCTGTGCCGTCGGTCTGAGCGGTGAGCACCCAGCCCTCCCGGCCGGCCAACGGACCGCGTGAGCTGCTGGCAGATCGGGCTTACGCGGACTTGCGCGATCGGATCGTCACGCTCGCAATTGCACCAGGCGCACCGATCGATGAGGACCTGCTGGGGGACGAGCTGGGCATCGGCCGAACTCCCGTGCGCGAGGCGATCAAGCGCTTGGCGCTGGAGAACCTGGTCACGGTGTTCCCGCGCCGCGGCACGTTCGCCTCGGAGATCAACATCACCGATCTAGCCGACATCTCCGACGTGCGGACCCAACTGGAGGGCCACGCCGCATTCCGCGCTGCCCAGCGGATCACCGACGCTCAGCGCGTCGAGCTGGCCGCACTGGTCGCGGAGCTCGCCGAGAGCCAGGGCAGCGACGACGTGCAGGCGCTGATGGCGCTCGACACCCGGGTGCATCGTTTCATCCACCACTGCGCGGGCAACCCGTATCTGGAGGAGACGCTGGGTCGCTACTTCAACCTCTCGCTGCGGATCTGGTACCTGGTGCTTGACCGACTGCCGCATCTGTTCGCGCGCGTACACGAACATGACGACCTGCTGCGGGCGATCGCGGCCGGCGACGCCCCGCGAGCGCGCCAGGTCCTCGCCGAGCACATCGAGACCTTCGAGAGCGAGATCCGCTCGGTGCTCTGAGGTCTGCTAGGCGCCGGGCCGGATCCCCAGGTGGTTGCCGAGCGGCTCATCGTGACCGAGGCGGGTGGAGATCTCGTGCGCCTGCTCCAGCGTGACGCGGCCGAGCAGCCGCAGGCGCTGCGGCACCAGGCGCAGTGAGGCGCCCGAGGCGCTCAGCGCCGCGACCACGGCGCCGCCGCGGTCGCGCACCGCAGCCGCCACCGCGGACAGACCCGGCTCCAGTTCGTCGACGATCGTCGCGTAGCCGCGCTGGCGGACCTCCTCGAGCTCGCTCAGGAGCGCCTGGCGGTCGGTGACCGTGTCAGGCGTGAGCTGGGCCAGTTCCCCGTCTGGAAGCTCGGCGGCTCCGAAGGCGAGGAACACCTTGCCCGCGGCCGTGCAGTGCACGCCGAGCTGGCGCCCGAGCCAGTTGGTGGCGCCGAGCAGATGGCTTCCGTCGATCTGGGCGATCGCCTCGGTGCCCGCTGGCAGCGGAATGATCAGGGTCGCCGTCTCGCCTGACTCCTGCGCCAGACGGGGCATGCTCGGCTGCGCGAGCTCGACCAGATCCGCGCGCCCCACGCCCGAACGCGCAAAGCGCAGCGCGGTCGGTCCGGGACGCAGGCCAACCCGGTGGACATCCCAGGCCAGCAGCCCGTGGCGCGCGCAGGCGTCGAGCAGCGGCTTGAGATCCACGGCGGGGAGGCCGACCGCATCGGCGAGCTCGGTCAGCGTGCGGGGGGCGCGCTCCAGCACGAGCGCCAACGCCTGTGCGAGCTGATCGACCGCCTGGGGGCCGGCCGCGTCGGACGGCGATCGGTCAGTCATCGACGCCGGCCGTCGGGGGTGATCACGATCGTCTGCAGCTCGGTGAATGAGCTCATCACGTGAGACCCGCCCACCTTGCCGATCCCGCTGTCGCTACCGGAGCGACCTCCGAACGGCAGGTGGGCCTCCCAGTAGTTGCTGGACTCGTTGATGTTGACCCAGCCGGTGCGGACCCGGTCGGCGAACTCCAGGCCCCGGGCGAGATCGGCGGTGAAGATCGCCGCCAGCAGGCCGTAGGGAGAAGCGTTGGCGGCGTCGATCGCCTCCTGTAGCGAATCGATCGCCACAACCGGGGCTACGGGGCCGAAGGTCTCCTCGACCGCCACCCGCGCGTCGCCCGGCACGCCGGCCAGCACGGTCGGTTGCCAGTAGAGGTCGGTGGGGAAGCCCTCGCCGCGGGCGCCGCCGCTCAGCACCCGGGCGCCGCGGGCCAGCGCGTCGCCGACGTGCTCGTCCATCTTGCTCGCCACCGGCTCGTTGTTGAGCGGCCCCATCGTCGTGCGCTCGTCGAACGGGTCCCCGAGCACGATCCGCTCGTTCACCGCACGCGCGAGCCCTTCGACGTACTGGTCATACACGGCCCGGTGCACGAGGATCCGCTCGCCGGCGGTGCAGCTCTGCCCGGCGCACAAGAAGCAGGCCGTCAGCGTCGCCGCGACGGCCGCGTCGACGTCGCCGTCCTCGAGCAGCACGACCGGTCCGTTGCCGCCCATCTCCAGCAGCGTCGCCTTGCCCGCGGCCGCTCGTCCCACCAGCCGGCCGGTGGCGGTGGAGCCGATGAACGCGATGCCGTCGGTACCCGGGTTGCGCGCAATCTCGTCGCCGACCACCGACCCGGGCCCGGTGACCAGGTTGAACACCCCGGGCGGAAGGTCGGCGTCGGCGATGCATTGGGCCAGCGCGACCGCGCACACGGCGGTGCTTGGAGCCGGCGTCCAGACGACCGCGTTGCCGCACGCCAGCGCAGGCGCGACCAGCTCCGCCGGCATCGTGTAGGGCCAGTTCCAGGGACTGATCACCCCGACCACGCCGCGGGGGCGACGGGCGAGCAGCACTCGCTTGCCGGGTGAGAACGAGTTGGGCAGCTCGCCGCCCAGTCGCTTGGCGTCCTCGGCCGCCATGCGCCAGTACTCCACCAGCTCGTGGACCTCGTCGAACGCCTCGGCGGCCAGCGGCTTGCCCTGGTCGAGGGTCAGCGTCCGGGCCAGCTCATCGCGCCGGGACTCGATGATGTCGCCGACGGCGTGCATCTTCGCCGCGCGCTCAAAGGCGGTCAGCCGGGCCCACCCGTCGGCCGCCGTGCGCGCGGCGTCGATCGCCGCCTGGGCGTCGCTGCGATCGCCCTGCGGGACGGTGCCGATCAGCTCGCCGGTGGCCGGGCTGATCGACTCGAACGTCTCGCCGCTGAGGCTGGCTCGCCATTCCCCGCCCACGTACATCTGCTGCGCCGTGCCTGTGACCATCTCTCGCTCCCTGTCTGAGACCGCGATCGAGGCTGCGGCCGAGTGCTCGTTGACACAATTCGACAACTGATATATAACAGCCGCATCAGCACCGGGTCAATGGCTTTCAACAGTGGGCGACGCGCCGATGGCCGAGCGTCAAACCGTGTCCGACGATCCGCGCGTGTTCGGCGCGGAAGGGGAGGTTGATCGATGGCAACCGCAGAGGCGCCGCACAGCGCCGGGTCGGGTGGCGACAGCGACGAACTTGCCGGCTTTGGCTACAAACAGGAGCTCGACCGCTCGCTGGGCAGCTTCTCGTCGTTCGCTGCCGGCTTCAGCTACATCTCGATCCTGACCGGCGTCTTCGAGCTGTTCGGGTTCGGCTTCAACAACGCCGGACCGGCTGTGTGGTGGTCATGGCTGGTGGTGCTCGCGGGTCAGATGGCGGTGGCGTTGTGCTTCGCCGAACTGGCCGGCCAGTTCCCGCTGGCCGGCTCCGTCTACCAGTGGTCCAAGCGGATCGGGAGCGACTTCGCCTCGTGGATGACCGGCTGGATCCTGATCATCGGCTCGATCGTCACCGTCGCGGCTGTGGCCGTCGCCTGGCAGGTCGTGTTGCCGCAGGTGACGACATCGTTCCAATTCGTCGGCAGCGCGGCCGACGCGGGCACCTACAGCACCCCCAACGGGGCCAAGAATGCGCTCATCCTGGGCGCGATCCTGGTCGTATTCGCGACCGTCATCAACATGCTCGGGGTCAAGATCATGGCCCGGATCAACAACTTCGGCGTGATCGCCGAGCTGATCGGCTCGACGATCCTCGTGATCCTGCTGATCTTCCACTTCCAGCGCGGCCCGGGGATCGTCAATCACACGCTAGGCACCGGCGTCGGGCACTCGTGGGGCTACTTCGGAGCCTTCCTGATCGGCGGGATCATGAGCGCCTACGTGATGTACGGCTTCGACACAGCGGGCACGCTGGCCGAGGAGACCAACGACCCGAGACGGGCGGCGCCGCCCGCGATCATCCGGGCGCTGATCACCGCGGCGATCATCGGCGCGCTGCTGATCCTGTTCGCGCTGATGTCGGTCAAGAACATCCACGACAAGAACATCGGCCTGCTCGGCCTGCCCTACATCATCAAGCAGGCGCTCGGCAACACCACGGGCAACGTGTTCCTGATCGACTCGGCGATCGCGATCACGGTCTGCACGCTGGCGGTCTGCACGGCCTGCATCCGGATGCTGTTCTCGATGGCCCGCGACGGACGCCTCCCGGCCGGGTCACATCTGGCGCGCGTGTCCGGACGCGCCCGCGTGCCGATCATCCCAGCGCTGTTCGTCGGCTTTTGCTCGCTGGCCCTGCTGGGGATCAACCTGGCCAACCAGTCCGCGTTCCTGACGCTGACCTCGGTGGCGATCATCATGTTCTACCTGCCCTATCTGGCGGTCACCGGCTCGATGCTGCGCCGGCGCCTGCGCGGGGAGTGGCCGCGGCCCGAGCATGGGCCCTACTTCAACCTGGGCCGCTGGGGCCTCCCGGTCAACATCTTCGCCGTGGTCTACGGGACCCTGGTGGCGTTCGAGATCGCCTGGCCACGCTCGGTTGTCTACGGCACCAAGTGGTACTTCCGCTTCGGGGCGTACGAGTTCATCGGCGCCTCGTTCATCGTCGGATGCCTGTACTACTTCCTGGTCCAGACCCGCAAGCCGCCCGAGGTGCTGGCCGAGCACCGGGCCGAGGTTCCGGTGCTGGCCGGCGAGCACACGCCGCTCGGGGAGATGGCGCCGTGATCGACGCGGGCGAGTTCGATTACGTCATCGCCGGCGGCGGCACGGCCGGTTGCGTGGTGGCGGCCAGGCTGTCCGAGGACCCCTCGGTCACCGTGTGCCTGCTGGAGGCGGGACCGTCCGACGTCGACGATCAGGCGATCTTGCGCCTGGAGGACTGGATGTACCTGCTCGACAGTGGCTATGACTGGGACTACCCGATCGAGCCGCAGGAGCGGGGCAACAGCTTCATGCGCCACGCCCGGGCCAAGGTGTTGGGTGGCTGCTCGTCGCACAACTCCTGCATCGCCTTCTGGACCCCCAAGGAGGATCTCGACGAGTGGGCGGCGATGGGCTGTGAGGGCTGGAGCTCGGCCGAGTGCTGGCCGGCGATCAAGCGGCTCGAGACCAATGACGGGCCCGGTGAAAACCATGGTCGCAGCGGCCCGGTCAACATTCGCACCGTCCCGCCCGAAGACCCCTGCGGCGTGGCGATCCTGGAGGCCGCGGCACAGGCAGGGCTGCCCACCAGCCGCTTCAACGAGGGCTACACGGTGACCAATGGGGCGGGCTGGTTTCAGATCAACTCCGCTGCCGACAACACGCGGATGTCCTCCTCGCACGCCTACCTGCATCCGATCATCGGCCAGCGCCCCAACCTGGAGATCAGGACCGGCTGCTGGGTCAAGCGCGTAGCGATCGAGGGTGGGCGCGCGACCGGGGTGGAGTACCTGACCCCGGACCTGCTGACCCAGGCCAGCGTCCGCGCCCACCGTGACGTGATTCTCAGCGCGGGCGCGATCGACACCCCGAAGCTGCTGATGCTGTCGGGGATCGGCCCCGGCGAGCACCTGCAGGAGTTCGGCATCCAGACGCTGGTGGACGCCCCCGGGGTCGGCGCCAACCTCGACGACCACGTCGAGGGGATCGTCCAGTGGGACGCCAAGCAGCCGATGATCCGCCACTCCACCCAGTGGTGGGAGATCGGGCTGTTCGCGACCTCGGAGGAGGGCCTGGATCGGCCTGACCTGATGATGCACTACGGCTCGGTGCCGTTTGACATGAATACCGCGCGCTGGGGCTATCCCACCACCGAGAACGGCTTCTGCCTGACGCCGAACGTGTGTCGCGGGCGCTCGCGCGGAACGGTCCGGCTGCGGTCGTCCGACTACCGTGACCGTGCGCGGGTCGATCCGCGCTACTTCACCGATCCCGACGGACACGACGAGCGTGTGATGACGTTCGGGATCCGGCTGGCCCGGCGGATCGTCTCGCAGTCGCCGATGGCCCAGTGGGCCGGAGCCGAGCTGGCGCCCGGTCCTGACGCGCAGTCAGACGACGAGCTGGTCGACTACATGCACAAGACCCACAACACCGTCTATCACCCGGCCTGCACGGCCAAGATGGGCTCCGACTCGGATCCGCTGGCGGTCGTCGACCCGCAGCTGCGGGTCCGTGGGGTTAGCGGCCTGAGAATCGCCGACGGGTCGATCCTGCCGTTCCTGCCCGCGATCAACCCCTGCATCACGACGATGATGGTCGGCGAGAAGTGCGCCGCGCTCATCGCCGCCGATCAGCGTCACGGGGCCGTGCAGCTCAGCGGTCGCGTTCCGGGCTAGTGCTTCTGACCGCGAACATCGTCGCATTCGGCGAGGAGCACTAGGCGCACGCCATGAGCGCCACCGCGGCGCCGGAGGTGGTCAGCTTCCTCGCCGAGCATCCGCCGTTTGACGCGCTCGCGGCCGAGGACCTGCAGCGCGTGGCGGGCGCGGTGGAGATCGAATCCCATCGCGCCGGCGAGCCGATCTTCTCGCAGGGTGCTCGGGCCGTGGAGCACCTGCGGGTGGTGCGCCGCGGTGCGGTCGAGATCGTCGCCGACGGCCGCGTGCTGGACCTGCTCGGCGAAGGGGAGATGTTCGGCCACGCGTCGATGCTGTCGGGCTATCCGACGGAATTCGAAGCGCGCGCGGCCGAGGAGGATACGCAGTGCTATCGGATCAGCGCGCCCGTGGCCGAGAGACTGCTGTCGGGCCCTGAGGGGCTCAGATACGTCGCGCGTTCGCTGCTCAGTCAGCCCGTCGTCGCCGGCGACCGTGAGCACGAGCCGTTCCAGGACCCGTCTAGCCAGCCGGTGGGAGCCCTGATCCGGTCGCCTCCGGTCGTCTGCGAGCCTGACACACCGATTCGTGACGCGGCCCGGTTGATGACCGCCGGTCATTCGACATCGCTGGTGGTCAAGCACGCCGGCGGGGCGCTGGGGATCGTCACCGACCATGATCTGCGCACGCGGGTGCTCGCCGAGGGACTGCCGGCTGACGCGCCCGTATCGGCGGCGATGACGACGCCGGCCCATACGTGCAGCCCGGAGCGGCCCGGCGGCGAGGTGCTGCTTGACATGCTCGACCGTGGCTTTCATCACTTTCCGGTCGTCACCGCCGACGGCGAGGTGCTCGGCGTCGTGGAGGACATGGATCTCCTGGCCGTGCATGCGCGTTCATGGTTCTTCCTGCGGCGGCGGATCTCCAATGCCCACAGCGTCGATGAACTCGTGGGCGCTGCCGCGGAGTTGCGCCCGACCGTGATCGCGCTCCACGACGCGCGGGTGGCCGCCGTGAACACGATGGCGGTCTATGCCGTGGTCGTCGACGCGCTGACCCGTCGGCTGCTGGAGCTGGCGTTGGCCTCGGGCCCGGAACCGCAGGCGAGGTTCGCCTGGCTGGCGCTGGGCAGCCAGGCGCGGCGCGAAGCGCTTCCGAGCTCCGACATGGACAGCGCGATCGTGTGGTTCGGCGAGCTCGAGGACAACGCGGTCAGGCCCGCCCTGCAGACGGTCGCCCGCGCAGTGGTCAAGGGCTTGGAGCGTTGCGGGCTGGCGCCCGATGCGCACGGCGCGACGGCATCCGACCCGCTGTTCATCCGCCCCCTGGCCTCATGGCAGCGCGCGGTGCGCAGCTGGATCGCCGACCCGACCCAGGAGAAGGCGCTGATCCTCGTATCGGTGCTGGTCGACAGCCGGCCGGTCTGGGGCCTGCACACCGGCACCCCGGTGGCCGACACGTTCCGGTTGGCACCGAGCAATCCGGCGCTGCTGCGGATGCTGGCGCGCTTTGCGCTGTCGCACCGGCCACCCACGGGCTTCCTGCGCGGGCTCGTGGTGGAGCACACGGGCGAGCACCGTGGCCGCCTGGATCTCAAGCACGGTGGCATGACCCCGATCGTCGACCTGGCGCGATGGGCGGGGATGGCCGCCGGGCTGACCAGCGCGTCGACGAGCGAGCGCCTGAACGCCGCGCAACGCGCCGGAGTCCTCTCGGCCGTCCACGCTCGCAACCTGCTAGACGCCTTTGATCTGATCACCGATCTCCGGCTCGGGCATCAGGTGTCGCAGCTGCGCGCGGGGGTCGCGCCCGACGATTACGTCGACCCTGCCGAGCTGAGCTCGCTGACCCGCAGCCACCTCAGAGAGGCCTTCCGGGCCGTGACCGCGGTCCAGAAGCGGGTCGCCGCCGATCTCAGCGCCGGGCTGCGATGGCAGTAGGCTGGCCAGCATGATTGGCACCTGGCGCGACTACCGTCCGGCGATATGGCTCGCGATGCTGGGCGTCGCGGTGATGCTGCTGGTGCCCCCCGCCTACGTGGGCGCGCTGTTCCTGGGTGCGGCGATCGGGGTGGCGGTGAAGGTCAACCGGGGCCGGCGCGCTCAGGGTTCGCGACGGAATTAGTGGCGAGCGGGCTATGAGCAGTTCGCCGATCGCGCGCTGCAGACCGCGGCCACGCGCCTGTTCGCTGACTTCGCCTGCCCGTCATTGCCTTCAAAGCGCGTGAGCGGGGCTCGCACCACGCTGGTCACGCGGTCCTTGGCGATCAGCCGCGCGATTTTGTGGGTGGCAACGGTCAGCAGCAGCAGATCGCGGGCCTGCACCCGATCGGGCAGGTCGCGCCCGGAGGTCAGAAACCAACCCGCGAAGCAGCTGGCCAGGGTCACGAAGGTGCCCATCAACGCGCCGTAGCTGCGCAGCGGTCGCTCTTGGTCGGGGGAGTGCCCGGCGAACAGCCCGGGCTCATCTTGGAGGAGATTTGCCATCCCTTCACACTGCCCGCAAGCGCCATCGGCTGCACGCGGCGATCGGTCGCGATGGCGTAACTTCCGCGGATGGCCGCGATCGCCCACGACCGCCCGGCGGCGCAGCGCGACGATGACGAGGCGATCATGGTCCGCGGGCTGGTCAAGTCCTACGGCAAGGTCCGGGCGGTCGCCGGCGTCGACCTCGATGCCCAGCGCGGCACGGTCCTGGGGCTGCTGGGACCCAATGGCGCGGGCAAGACCACGGTCGTGCGCGTACTCACGACGCTGCTCAAGCCCGATGCGGGCACGATCAGGGTCGTCGGTCTGGATGTCGTGCACGACGCTGCGGCGCTGCGCCAGCAGATCGGCCTGGCCGGTCAGTACGCCGCCGTGGACGAGAACCTGACCGGGTTGGAAAACCTGACCATGGTGGGACGCCTGTACGGGAAGTCCCGCCGCGAGGCCAAGGCCCGGGGCAACGAGTTGCTGGAGCGCTTCGAGCTGGACGAGGCCGCCTCGCGGCCGACGAAGACTTATTCAGGCGGGATGCGGCGGCGGCTTGACCTGGCCGCGGCGCTGGTCGCCAAACCGCCCGTGCTGTTCTTGGACGAGCCCACCTCGGGACTCGATCCGCGCAGCCGTCTGAACCTGTGGGAGACGATCGAGGGGCTGGTGGCCGACGGAACCACGGTGCTGCTGACCACGCAGTACCTGGACGAGGCCGACCGGCTGGCCGACTCGATCACCGTGATCGACCACGGCAAGGTGATCGCCCAGGGAACGTCAGACGAGCTCAAGGACCGCGTGGGCGGCGAGCGACTGGAGGTCCGCCTGGAGCAGACAGAGGACACCGAGCGCGCCGTCCGGGCGCTGGCGCCGCTATCCGACGAGCCGCCCATCTCGCAGGATTCCCTGGTCTCGGTGACGGTGCGGGGACACAGCGGCGTGATCGTCGACGCGGTGCGGCGGCTGGGCGAGGCGGAGATCGGGGTCGACGACATCGCGCTGCGCCGGCCGACGCTTGACGATGTCTTCCTGGCCCTGACGGGGCACGCCGCCGAGGAGGCGCGGGCCGGGGAGGAGGAGCAGTGAGGCGGCTGATCTCCGACACGCTGATCATCGCCGAACGCAACCTCGTTCGGCTGCCGCGCGCGCCGGACCTGCTGCTCGCCTTCACGGTCCAGCCGATCATGTTCGTGCTGCTGTTTCGCTACGTCTTCGGCGGGGCGATCAACACCGGGCGCATCCCGTACGTCGAGTTCCTGATCCCCGGCATCATCGTCCAGAACATCGCCTTCGGCGGCTTCGTGACGGCGCTCGGCCTCAACGAGGACGTGCACAAGGGGCTGATCGATCGCTTCCGCTCGCTGCCGATGGCCAGACCCGCGGTGCTGGCCGGACGAACGCTCTCAGACGTCGCCACCAACCTGCTGTCGGTCTGCGTGCTGCTTATCACCGGCGTGATCATCGGCTTCTCGTTCAACGCGGGCGCGCTGGAGGTGATCGCCGGGTTCGGGCTGCTGCTGCTGTTCGGTTACGCGTTCTCGTGGGTGTTCGCGCTCGTTGGCCTGCTCGTCTCCTCGCCGGAGGCGGCCAACTCGGCCGGATTCATCGCGGTCTTCCCGCTCACCTTCATCTCCTCGGCGTTCGTTCGCCCGCAGACGATGCCCTCGGTCCTGCGGGCGTTCGCCAACATCAATCCGTTCACGATCGTCGTCGACGCGATGCGCCACCTGTGGATCGGGCAACCGGCCGGCAACTACGTGTGGGGCGCCGTGGTCTGGGCGCTGGTGATCATCGCCGTGTTCGCGCCGCTCGCGGTCGCCCGCTACCGCCGTACCGCTGCCAGCTGACAGTGGAATCGGCTGGCGCGGATTGTGGAATCGGCTGGCGCGGATTGTGGAATCGGCCCGCGCGGATTGTGGAATCGGCCCGCGCGGATTGTGGAATCGGCCGGCGCGGATTCCACTGGGGCATTCGCCGGAGGCGAATGCCCCAGGCTGGGATGAGTGAACGATCGCGGGCGGCGTGCCGCCTAGTTCATCTCGTTGCGCGCGACCGCCAGACACGCCTCGCAGCGCGGCCAGGGTGGGTTCCACGGATAGCCGGTGACGTCCTGGCCGCAGAGCGCGGTGTCCGGATCCTGTTCGGACACGAGGTGACAGAGTTCCTCAAAGCCGTCCTCGCTGCGGCCGGGGACGTTGAGGCAGCGCGGATGGACATTGGGAGTCTTGACGGGGCTTGCACCGGCGTCGCGCATGAGGAGCAGGATACCCCCGGCGATCAATCAGCCGGCCGGCACCCGGCTGGGCTCATAGCGCGCCGGTGCCGGTGAGACTGGCTCCCGGAACCGGTCCGCGGTCCCCCGCGCGGTCTCCTTGGCCCAGTTGGTGGTGGTGATCAGCCCCAGGAGTACGACCACGACCCCGAGGCCGACGATCGTCCACCAGCTCGAATGCGTGGCGGCGGCAAAGCCCTTGCCGAGCCGGCCGGCGATGCCGCCGCCGGCCAGCGCGCCGAACACGGCGACCCCCAGCGTCTGGCCTACCTGGCGACTGGTGGAGGCCACGGCCGCCGCGACGCCGGCCTGGGACGCGGGCATCCCCGACACCGCCGTGTTGGTGATCGGCGGGTTGATCAGCCCGAAGCCGAAACCGAAGATCAGATAAGCGATCAGCAGGTAGCCGACCGACGTCGTCGGGGTCAGCCTGGTCAGCATGATCGCGCTAGCCGTGAGCCCGACCCCGCCGATCAGTAGCGAGGGGCGCGCGCCCCGGCGGCTGACCAGCTGCCCGGACAGCGGGGCGATCACCAGCGTGATCCCGGCCATCGGCAGCGTGTACAGGCCGGCGTGAAACGGGGAGAAACCGCGCACGTTCTGCAGGTAGAGCGTGTTGAGGAACAGAAATCCGCCCATCGCGGCAAAGGCGCAGACCGCGATCGAACTCGCTCCCGAGAACGGGGCGCTGGCGAAGAAACGGACCTCGAGCAGCGGCTGCTCGCGGCGCAGTTCATAGGCGATCAGGATGGCGAAGGCCGCCACGGCGAGCCCGAACAGCCCAAGTATCTGGGCCGACAGCCAGCCGCTGGTCGGTCCCTGGATGATCGCGTAGGTGAGGGCCGCGAGCGCGACCACGACCAGCACCTGACCGAGCGGATCGATCCGCCGCGGGTGGGGTGCGCGTGATTCCGGCACGAACGCCGCCGTCAGCCCGATCGCCAGCAGACCGACGGGCACGTTGACCAGGAACACGGCCGGCCAGCCGACCGAATCGATCAGCGCTCCGCCGACCAGTGGACCTAGCGCCATGCTGATGCCGATCACGCCGCCCCATACGCCGATCGCTTTCGCCCGCTCCCCCGGATCCTCGAATACGTTGCGGATGATCGACATCGCCACCGGGTTGAGCATCGACCCACCGATCGCCTGCAGCACCCGGGCCATGACCAGCAGCTCAAGGCTCGGCGCCAGCGCGCACAGCAGCGATCCGAGCGAGAACACCAGCAGTCCGATCTGGAACACGCGCTTTCGGCCGATCCGGTCGGCGGTCGAGCCCGAAAGCATCAGCAGGCTCGCCAGGACCAACGTGTAGGCGTCGATCGTCCACTGCAGTCCAGACAGCGAGGCGTGAAACGAGCGGTGGATCGCCGGTAGCGCGACGTTGACGATCGTCGTGTCCAGGCCGACGATCAGCAGGCTCATCGAGCAGATCCCCAGCACGAGCAGCCGGCGGCGGCGGGTGAGGGAGGGCCCGGGCTGCTGGTCGGATCGCGCCACCATGCGATCCTCGATGCTACTCAGGCGCTAACGGCGCTCCGTGGGGTTCCGCCGAGCGCTGCGGGGGTGCTGCGAGGCCTGCCGGGGCTGCGCTGGTCAGCGGCCAGCCGGGCTCCCACGCCTCGAGCAGCGCTCGCGCCGCCTCGACGTCAGGATGAAGCGGTCGGTCGCTGAGGTCGGGGTTCAGCCGTGCGATCGCGGCCTGCCACAGCGGCCGGGTCCCCGCTCCGACCGGCTCCTGCCCGGCGAGCCGCAGCGCCCTGACTGCGACCACGAGCTCGGTGGCGACCGCCACCCGCAGCGCGTCGAGCGTCTGGTGTGCGCGCCGGGCGGCGATCGGCGCCAGGCTGGAATGTGACTCGACGCCCCGTGACACCGACACGGTCTGGGCGGCGACCGGGGTGACCAGCGACCGGACCTCGGCGACGGCAGCATGGGCCGTGTATTCCAATACCAGCGCCCCGGATTCCGGTCCCGGTCGCCGAGCCAGGAACGGCTGCAGACCGGTGAGACTGGTGTCGAGCAGCGCGCTGACGCGTGCGGCGATCAGCGCGGCGGACTGCGCCAGCGCGGTGCGCAGGCCGTCGATCGCATTGGCCAGCGGTGCCGCGTGGGGGTTGCCGTTGGGCAGCGCGACGTCGTCGCCGGGGACGATCAGCGCGTTCTCGCCGGCGAAGTTGAGCTCGTGCCCGACCGTCTCGGCCAGCGCGCGCAGCGCATCGTGCACGGTACCGTCGACCTGCGGCTGGGCCCGGAACGGATACGGATCCTGAATCCCCAGCGGCCCGGGCTTACGGGTACGCGCCTCAAGGCCCTCCAGCCGCGCTCGCATTTCGCGCGCCACCGCCGCCTGCCCCGGGCGGTGGCTGGCGGAGTGGATCCGTGCGTCGAGCGCGATCGGATCGGCAGCCGCGGCCTCGAACGAGAGCGCCGCCACCGACAGCCAGGCGTGCAGCAGGCGGCGGGCATCGACGACCAGCAGCGCGGCGTGGCCGATGCTCACGGCGTTGCTGCTCATGAACGCCAGCCCGTCCCGCGGTCCCAGGCGACCGGGAGCCAGGCCGGCGTCGGCCAGAGCGGTGCCGGCGTCGATCAGCTGATCTTCTCGCCAGACCTGTCCCTCGCCGAGCAGGGCCAGCCCGATGTCGGCCAGGTTGGTCAGATCGCCGGTGCCCAGCGAGCCGAGCTCACGCGTGAACGGAGTCAGGCCGGCGTTCAGCGCGCTTACCAGCACGTCGAGCAGCTCCCGCGCGATCCCGGCGCCCCCGGCGCCGATCTGGTTGGCCCGCGTGGCCATCGCCGCGCGCACCAGGTGCACTGACAGCGGACGCCCGGCACCACACGCGTGACTGCGCAGAAGGCTGAGCGAATACTGCTCGCGGTTGTTCTTGGGCACCCGGTAGGCCCGCAGCGCGCCGACGCCCGTGGTGACGCCGTAGAGATCATCCCCGCGCGCCAGCAGGGCGACGATCGCTGCGCGCGCCCGGTCGTTGCGTGCGTGCGCCTCGGGCGCCAGCTCCGCCGGCGCGCCGTCACGCGCGATTGCCGCCACGGCTTCCGGGGTCAGCGTCGCGCCGTCGAGCAGCACCGGTGGCGCCGTTGCGCGCGGCGGGTGCTCGACAGCTGGGGGACGCGACATCGGTGTGACTCTAAGGCGCAACGGAAGGTCGCGCAGCAACGCCGGGCCGTGTGACGGCGCAGCGTCGCAACCATGGTCGATCAGGATCGTCCGGCGACGTGGACGGCCGCCTGCACATCACCGGGGGCGACCTCGATCCGGCGACGTGGACGGCCGCCTGCGCATCACCGGGGGCGACCTCGATCCGGCGACGTGGACGGCCGCCTGCGCATCACCGGGGGCGACCTCGATCCGGCGTCGCCGGCGGCGGTCGCCCGACACCACCTGAAGGTCGCGCTGGACCCCGGCGCGCGGGTTCGGATGGACGCCGCACATGCGGTCGTAGGGCCGGCGGTGGTTACGGGCACGCCCGTCTACGGCCTCACTACCGGGCTGGGTGCGCGCGTCGAGTAGCCGATCGACGGCGCCGAGGCGGCGGCGTTGTCGCTGCGGACCGTCCGCGGCCGCGCGATGGCGGTCGGCGAGCCGCTGGCCACCGAGTTGGTGTGGGCGGCGATGCCGGTCCGGCTCAGCGGTCTGGCCGCGGGCGCCTCCGGCGCTGGACCTGCTTGACCGGGACGTGCGTGCGGTGGCCACCTGGGAGCAGTGCGTGCGTGACGCCGACGTGATCGTGGAGGCGACGCGGCTGACCAAGCCGAACCCGCTGCTGGCTGGGCAGACATTGCTGGCCAAAGCCCGCGTGCTGGGGGTAGGCATCCGCCTGCCCTACCGGACCTAACACGCCGCGGCGCGCTGCGGTAGCGTCCGCGCGGGATGACACCGGAACCGACATGGAGCTGACACCGGAGCCGATATGGAGCTGACCTGCCGGGGCTGGCCACAGCAGGCGGCGCTGGCGATGCTGCGCAACAACCTTCATCCCGACGTGGCCGAGCGGCCCGAGGATCTGGTCGTCTACGGGGGGATCGGCAAGGCGGCACGCAACTGGTCCAGCTACCACACGATCGAGCGCGAGCTTGCGCGCCTCGGCGATCACGAGACGCTGCTGGTGCAGTCCGGCAAGCCGGTGGCGGTGTTCGAAACCCACGACCAGGCGCCGCGCGTGCTGATCGCCAACTCCAACCTCGTGCCGCAGTGGGCCACGTGGGAGAAGTTCCGTGAGCTCGACGCCGCCGGGCTGATGATGTACGGGCAGATGACCGCAGGGTCGTGGATCTACATCGGCAGCCAGGGGATCCTGCAGGGGACCTATGAGACGTTTGCCGCCGCCGCACGCAAGCGCTTCGGCGGCAGTCTGGAGGGACGCCTCGTGGTCACCGCCGGCCTGGGCGGGATGGGCGGCGCCCAGCCGCTGGCGATCACGATGCTGGGTGGCGCTGCGCTGTGCGTCGAGGTCGACCTGCAGCGGATCGAGCGGCGGATCGAGACCGGCTATCTGGACGAGCGCGCCGCCGACCTTGACGACGCGCTGGCGCGCCTCGATGCCGCGCGCGGCGAGCGGCGTGCGCTTTCCATCGGCCTGGCCGGCAATGCCGCCGAGGTGCTGCCGGAGCTGGTGCGCCGTGGTGTGGCAGTCGACGTCGTCACCGATCAGACAAGCGCCCACGATCCGCTCAACGGCTACGTGCCGGCGGGCATCACCGTCGAGCAGGCCGAGGTGCTGCGCCGCGACCCCAACGAATACCTGCGCCGGGTGGGCGAGAGCGCGCTGGCGCACGTCGCCGCGATCCGGGCGCTGGCGAGCGCCGGCGCAGAGGCGTTTGACTACGGCAATGCCCTGCGGGGTCTGGCCGAGTCCTACGGCGATCGGGACGCCTTCTCCTATCCGGGCTTCGTCCCCGCCTACATCAGGCCGCTGTTCTGCGAGGGCAAGGGCCCGTTTCGCTGGGTGGCGCTGTCCGGCGATCCGGCCGACATCTACGCCACCGACCACGCGATCCTGGATCTGTTCGGAGAGCAGGAGCACGTTGCGCGCTGGATCCGGCTCGCCTCCGAGCACGTCAAGTTCCAGGGCCTGCCGGCCCGGATCTGCTGGCTGGGCTACGGCGAGCGCGACCGGGCCGGCGTGCGCTTCAACGAGATGGTGGCCAGCGGCGAGCTCAAGGGGCCGATCGTGATCGGCCGTGACCACCTGGACGCCGGCTCGGTCGCTTCGCCCGAGCGTGAGACCGAGGCGATGCGCGACGGCTCTGACGCGGTCGCCGACTGGCCGCTGCTCAACGCGATGCTGATGACCGCGTGCGGGGCGAGCTGGGTCTCGATCCACCACGGCGGCGGGGTGGGGATGGGCAAGTCGATCCACGCCGGCCAGGTGGTGGTCGCCGACGGCAGCTCCGCCGCCGGCGAGCGGGTGCGCCGCACGCTGACCGCCGACCCGGGATTGGGCGTCGTCCGGCACGCCGACGCCGGCTACCCTGAGGCGCTGGCCGCCGCGCGTGAGCGGTCGATCAAGATGCCGATGCTCGATCCCGAGCCCGACGTGCGTTGAGCACGGGCACGGTCTCATTCACGGGGGCGGCTCAGATCCTGCGCCCGCCGCGCGACGGTCTGGATCAGCTCCGCGGGGCCGATCTCGCGGGCCAGACGCTCGCGCCTGGAGGTCTCACGGCGGTCGGCGGCGTGATCGCCGCGCTTGAGCCCGACCCGCGGGCCGGCCTTGCCGTTGATGCCCACGGCTGTGCGATCCTGCCGGGGTTCATCGACTGCCACACCCATCTGCCGTTTGCGGGCTGGCGCGCCGGTGAGTACGAGCAGAAGGTGGGCGGCGTGCGCTACGAGGAGATCGCCCGCACCGGGGGTGGGATCGCGTCCTCGGCCCGGGCGCTTCGTGAGAGCTCCGACGAGCAGGTGCTGGTGCAATCACGCGGGCTGGCGGCCGAGATGCTGGCGGCCGGGACAACGACGTTTGAGTGCAAGTCCGGCTACGGCCTGTCCCGCGAGCAGGAACTGCGTTCGCTGCGACTCGCCCAGGCGCTGGCGGCCGAGGTTGCCCAGACCACAACCTCTACTGCGCTGTTGGCGCACTCGGTCCCCAGCGGCTACACCGCCGACACGTGGATGGACGAGGTCGAGCGGATGCTCCCGGAGGTGCTGGCGCCGGGAGGCGTGAGTGCGCTGGACATCTTCGTCGAGTCGGTCGCGTTCTCCAACGCTCACCTGGAGCGGATGGGCGCACTGGCGGCTGGGGCGGGACTGGCGCTGCGCTGCCACGTCGAGCAGTTCGGCGGCTACCGCTCGGTGCCGGTCGCCTTGGCGGCCGGAGCCCGCTCCGTCGATCATCTCGCCACGCTTCACCCCGACGATGTCGAGCCGCTGGCGCAGGCCGACTGCGCGGCGGTCCTGCTCCCGGCCGCCGAGTTCCTCGGCGCCGAGCACCGCGCGCCGGGACGGGAACTGCTGGACGCCGGGGCGATCGTGGTGCTGGGCACCGACGCCAACCCGGGCACGGCGCCGGTCGTCTCGATGCCATTGGTGATCGGCCTCGCGGTCCGGCTCTACGGGATGACCACGCGCGAGGCGCTCGCGGCGGCCACGCTCAACGCCGCCTGGACGCTGGGGATGGCTCGGACCCTGGGCTCGATCGAGGTCGGCAAGCGGGCCGACCTGGTGCTGCTCGACGCACCGGCCGAGCACGTGGCCTACCGCCTGGGCCACAACCCGGTGGAGCTCGCGTTCATCGCCGGCGAGCCGGTCTACGTCCGCGACGAGCGTGCCGCGGCGAGGATCGGCCTGCGATGAGGTCCGGGCAGGATCAGCCGGCGACGAGGACCGCGACGGTGCCGGCGATGGCCAATGCCCACAGCCACGCCTTCCAGCTTGATCTGCGCGGTATCGGCGAGCGCCTGCATCCCGGCGACGACTTCTGGAGCTGGCGCCACGAGATGTACCGGCTTGCCGCCGGCCATGATCCCGACAGCATGCGTGCCGTCGGCGAGCGTGTCTACGCCCAGATGGCCGCGGCCGGCTACGGCGCCGTGGGGGAGTTCCACTACGTCCATCACCAGCCCGACGGACAGCCCTACGCGGACGCCAACGCGATGGCGATCGCGCTTGCGGACGCGGCCGTCGCCCAGGGCCTGGAGATCACGCTGCTGCCGGCCGCCTACCACCGCGGCGGCCCCGGCCGCGAGCCCGACCCAGGGCAGCGCCGTTTCTGTGACCCCGACGTGGAGACATTCCTGGGCCGTGTCGATGCGCTGCGCGGTTGGGCTACCGGCCGCCCCGGAGTGAGCGTCGGCGTCGCCGTGCACAGCGTCCGCGCCGTGCCCGCCGACTGGATCGAGGCCGTAGCCGAGTACGCGCAGCGACACGGTCTGGTTCGTCATGTCCACGCCTCCGAGCAGCGGCGCGAACTTGAGCAATGCCAGGCCGAGCATGGCTGCTCGCCGATCGAGCTGCTGCACCGCTGCGGCTTTCTCGGCGAGCGCACCAGCGTGGTGCATGCGATCCATGTCGACGAGCATGACGTTGAGCGGCTGGCGGCCAGTGGCTCAATCGTGGTCACCTGCCCGACGACCGAGGGCAACCTCGGCGATGGCTTCTTGCCTGCGCTGCGCTACCGCGACGCCGGTGTGCGCCTGGCGATCGGCACCGACGAGCAGATCCGGATCGATCCGTTTGAGGAGCTGCGCGAGCTAGAGACGCTGGCCCGCCGCGAGGGGCACACCCGGTTCGCGCTGCTGGCGGCGGCCGATGGGGACCTGTGGGGTCAGATCCTCGTCAACGGCCGCGCCAGTCTGGGGTGCAGCGGCCCGCCGGCCGAGATCGAGCTCGATCTTCACCATCCCGACCTGGCCGGCGTCGCACCGGCCGACCTCCCGCTGGCGCTGGCCACGTGCGCGTCGGCGGGGGTCGTCAGCGCGGGGGTGGGCTCGGCCAGCCTGCGGAGTGCGCGATGACCGTCATGCTGCGGCGGCGCGCCGAGATCGACCTCAAGGCCTTCCGGCGGGTCGCCTGGGAGGGGGAGGGGGTCGCGATTGATGCGCGGGCGCGGGCCCAGATCGCACTACGCCGTGCGCAGTTGATCAACGGCGCTCCGTGCGCTCCGGCGCTGCTGGCCGAGGTGCTGCAGGCGTGCCCGCCGATCGAGCGTCGCCGCTCGCTTGGCCCCGACCTCGCGCGCCTGTCAGCGGTGCTGAAGCCATCGATCCCGGACTGAGAGATGCCCCATCGCCACCCCTCCCTGCTCGCCGCACCCCCCGCTGCACCGGGCCGGCGGTGGCTGACCAACGCGCGCCTGTTCGACGGCACCGGCGCCGCGATTCGTCAAGCGGCCGCCGTGCTGATTGAGGACGGGACGATCGAGCGGGTCGGCGCGGCGTCGGAACCGGCGCCCGAGGGGGCGCGGGTGATCGACCTCGGCGGCCGCACGCTGATCCCGGGGCTGATCAACGTCCACGTTCACGTGCAGGCCCGGCCGCCCGTGCCGGCCCCTGGGGCCGAGCCGATCCTGGCCGGGACCAGCGCGCACTTCCTCCAGGCCGGTCTGCGCGACATCCTGCGGATGGGCACCACGACGCTGCGCAACGTCGGCGGCCAGGCCCACCAGCCCCAGGAGGCCCGGCAGGCGATGCGCTATGGGGCCTTCCGTGGTCCGCGCCTTTTGACCTGTGGGCTGATCATCTCGGCCACCGCTCCGGGCGGGCGCTTCTACGGGGCGATGTACCGGGAGGCCGACGGGCCGCAGGAGATCCGCAAGGCCGTCCGCGAGCAGCTCCGCGCCGGGGCCGACTTCGTCAAGGTGATGAGTACCGGCGCGCGCTCCAACGAGCTCGAGGACCCCGAGCCGACGCAGCTGACCGACGCCGAGTTCGCGGCGCTGGTGGACGAGGCCCACCGGATGGGGGTCAAAGTCGCGGCCCACGCCGAGGGCCTGGCCGGGACCGCGGCGGCGATCGAGCACGGGATGGACACGATCGAGCACGGCATGTATCTCAACCAGCGTCCCGAGCTGCTGGAGGCGATGGCGGCGGGCGGGCAGGTGCTGGTGCCGACGCTCAGCGGCTACTACTGGATGGCCGGCTTGGGCACCGCGATCGATCCCGACGGCGCCGAGCTCGAGCCCGAGATGTTGCCGAGCATCGTCGCGCTGGCCCACCACAACCTGGAGCAGGGTGCGCGCAGCCTGCGGGCCGCGCGGGCCGCCGGGGTCAAGATCGCGCTCGGCTCAGATCGCGACGGCCTCACCGGCGAGGACACCGCGCTCGAGCTGCTGCGGATGGTCCACCACGGTCTGAGCGTGTCCGAGGCGCTCGTGGCGGCCACGCAGACCGCGGCCCAGGCGCTGGGACTGGAGGACCGGATCGGCACCGTGCAGCCCGGCCGGCTCGCCGATCTGGTGGTGCTGGACGGCGACGTGTTGACCGAGCCCGAAATGCTGCTGGCGCCCGATCGAATCTGGCTGGTACTGCAGCTGGGCGAGCCCGTCGCGGGCGCCGCGCTGGAATCCCCAGCGGAACTTTGGCGTTTTGCGACCACCCCTCGGTCGGGAAACGCCAAAGTCGCGGCTGACGGACCGTCAGTCCCGGGCAGCCCGTCGGAAGGGGCGGCGCTGGAGGGTCACCAGGTTTCGTAGGAGCTGCGCTCGCGGCTGGCCAGCCGGGGGATCGCATCGCCGACCGCATGTCGCTGGAAGTGCGCTGAAGCGCCGTGGGCGGCGGACGCCTGCTCGTCGGCGTACTGCTCGTAGATCATGAACACGCGCGGGTCCTGGGGATCGCGGTGGGGCTGGTAGACGAGGTTGCCCGGCTCGGCGCGCGACGGCTCCACCAGCGCCTCGATTGCGGCGGCGACCGCGGCTTCCTCGCCCTCGTTGGCGATCCATTTCGCTACGACGACGTATGCCATCGCAACTCGATTTCGGCCAGCTCCTCATATAGGCGGATCGCGCTCATCTCGCCCGCCTGGTCGCCGTAGCGTGAGCGGGCGCGGACGTGGATCTGCTCCACCAGCGCCGCCAGTTCGACCGGCACGCCGACGACGCGCGCGAGGTCGACGGCCAGTCCCAGATCCTTGGTCACGAGCTTCATCGCGAAGCCCTCATCGTAATCGCCGCGGTCGAGCACCGAGCGTACGTCGTGCTCAAGGAAGTTGGAATTGGCCGGCGAGTTGACCAGCGCGGTGTGCAGCTTGTCGATGTCGACGCCGGCCTTGACCCCCACCGCCATCGCCTCGGCGGTCGCCACCGCGTGCACGAACCAGGTCAGGTTCAGCAGCAACTTGACCGCGTAGCCGCTGCCGTGGGGACCGAGGTGGAAGATCTGCTGAGGATCGCCGATCGCCTCCAGCATCGGCAGCGCGCGGGTGAACGCGGCGCTGTCACCGCCGGCGTAGATCGCCAGCGTGCCTGACTCGGCCCTGATCGTCTGACCGGCGACCGGGGCGTCGATCATCTCCACGCCGCGAGCGCGAGCCGCCGCCTGCGCGCGGCGCCCGACCTCCAGCGAGCTGGTGCTCATCTCGATCACCAGTGCGCCTGGCGCCAGCGCTGCGATCGCCCCGCCGGATCCGGTCAGCACCTGCTCGACCTGGGGTGGCCCCGGCAGGCTGGTGACCAGCATGTCGGCCCCGGCGGCGCACTGCGCCGCCGAGCCGGCCGGTCTGGCGCCCGTCTCCCGCGCTCGCCTGAGCGCCCCGGCGTCGAGGTCGAATGCGCACACGTCAAAGCCGGCGGTGATCACGTTGCGGCACATGTGGCCGCCCATGTGACCGAGGCCGATGAAGGCGACCCGCGTCACGCGAGGGAGATCCACGTCGTCTTCAGCTGCGTGTAGGCGTCGAGCGCGTGCAGCGAACGGTCGCGGCCGTGACCGGAGTCCTTCATGCCCCCGAAAGGCGTCGCCAGCGAGGCGGCGTCGAAGGTGTTGACCCACACGGTACCGGCCCGCAGCGAGCGTGCCAGGCGACCGGCGGTGGTGATGTTGGCGGTCCAGACGGCGGCCGCGAGCCCGTAGCGGGTGTCGTTGGCCAGTGCCAGCGCGTGGTCGAGGTCGTCGGCGGGCTGGATCACCAGCACCGGGCCAAACACCTCCTGCTGGACGATCGGCAGTGACGGATCCTCGGTCTGGATCAGGGTCGGCGCCATGTAGGCGCCATGTAGGCGCCGCCGGACACCGGCTCGCACCGTTCTCCGCCGGCGATGATCCGGGCCCCGTCGGCCAGGGCGCGCTCAACATGGCCGATCACGCCGTCGAGATGCTCGTGGCTGATCAGCGCGCCGAGCACCGTGGACTGCACCAGCGGGTCGGCGGGCACGAACCGCCCGGCCTGCTCCTGCAGGCGCGCCACGAGCTCATCGGCGATCGAGCGCGCCACGATCACGCGGGAGCCGGCGTGGCAGGTCTGCCCGGCGTTGTAGAAGATCCCCCAGCCGATTGCGCTGGCCGCGGCGTCAAGGTCCGGCGCGTCGGCGAGCACGAGCTGCGGGCTCTTGCCACCGAGCTCCAGCGACACCGACTTGCCGTTGGACTCGCCCGCGTAGCGCTGGAACCGGTGCCCGACCGCCACCGAGCCGGTGAAGGCGATCTTGTCGACATCGGGGTGGCGACCGAGCGCCTCGCCGGCCTCCTCGCCGTAGCCCGGGACGACGTTGAGGACGCCGGGCGGGATCCCCGCCTCGCCCGCCAGCTCGGCCAGCGCCAGCGCGCTCAGCGGCGACTGCTCGGCGGGCTTGAGCACGAGCGAGTTGCCGGCGGCCAGCGCCGGCGCCAGCTTCCAGGCGCTGATGATCAGCGGATAGTTCCACGGCACCACCGCGCCGACCACGCCCAGGGGCTCGCGGCTGATCAGCGCCAATACGTCGGGCGCGGTGGGGGCGATCTGCCCGTAGACCTTGTCGATCGCCTCTCCGTACCAGGCAAAGCAGCGGCTGGCGTTGGGGACGTCGACCGAGCGCGCGTCGCTGATCGGGTGCCCGGTGTCAAGCGACTCGAGCAGCGCCAACTCCTCAAGGTTCGCCACGATCAAATCGGCCAGTGCCACCAGCACGCGCCCGCGCTGAGCCGGGTCGGCGAGCGCCCAGTCGCCGCGTTCGAATGCCCGGCGGGCGGCGCGGACCGCGCGGTCGATGTCCTGCGCGTCGCCCCTCGCCACCTGGGCCAGCTCACGGCCGTCACGCGGTGAGACGGTGGCGAACGTGCGCCCGTCGGCGGCGGGTGCGAACTCGCCGTCGATGAACGCCTGCGAGCGGATCGTCAGCTCGCAGGGGTTCACGCGTCCGCACCGCGGGCATGGTGGGCGACCGCCTCCTCGTCGAGCTCGATGCCCAGACCGGGCGTCGCCGGGATCGCCAGGCAGCCGTCGGCCCCGATCCGCAGCGGCTGCGCGAGCATGAAGTCCCGCCGCTCGGGCGTCCAACCGGGGGGGTCGTAGGGGTACTCGATGAACGGGCCGCCCCCGACGCCGCAGCAGACGTGCAGGTTCGCCAGCATGCCGATCCCGTTGGTCCAGGTGTGGGGCGTGAACCAGCGATTGCGCCGCAGCGCCAGCTCGGCCAGCGTGCGCACTCCGGAGATCCCCAGCGCGAGCACGACGTCGGGCTGATAGACGTCGAGCACGTCGTGATCAAGCGCCTCGCGCAGCTCGTTGAAGCTACGCGCCATCTCGCCCCCGGCGATCCGAACGCCGGTCGTCTCGCGCAGCATCCGCATGCCCGCCAGGTCGTCCCCGGCCAGCGGCTCCTCGACCCACAGGACGCCGTGCTCGGCCAGGCGGTCGATCACGCGGCGCGCGTCGGCGGGCCCCAAGCTCGGGGTGATGTCTCCGGCCATCCGCCACCACTGGTTGAGATCGACCAGAATCTCCAGCCCGTCGCCGACCGCATCGCGGATCGCCGCCACGACGGCGATGCCCTCCGGGATCCGGTCCCGGGCGATCCGGACCTTGACCGCCTTAAAGCCCTCGGCCACCAGCGCCCGGGCGTCCTGCGCGCGCTGCTCAGGCGTGCGCAGTTCGCCGAGCGAAGCGTAGGCGGGAATCCGGTCGGCGGCACCTCCGAGCAGCCGGGCCACGGAAACCCCCAGCGCCCGGCCGGCCAGGTCCCAAAGGGCCGCCTCCAGCGGCCAATAGCGCCCGGCGTGAAACGAGATCGTCTCCAGCGTGCGCGCGTGGGTGGCCAGAGACAGCGGGTCGCGGCCGATGAACAGGTGCTCGAACTCGGCAAAGCCGGCCATCGTGTCGCCGCTGGCGATGCCGGTGATGCCCTCGTCTGTCTGCACCCGCACGATCGTGGCCTCAAAACGCGTCCGCGGATCGGGATCCCAGGCGGCGAAGAACGGCGGGTCGAGGTCCAGGCGCAGGCGCTGGATGGCGATCGCGGTGATCTTCACGGCTGCGCCCGGTCAGTCGCCGCCGTAGAACGGGCTGCGCAGCGAGTCGCGCCGCTCCACCAGCGCGCGGGCGCCATCCGGGTCACGCCCGATCACGGCGGTGCGGATGCCCTTCAGCGTGGCTGCTCGGCTGGCGATCCGCACGGCGGTCTCGTCCGTGGCGCCGGAGTCGATGTAGATCGCCACGAACACGAGCAGATCCACGCTGATCACGAGCAGTTCCTCGGCGACGGCGTCGAGCACCCCCTGGGCGATCCCCAGCTGTCCGGCGCCCCAGGTGATCGTCTGGTGGCGCGGCTCGAGTGCCGTCTCCTTGTTGATCATGATCGTCGGCGGCCAGACCGGCTCGTAGTGCGCCTTGTCCTCGCCGACGACGACCAGGATCGGCGCGTGTCCGGGGGCGGGGGAGGTGAACGTGGTCAGCAGCGCCGCAGCGGTCGGCGTGCCGCGCTCGGCGAGCACCACGTTGACATGGGCGCCGTCGGGATCGACGCCGCTCCAGCCCTCGCCGATCAGCCCGTCGAAGCCCAAGCCGGGCTTGACCGGGCGCTCGGAATGCACCTGTGGTCTGGTGGGCCTGATCACGAGCTCCGGGCTCCCGCCAGCTCGGGGTCGAGGATCACGACCGAACGGCCGCCCTCGCCGTGGCGCAGTCGCTCAAACGCCGCCTCGACGCCGTCAAGCTCGATCAGGTGGGTGACCACGTCGGCGAGCTCCAGCCGTCCCGAGCGGATCAGCGCGATCAGGCCGGGGAACGTCTCGGCGGGGTCGGCGCTGCCGTAGTAGCTGCCGATGATCGACTTCTCCGACAGGAACTCGATCGCCGGCAGCGAGACCTCGACACCGGCCGGCGCCAGCCCGACGACGACCGCGGTGCCGCCGGGGCGCAGCGCGTCCCAGGCGGTGCGGATCGTGGCCCCGGACCCGACGACCTCAAACGCGTGGTCAACCCCGCCGCCGGTGATCGACCGGATCTCCGCCGCGGCGTCGACGGCGCTGGCGTCGACGGCGTGTGTCGCCCCGCGCCGCAACGCGGGCCCCAGCTTGTCCGGTCGCCGGTCGACGGCGATGATCGTCGCCGCTCCGGCCAGGCCAGCGGCGGCGATCACCTGCAGCCCCACGCCGCCGCAGCCGATCACGCAGACCCGCTCGCCGATCCGCACGCCGGCCGCGTGGCTGACCGCGCCAAAGCCGGTGATCACCCCGCAGCCAAGCAGCGCGGCCTGCCACAGCGGGATCTCGTCGGGGATCGGGATCGCCCCCGCCGCCGTCACGACGGCGTGCTCGGCGAAGCAGGCGACCGTCAGTCCGTGCTGGAGAACCGTGCCGTCGGCCGCCCGCAGCCGCGAGCTGCCGTCCAGCAGCGTGCCGGCGACCGAGGTGCGTCCCACCGGCTCGCACAGTGTCCGACGTCCGCTGCGGCAGGCGGGGCAGACGCCGCAGGAGGCCACCAGGCAGAAGACGACGTGGTCGCCGGGTGCCAGGCCGGTGACGTCCTCGCCGACCGCCTCGACGATTCCCGCGCCCTCGTGGCCGAGCACCATCGGCCAACGGCCGTCTCCCAGCCGGCCGTCGGCGAGGTGCAAATCAGAGTGGCAGACGCCGGCCGCCGCCACCCGCACGAGCACTTCGCCCTTGCGCGGTGGCGCCAGCGTCACCGTCTCGACAGCCACGGGCCGGCCGGGATCGCGCAGCACGCACGCGCGCATCTGGACGGGCTCGGAAGGCGACATCGCGTCGCATGACTCGCTCATCGGTGCGAGCCGGCGACGGTCAGCCGTCTGTGTTGGCATGGACCATCGGCAGCGACTCCGCCGAGGGCGGCCCGACCTGGATGCGTCGCAGCTCCTCGATCGGAATGTGACAGCGAATCGCGTGGCCCGGCTCGGCCTCCAGCAGCTGCGGTTCGTTGGTCTCGCAGATCTCGCCGATCTTGCGCGGGCAGCGCGTGTGGAACACGCAGCCGCTGGGCGGGTTGGCGGCGCTGGGGATATCACCGTCGAGGCGGATGCGCTGCCGGTCGACCGCATCGATGCTGGGGACCGCCGACAGCAGCGCCTCGGTGTAGGGGTGGTGCGGGAACGAGAAGACCTTGTCGGCCGGCCCGAGCTCCATCAGGCGACCGAGGTAGAGGACGGCGATGCGATCCGACAGGTAGCGCACCACGCCAAGGTCGTGACTGATGAACAGGTAGGCGACATCCTCGCGGCCCTGAAGGTCGTTCAGCAGGTTCAGGATCGCGGCCTGCACCGACACATCGAGCGCCGAGGTGGGCTCGTCGCAGACGACGATCCGGGGATCGCCGGCGAAGGCGCGAGCGATCGCCACGCGCTGCTTCAGCCCTCCCGACAGCTGGCTGGGTCGCATCGGCAGGTAGCGTTCGGTCAGCCGCACCGACGCCACCAGCGCCAGCAGCCGCGTCTGCAGCGCCTCGCCGGTGTAGTGGCCGAGCTTGGACAGCGAGCGGCCGATCAGCCGCCGCACCGAGTGGCGGCGGTTCAGCGCCGAGTCCGGGTTCTGAAACACGATCTGCAGGGCCTTCTGCTCCCCGGCGCTGCGCTGCTTGGTCAAGTAGGCCAGCGCGCGACCGTCCAGCTCGACCGACGACCCGGCGTCCGGCGCGGTGAGGCCCATGAGCACGCGCGCGAGCGTCGTCTTGCCGCTGCCTGACTCGCCCACCAGGCCGAGCGTCTCGCCGGCCAGGATGTCGAGGTTGACGTCGGTGAGCCCGCGGATCTCCTGGCCCGACAACCGAAAGGTCTTACCCACGTCGCGGGCGCTGATCAGCGGCTTCGCGCTAATGGACTTGGGCTTGACCGACTCGGTCTGCGCCGGCTCCACGCGCGGCAGCGTCTGCGCTTGGTCGTGGAAGTGGCAGCGCGAGCGCCGCGCCGTGCCGACCTCATACAGGGGCGGCGCCTCGGTGCGGCAGCGATCCTCGACCAGTCCGCAGCGGCTGGCGAAGATGCAGCCGCTCGGGGTCTCGCCCGGCCGCGGGAGAAAGCCCGGGATGGTGTCCAGCGCGTGGCGGTTCTTGTCGGCGTCGCGTCGCGGGATGCAGCGCAGCAGGCCGACGGTGTAGGGATGGCGCGCGTCGTGTAGGACGTCGAGCGCCGGTCCCTCCTCGACGAGCTCGCCGGCGTACAGAACCCCGACGCGGTCGCACATCCTGGCGATCACGCCGAGGTTGTGACTGATGAACAGCAGCGAGGTGTCGAACTCCTGGCGCAGCGCCTTGATCAGATCGAGCACCTCGGCCTCGACGGTGGCATCGAGCGCCGTTGTCGGCTCGTCGAGGATCAGCAGCGACGGCTCGGACGCCAGCGCCATGGCGACCACGGTGCGCTGGAGCATGCCGCCCGACAGCTGATGGGGGTAGCGCTTCATGACACTGGCTGGGTCGGAGATGCGCACCTTGCGCAGCATCATCTCGCTGAGCTCGAGCGCCTCCTTGTCCGACTTGCCGGCGATCTCGAACGCTTCGGCCACCTGGCGCCCGACGAGGATCGAGGGGTTCAGCGCGCGGCCCGGCTCCTGGTAGACCATCGACACCCTGCTGGCGCGCAGGCGCCGCAGCGCCCCCTCGTTCATCGCGAGCACGTCCTGTCCATCGATGGCGATCGAGCCGGCGCTCACACGGCCGTTGCGGGCCAGGTAGCGCACGATCGCGAGCGCCATCGTTGACTTGCCGCAGCCCGACTCCCCCACCAGGCCGAAGGACTCGCCGCGTCCGATGCGGAAGGACACGTCGCGCAGCACCGCCTGCTCGCGACGACGCACCTGGTAGGCGACGTCGACGTGCTCGACGGTCAGCGCGTCGGTCGACACCGGAGTGATCGCCGGCGGAGCCGCGTCGGTGTCGGTGCTCACTGGTCGATCGCCCCCTCGACCGCGTCAGCGATCAGGTTGACGCCGACCACCAGCGAGGCGAGCGCGATGGCGTCGAACAGCACCTCCCACCAGTAGCCGGCGCTCACCAGGGCGTAATTCGTGGAGATGTCCAGGGCCCAGTCGGGCGACGGCGGCTGCACGCCGAAGCCGAGGAAGGAGAGCGTGGCGATCGCGAACACGGCGTAGCCGATCCGCACGGTGAACTCGACCAGGATCGGCGACATCACGTTGGGCAGGATCTCGACGAACATGATGTACGGCGCCTTCTCGCCGCGCAGGCGCGCGGCGGCTACGTAGTCGAGCTCGCGCTCGAGCAGCACCGACGTGCGCACCGTGCGCGCGATCAGCGGGGTGAACACAACGGCGATCACGAGGATGATCACCAGGTTGCTGCGCCCGATAGCGGTGATCGCGGTCACGGCGATGAGGATCAGCGGCAGCGCGAGGAAGGCCTCGAGGACGCGGGCGATCGACTCGTCGACGAGCCCGCGGAAGTACCCCATGATGAGCCCGAATGCGGTGCCCAGCAGGGTGCTGATGATCGTGGCCAGGGGAGCGATGATGAGGATGTCGCGCACGCCGGTGATCACCCGCGAGAGCATGTCGCGCCCGAGCTGATCGGTACCGAACCAGTGCGCGCTCGACGGCGCCTGGTTGATCGCGTTGAGGTTCTCCGCGGCGGGATCGTGGGGCGCGATCGCGTAGCCGAAGATCGCGCATACGATCCAGAACCCGACGATGATCGCGCCGACGATGAACGTCTTGGAGCGCACGATCTCGCGCACAAGCTCCCCGCGGGGTGCCGGGCCGGTGCGCTCGGCGGCAACGGCTCCCGCGGACTCGACGGGGACGACGTCGATGCTCATTCGACGCCCTGGAAGCGGATCCGCGGATTCAGGTACGAGTACAGCAGGTCGGCGACGAGCGTGGCCACCATGTACACGATGCCGATTGTCAATACCCCGGCCTCGAGCATCGGGAAGTCCTTCTGGGTGGCCGCGCTCAGGAGGAGTGTGCCGACCCCGTTGTAGTGGAACAACGTCTCAACCACGACCAGACCCCCGATCAGGTAGCCGGTCTGGCTGGCGATCACCGTGATCGTGGGCAGCAGCGAGTTGCGCAGCACGTGGCGGCGGATCACGGTGCGGCGCGGCAGCCCCTTGAGCACCGCCGTGCGGACGTAGTCCGAGCCGAGCGCCTCCACAGTCCCCGCTCGGGCCATACGCGCGATGTAGCCGAACAGGACGAGCACGAGCGGGATCGCGGGCAGAATCAGGTGGTAGATCTGGGTGAAGAAGCCCGCCCTCGGCGGCGCCGTGGCCGAGATCGGCAGCACGTTCAGCCAGATCCCGAACACGACGATCAGGAAGATGCCCGAGACGATCTCGGGGGTCACGGTCGCCGACGTCCCCACCACCACGATCGCCCGGTCAGATGTCTTGCCGACGTGCAGCGCCGCGAACACTCCGGCGAAGATGCCGAGCGGCACCACGATCACGAACGCCAGTAGCGCCAGCTTGAGCGAGTGCCCGATCGCCGTGAACAGCAGCGGCCTCACCGCCGCCTGGTAGGTATAGGACTTGCCCATGTTTCCCTGCACGAAATGGCTGATGAACAGCCAGTACTGGGTGAGCAGGGGCTTGTCGGTGCCGTACTGATGGTCGAGCACCCTCACCGCGCTCGCGGGCGCGAGCGGGCCCAGCGTCGCGCGCCCCGGATCGCCCGGGAGCAGGTTGCCCAGCATGAACACGATCGCGCTGAGGATCAGCAGCGTGATCAGCGCGAGCCCGACGCGCTTGGCGATGAACTTGGTCATGTTCCGGGACGGTCGCGGCGCGGCTGGGCGAAGCTGCGACGCCCGGCCGATGCTCTCAGGTTATGTACGCCTTGTCGAGATAGATCTGCGAGATCGACGTTGGATTTACGCCTTGCACGTTGGACTTGGTGGCGGTGAGCCCGTCGATGAAGTACGGGATCACGATCGGCGTTTGCGCCAGCAGCAGGGTCTGGATCTTGCCGGCGATCTGCCTCTGGATCTGCAGGTCAACGGCGGCCACATACTGCTTGACGAGCTTGTCGTAGGTCGGATCCTTGAACCGCGCGGCGTTCCAGGTGCCCGTCGAGGTGAGCGGGCTGGTGAGGAACACGTTCGGGACGCCGCGGCTGCCGTAGTCGACGAGGCTCATCGCGCCGTCGAGCCAATCCGAGTTGCCGATCGTCGACTTGCCGTAGTACTGCGTCTGGGTCTCGACCCTCAGGTTGGCGTTGATGCCGGCCTTGGCCAGATCGGCCTTCATGACCTGGGCGAGCGCTGGAATCTCCTGGTAGATCTCGGTGAAGAGCGTGGTGCTGAAACCGCTCGCGTGACCGGCGGCCGACAGCAGCTGCTTGGCCATCGCGATGTTCTGCGTGCGCTGGGGGATCGCTGTGTCGGTGGAGGGGAACACCGGCGAGAACGGGCTGTCGTTGCCGAGCAGGCCCTTCCCGGCCAGCAGCGCCGCCACCATCCCCGCGCGGTCCATGGTCAGGGCGACGGCCTGACGCACGCGCGGATCGGTGAACGGCGCTTGATCGGTGCGCATCGACAGCTCGCGGTGGTTGGAGGACTTCAGCGTGATGATCGTGTAGCTGGGGTTGTTGAGCAGCCCCTGCGCCCCCTGCACGACGAATTGGGTGAGGGCGTCGACCTGGCCGCCCTGGAGGGCGAGGACCTGAGGCGGCTGGCTGGTGTAGAAGGTGAAGTTGGTGCCGTTGAGGTAGGGTCCGCCGCCCCAGTGGGCCGGGTTGGCGACGAACTGGGCGCCGACGTTCTGCGTATAGCTCTGAAGCTTGAACGCGCCCGTGCCGATGAACGTGCTCTGCCACTTACTGAAATCGGTGCCCTTGGGGACGATGATCGCGTTGTAGTTGTCGGAGGAGACGAGATAGGGGAAGTTGCCGTTGGGAGCCGCGAGGTGGAAGGCGACGGTCATCGAATCGACCTTCTTCACGCCGCTCGGCGTGAGCACGCCCCCGAGCGCCGACAGCGCATTTGACGCGTTCTTCGGATCCGACAGCTGCTGGAAGGTGTAGACGACGTCGTCGGCCGTCATCGCCTGGCCGTTGTGGAAGGTGACGCCCGGGCGCAGCTTGAACGTCCAGACGGAGCCGTCGCTGTTCGGCTTCCAGCTCAGGGCGAGCATCGGCTCGAGCGCGAGCTTGAGGTTGCTGTCGAAAGCGAGGAACTCGCCTGTCTGGTTGAGCATCGCCAGGCCACCGGCGTCGGACACGGTGAGCGGGTTGACCGCCGCCGAGGGCGCCTGGGTTGCCACCCTCAGCGTGCCGCCCTTCTTGGGGGTGCCCGCCGCGGGCGCCGCTCCGGACGACGATGAGGAGGAGCTCGAGCTGCTGTTCGCGCCGCCGCAGGCGGCGAGGATCGCACCCATCAAGGTGCTTGACATGCCGATCACCGCGCCGCGACGCACGAACTGGCGGCGGTCCAGGCGCCCCGCCAGGAGCTCGTCGACGTAGTGGTTCTCGAGCTCGCTCCGGCCCGCCCGGATCTGGTCGAGCTTGGCGGCGTCGTGACTCTCCATGGCTGACTACCTTTCTCTAGCGATCGATCCTGCGCCGGCCGCTGACGCGGGATCGACGCTGAGGTCAGAAGTGTGATCCAACTCGCGGGTCAAGGGGGGAGGTGCGTCGGCGAGCGGGGCCAGGGACCGCGCCGCGCTGAACAGGTCGGGCAGCATTTCAGCGGCTCGCTCGGACGTCATCCGGCCGCTCGGAACGCACACCGTGAGCGCCGCGGCCACCCGCCCCGGCGGCCCGACGGGGACAGCCATGCAGTGAAGCCCGAGTGCGGTGTCGTCGAGGTTCTCGCCGTATCCGCGCTCGCGCGTCCGGGCGAGGATCCGATGGAGCTCCGCCAGGCCGTCGAGGCGGCGGCCGGTCGGCGTCACGAGCTCGGTGTCGGCCAGCATCTCGTCCACACGTGCCGTGGGCAGGTCGGCGAGCAGGACGCGCCCTGACGCGGCCGCGAAAGCGGGTAGGCGGCTGCCCACGGTCAGCATCAATCGCACGAGGTGGGTGGTCTCGATCTTGGCCACGAACAGGCTGTCCAGGCCATCGAGCACGACGAGGCAGGTGGTCTCATTGTGGCGTTGCACCAGCCGTGCCGCGACCGAGTGAAAGCCGTTGGCGAGCGCCGCCGCGGGGTTGGCCCGGGCCAGCCAGGCGCTCCGCGGCCCGAGGCCGACGGCTCCAGTGCCCTCGTCGCGCGCGATCCAGCCCCGCTCGAGCATCATCGAGCACACGCGGTGCAAGGTGCTCTTCGCCGCGCCGGTCTCGCGCGAGAGCTCGGAGAGGCTCAGCATGCCCCTGCCGTCAAGCGCATCGAGCACATCGAGGACCGTCGCTATCCCCGCGGAGCGGACGCGTGGACTGGGTGTGGACGGGGCCGTCAGAGTCGTCGTCATTCGCGTCCTCGATCCACCGGCGGAACGACGTTCAGCGGATGGATCGGGCATGCTTGCTAATCCGGGGCGCGATGTCAAGGCCGGATGCTGGCCGCAACTGGGGCCTAACGAAACCGGGTGATTGCCCCCAATGGAATCGCCCCCCCGAGCGATTCCACGCAATCACCCAATGGAATAGCCGCCAGGGCGATTCCGCCGGCCCGCCGGCTCGCGCTCAGGACGTCCGAGCGGCCACAGTGCTCAGCACCTCGTTGGCGATCAGCGCGGCGTGGGAAATGTCGGTCGCGTCAGCATCCTCGAACGGCGTGTGGCTCTCGCCGCCCTGCAACGGCACGAACAGCAGCAGTGCCGGCATCAGGGCGCTCAGATGCTGGGCATCGTGTCCCGCGCCCGACCAGGTCTCCGTCGCCGCGATCCCGTGCCGGCGGGCGAGCGCCAGCGCGGCGCGGGCCAGCTCGCCGTCGAGCGTGACCGGTTCGCCGGCACGCAGCAGGCGAACTCGCGCCTCGATGCCACGGCGCCCCGCAATCTCGGTGACCGCCGCGGTGATCGCGGCGTCGAGCCGCTGCAGCGATACCGAATCGATCCCACGCGCGTCGAGCCCGAGTCGCACCCTCGCCGGGATCACGCTCAGCGCGCCCGGCGATACCGCGATTGTCCCGACCGTCGCGACAGTCTCGGGTGGCTCGGCTCGCGCCGCGCGCTCGACCGCGAGCACGACTTCGCTCGCGGCGGCGAGCGCATCGCGGCGGTCCTCCATCGACACTTCGCCCGAGTGGCCCGCCCGTCCGGCGAGCTCGATCTCCGAGCGCCTGGGCGACGCGACGCGCGTTACGACTCCGATCTCGCGCAGCGAGCGCCGCTGGGCCACGTGGATCTCGGCGTGAGCGAGCACTCTGCCGACCGGAGCGTCGATTTCCGGAAGCTCGCCCAGCGCGTCCAGATAGCCGGCCTTCGCCTGCGCCGCGGTGATGCCCTCGGCGTCGTGCATGTCCCGTAGGCTGTCGGGCGACAAGGTCCCGACCAGCAGCCGGGAGCCGATCGTGCCGGCACCGAAGCGCGGCGCCTCCTCGGCGGCGCAGATCAGCAGTGCCGGCCGGGCGCCGGCTGCGGTGCCGTTGCGCAACTCGTGGGCCAGCTCCAGCCCCAGGACGGTGCCCAGTGCGCCGTCGTAGCGGCCACCGTCGGGCACGGTGTCGACGTGGGAGCCGGCGCTGACCAGCGGTCCGGTCCAATCGGCGGGCAGGGCCCACAGGTTGCCGTGGCGATCGACGCCAGGCAGCAAGCCCGCCTCGCGGGCCCAGCCTGCGACCAGCAGCATCGCCTGAGCCTCGGCGGCTGAGAACGCGGGACGGTCCGCGCCGCCGCCGGGTCCATGGGCGATCTGCCACAGCGCCTCCAGACGGGCCAAGATCCGGGCTTCGTCAGGCAAGGGCGTACTGGGCCAGCGGCTTGCCGAGCATTGCCTCTACCTCCGGATAGACGCTGGGCTCCCTGACGCCGTCGCCGAGCGGCACATTCGCCTTGGGCACGTGCAGCACGGCCACCTCGTCGCCCACGCGCAGGTTCGCGATCGAGATGATCCGGCCGGTCGCCGTCGAGAGCGTGGTCAGGACGTCCGGGAAGGTCGCCAGCCGCTCGCCGCCCGACTCCGCGGTTAGGTATTCGTTGACGAACCCGAGCTCCAGCTCGCCGACCGAAACGGTGCCGATGTCGAATGCATTCTCGGTCCGCAACTCGCGGCCGCGTACCGGACCCGCGGCGATGATCGAGCCGCCGAGATGCTCGGCGGTGACCTCGATCATCGTCTGCGGGCCCCGGCTCTCGGCGGCCAGGATCGCCTCCCCCAGGTCGAGCGCGAAGCTGATCGCGCCGACCGCAGCGTGCTGAGCCACGAACGAGGCGGGGACCGGGTTGCGGGCGGCGGCAATGAAGCCACCGGACTGATCAGAGGCGGTACGCAGCACGTTGGCGGTGTGTCGCACCGTGCCGCGGGTGACGGTCTCCAGGTAGCGGTTCTGCGCCCGGTTGCCGCCGGCAACGGCCTGGACGGTCTGGTAGTCGTCGTCGGCGGCGAGCCCGAAGGAGCCCATCTTGCCGGTCGGATGCGCGCGGCCGTCGCCGGCCGCGTCGATCACCAGTGTCCCCAGCACCGCCGAGGCGACCCACCCGTTGCAGGTGGTCGAGGATCCGTTCTGGGCCGTGACGGTCCCGATGATCGGATCGGGCCACGCGTCGATCAGCAGCTGCAGCGCGCGCACGTAGTCACGGGGTTGCATCTCCCATCCAACCGCGGCGGGAGCGCCGATCGCGCTCACGGTGGCGACCATCGCGTCGGGTGAGATCTCATCCAGGGTGGCCAGCCGGGGGGTGCCGTAGCGCACGGCCGTGGTGCCCACCAGCAGGCCGTGGTCGACCCAGCCGCCGCCGCCCGCCGCCAGCACCGAGCCCCCGGCGACCGCGGCGGCAACCGCGTCGAGATCGAGCTCCCTCACGCCTGAGACCCTAGCCCCAGCCCGTACTCGCGGGCGCTGGCCACGGCCTCGGGGCAGCCGGCGTCTGCGTGGCGCAGCACGGCCAGCGTCGTGTCGGCACCCAGCGCCGCCTGCAGCCGGGCAGCGGCATCGGCGCTGCCGGTCGCCACGACAGTGGCGCCCGAGCTCTGCGAATAGCCGGCGTAGCCGCCGCCGCCGGCGTGCAGGGCGACCAGGTCGGCACCGGCGGCCGTGTTGACCAGCGCGTTGAGCAACGGCCAGTCGCTGATCGGGTCCGATCCGTCGGGCATCGCCTCGGTGATGATGTTGGGGTGGGTCATCGCGCCGCCGTCCATGTGGTCTCGCGTGAACGCGACCGGCGCCCGCAGGCGGCCGTCGGCCACGGCTTCGTTGACGGCCAGCGCCAGCCGCGTCCGCTCGCCATGACCCAGCCAGGCGACCCGGGCCGGCAGGCCCTGGCGGGTCACGTGGGCCCTGGCCAGCTCAATCCAATCGGTGATCCGCGCCACGCCGTCAAACAGCTCCAGGCAGAGGTCGTCGATCAGGTCGAGGTCGTCGTCCTCGCCGGAGACGCAGATCCAGCGGAAGGGCCCGATCCCGCGGCAGAACAGCGGCCGCAGGTAACGCGCCGTGAAGATGTCGATGCTCAATGCCTCCGGCAAGCCGCCGGCGGCGGCGTGGGGGCGGATGTTGTTGCCGTAGTCGAACACCACCGCCCCGCGGTCGCGTAATGCGAGCATCGCATTCACGTGCCTGACCATGGTGGCCAGCGCCAGCGCCTCGAGCTTGCCCGGGTCACCGCGGCGCAGGGCATCGGCCTGCTGTGAATCGATTCCGGCCGGTCGATAGCCGCTGCGCAGGTCGTGGGCGGCGGTCAGGTCGGTGACCACGTCGGGAGTGACCCCGCGGGCGAGCAGACCGTCCAGCATTTCGGCGGCGTTGGCGATCAGGGCGACGGCCAGCGGCCGGCGCTCGCCGCGGGCTCGTAGTGCCGCGTCCAGCGCCTCGTCGAGGTCGGTGCTCACGAGGTCCACCGTGCCCTCCCTTAAGCGCCGCTGCGCCTGGCCGGCGTCGACCTCGGCGATCAGCGAGCTGCCGCCCAACATCCGGCTGATCGCCACCGGCTGCGCGCAGCCCATTCCGCCCAGTCCGCCGCTGACAACCAGGCGGCCGGCCAGCGTGGCGCCGAAGTGCTCGCGGGCCACCTGGGCGAAGGTCTCATACGTGCCTTGCAGGACCCCCTGGGCGCCGATGTACTGCCAGCAGCCCGCGGTCAGGCCGCCCCAAGCGATCAGGTTGCGCCGCTCGAGCTCGTAGAACACTTCGGGCGTGGCCCAGCGCCCGACCAGATTGCCGTTGGCCAACAGCACGACGGGAGAGCGCGGGCCGGTCGGCAGTACCCCGATCGGCTTGCCCGACTGCACGATCAGCGTTTGGCCATCGCCCAGTTCCTGCAGCGAGGCGATGATCGCCTCCAGGCTGGGCCGGTCGCGTGCGACCTTGGCGTGGGCGGCGTAGACGACAAGCTCCTCAGGCCGCTCGGCGATCGCCAGGTTGTTCTCCAGCAGGCGCAGGATCGCCTCCTGGCGCCACCCCCGGCACCGCGGGGGAAGTTCCTGGCGGGATTTCCCCCCGGGATCGTCTCGCTCAGACATGAGCGACCGCCGCCTGGCGCCCGGTCGATGCGGCAACGAAACGGCCGTGACCGGGTCGCGCCACGACGCACTCGCCGTCCCACACCTGGACCCCGCGGGAGAACGCGGCGATCACGCGGCCGCGCAGCCGTCGCCCGGTGTACGGGCTCCAACCTGCCGGCGTGATCAGCGTCGCCGGGTCGATCTCCCATTCGGTTTCGGGGTCGAGCACCAGCAGGTCGGCGTCGGCGCCCGGCAGCAGGTTTCCCTTCTGGGGCCACAGTCCGAAGCGCCGCGCCGGGGCCTCGCACACCAGCTTGACCAGCGCCGCGGCACCGAGCGCATCGTGAACCAGGGGTACGAGCAGCTCCAGTCCCGGCGCTCCGGAGGCGAGCTTGAAGATGTCGGGGCCGTGCTTGGCCTGGCGCGGCCAGCCGACATGGTCTGAGGAGACCAGATCGATGCCGTCGATCGCCAGCGGCGCGGCGCGCAGGGGAGGGTTGATCTTGGCCTCGCCGCCCCGCCGGGCGAGCTCGGATTCGTCCAGCAGCAGGTAGTGCGGGCAGGTCTCGGTGGTCACGTCGAGCCCTGCGCGGCGCGCTGAGGCGACGAGTTCGACGCCGCGCGGGGTGGAAACGTGGCAGATGTGCAGGCGCACGCCCGTCGCCCGGGCCAGCTCCAGGCAGCGGGCGATCGCCTCGTGCTCGGCGACCGGCGGACGCGAGCGCGCGTGAGCCAGCGGATCGCCGCCGTGGCCGGCCGCGCGCTCGGCCTCGATCCCGGCGCGCACGATCTCGTCGTTCTCGGCGTGCACTCCGGCCAGTCCGCCCGCGGCGGCGATCGCTCCAAACGCGGCCAGCAGCTGCCCATCCGGGATCCGCGGGAAGCGCTGGGGGTGGGTCTCGAACGTCGACAGCTTGAACGCGGCGACCCCCGCGTCGACCAGCCCCGCCACCTCGTCGATCGGTCCGCGCGGCGGCACCGTCGCCCAGAGCGCGACGTCGACGTGGGCCTCGCGCGCTACGTCGGCGATCTTGGCCCGCAGTGCCGCCACAGTGTCGATCGGGCCGCCGGCGTCGTAGGGCATGTCGACGATCGTCGTCACGCCCCCGGCCGCCGCCGCCCGGGTGGCCCGCTCGATTCCCTCCTGCGCGTAGCTGCGGGTGTGCACGTGGACGTCCACGGCGCCCGGGAGCAGCAGCGCGTCACCGAAGTCCAGAGCGTCGGCGGCGGGGTCGCCGACGCCGGCGATATGGCCATCGGCGATCGTCAGACCGGCGCGGGGAAAGGTTCCTTCTGGCGTCAGGACGCGGCCGGCGATGTTCTCGATAAATGAGATTGAATTAGGATATTCTGGCCGTCAAGGATGACGATGGTCTCAACCAGCGAGAGCATCTGCCTGAGTGGCGATGGCCTCACGGTGGACCGGGTTCTGGCCGTCGCCCGGAACCGCGCCAGGGTTTCGCTGGATCCGGCGGCGCTGGTGCGCGTGCGCGCCGCGCGCGACGTGGTCGACCGTGTGCTGGCCAGCGGGGAATCGGTCTATGGCCTGAATACCGGACTCGGCTCGCTGGCGCGCAATCACATTCCGCTGGACAAGATCGGTGCGTTCTCGTTCGCGACCGTTGCCGACCAGGTCTCCTCCTACGGCCGGCCGCTGGCCACCGACGTCGTGCGGGCGATGATGCTGTCACGCATCAACGGCATGCTCAAGGCCGGCGTGGGGGTGAGGCGCGAGCTGATCGAGCTGCTCGTGGCCCTGCTGAACGCCGGGATCCATCCGATCGTGCGGATGGTTGGCTCGGTGGGCCAGGGCGACCTGTCGGAGATGGCCGACATCGGCAAGGTGCTGATCGGGCGCGGCTTTGCCGAGTACCACGGCGACGCGCTGCCGGGGGAGGAGGCGCTGCGGCGCGCCGGACTGCAGCCGATCAAGCTCGGTCCCAAGGAGGCGCTCGGGCTGATCAGCGCCAACGGCGTAACGATGGGCCGCGGTTCACTGGTGTTGGTCGATGCCGCGGATCTGATCGAAAGCATGCAGATCGCCGCGGCACTCAGCATCGAGGCATTCGGCGGCAACCTCTCGATCATCCACCCGGCGGCCGACCGCGTGCGGCCCCACTCCGGCCAGGCGACGGCCAGCGCGAGGCTGCGAGAGCTGCTGGAGGGCAGCGATCTGTGGCGTCCCGGGGCGGCGCGCAACCTCCAGGATCCGCTCTCGATCCGCTGCGTTCCACAGACCCACGGCGCCGTCTACGACGCGCTGTCGGTCGCGCGCGGGATAATGGAGATCGAGCTCAACTCGGCCGCCGACAATCCGCTGGTGCTGATCGAGGAGGACGCGATCGTATCGGTCGGCAACTTCGACGTGACCTCCCTGGCGATGGCGTTCGACTACATGCGCCTGGGCATCGCCCACGCCGCCCAGGTCGCCAACGAGCGGGTGCAGAAGTTGCTGTGGTCGCATTTCAGCGGGCTCCCGACCGGCCTGGCCCACCATGAGGGCGTGACCGGTGGCTTGCGCCCGCTCGGACGCTCGTTTGCGGCGCTGGCCTCCGAGGCGCGGTTCCTGGCCAACCCCGTATCGCTGGATTACCGCGGCCAGCTCGCCGAGGGGGTCGAGGACCACGCCTCGATGGCGCCGCTGGCGGTCAGCACCGCCTCCAGCCTGGTCAGTCTCTGCCACCGGCTGGTCGCGCTGGAGCTGATCGTCGCCGCGCAGGCCATCGACCTGCGCGAGGGGCCGGGGCGACTGGGCAAGGGCACCTCGCGCGCGTACGCGATCGTGCGTGATTACGCCGGCACGCTGGTCGACGAGACCGACTGGAACGCCGACGTCGAGGGCCTGGCCTTGCTGGTCGGGACGGGCGATCTCGCCGACCTGGTGGCGAGCGTCGCGGGCGAGCGCCCGGCGCTGTCCGAGCATGAGCCGCCGGGTATCTGAGGCCGCGGTGCATTAGTGCCCGCGGGAGCCCTGCAACGAGCGGTGGCGCTGCTGACCGTGCTGGGCGAGCAGTCGCGTGAGCTGACCGTTGTCCAGCTGGCCAGCGACACTGGGATGCCGACCAGCACCGCCTACCGCCTGCTGGCCGAGCTCGAGCAGCACGGCCTGATCCACCGTGGCCCCGACCGCACCGTTGCGCTCGGCACGCGGCTGGTGGCGCTTGGGCGCACGGCCGAGGACGGACTGCGCGAACGGCTGGTGGCTCCCGCCGCGCCCGTAATGGCGCGGCTGTCGGCAGAGGTCGGCGAGACGGCGATCCTCACCGCGCCCTGTGGGCTGGAGGCAATCGTGCTGCACGTCGTCGAGACCGAGCTGCATTCGGTGCGGCTGAGCTACACCCTGTTCAGGCGCGCGCCGATGCATCGCGGCGCCTCGGGCAAGATCCTGGCCGCGTTCCTGGAGGCACCCGACCGCGAGCGGCTGTTGCAGACCGCCGGCCAACCGGAGCTGGCCGGCGCGCTGGGGCGGATCCGCGCCGATCGCCTGGCCGCCACCGACGGAGAGCTTGATCAGGGTGCGGCCGCCGTCGCCGCGCCGATCTTTGATCGCCGGGGGCGGATCGCTGCCGGGATCTCGGTGGCGGGCCCCCGCGAACGGATCGTGGGGCAGATGGAGGCGGCGAGCCGGGCGGTCGCAGCCGCGGCTCAAATGATCGAGCAGGCCTACACGACTTAGGTCAGAATCCTCGCCCATCGGAGCGCTGGAAGCCGCCCGCAGCCTGACTCGGCGCCTAAGACGCCGAGGCAACTAGCTGCACTGGGCGCAGCGGGAGGCCGCCAGCTCGTGACGGCGCTAAAAGCTGACCAGCCGGCGGCGCCGGGCGTGGGGGTCATGGCCGCCGCGCCGCCGGGCGCCGGAACTTATCCGACGCCGCGGCGGAGGAGGGACCAGCCGTTCCTCCTCGCCCGGTCGTAGGACTACGATCTCGCCCGGCGCGTGTTCCAGCAGCCAGGCGACGTCATCGGGACCGAATCCGTGGGCGCCATGGGTCGCAGCCGCGATCACGATCCGGTCGAAGGGCTCGTCGGCGATGGTCTGGCGCAGCGCGTGGCGCGCGGTTCGACCGCGTTCGACCCGCGCGTCAACCGGGATCTCGAACGCCGCGGCGCGCTGCTCGATCGCCTCCTGCAGTCGCATCGCGATCTCGGACTGGCGCGGCAGCGGCGTGTCGAGCGGCAGGTGCAAGGGCACGCAGGCCAGGAACACCGGCACGAGCGTCGCGTCGTCGGCGCGGGCGAGACGCAGCGCCGCATCGAGCGCACGCTGGGACAGGGCGTGGGCGACGAACGGGAACAGGATCCGCCGCGAACCTCCACCCGGCGCCGGAACCGGCAGGGAGACGGAGCGCCGCCGGGGGGCGAGCTTCAGCGCGACGGCGGCGAGCGCCAGCACCGCCAGGATCAGCACGACAATCAGTGCAATCATGAGTCCTCCTCCTTGGAACGCCGGGTGCGATCGGCGACGATCCTCAGATCGACGCCGGGCAGCAGTGCGAGCAGGCGTGAGGGCAGCGGCGGCTTGGTCAGCCGCCGCAGTGGGCTCCGGGCCCTCGGCGTGCCCATCAGGATGTAAGTCGTTCCGCGCTCCTTGGCCACCTGCTGGGTCACCAGCGCCACGTCCTCGCCCCGCTCGACCAGCAGGTGGGCCCCGAGCATGCTCGCGAGCTTGCGCAGCGCGTCGAGCTGGTCTGCATCCGCGTCGCCGGGCTCGTGGTCGGCGACCCACAGCAGGTCAAGCTCGGCGCCCAGGCGCTGTGCCGAGCGCCAGGCGCGGCGCACCACGCGCTGGGACTTTGGCTGCGGGGTGATCAGCGCCAGCAGCCGTTCGCCGATCGCCTGCGGGCCGGCGGAGTCGATCAGCCGTTCGTGGTTGGTGCGCCCGGCGGTCTCGGCCGGCAGGCGCTTGGCCTCGACCTCCTCGGCCACCTGGCGCAAGGCAACCTCGCGCAGGGCCGAGAGGTTCTCAAGCTTGAAGAAGTTGTTCAGCGCGGGCTCGATCCTGGCCTGCGGGTAGACCTTCCCGGCCAGCAGGCGCTCGATCAGCGTATCGGGCGTGACGTCGACCAGGACCACGTCGTCGGCGTAGCCGAGCACCGCGTCGGGCACCGTCTCGCGGACGCGGATGCCAGTCAACTCGGCGACCTGGTCGTTGAGGCTCTCCAGATGCTGCACGTTGACCGTCGAGTACACGTCGATCCCGGCGGCCAGCACGTCCGCGATATCCTCGAAGCGCTTTGCGTGCTCGACGCTGGGAGCGTTGGTGTGCGCCAGCTCGTCGATCAGGCACAGCTCCGGCGCGCGTTGCAGAATCGCCGGCAGGTCCATCTCCTCGATCGTCGTGTCGCGGTAGCTCACGCGCCGCCGCGGGACCATCTCAAGGCGCTCGGCCTGCGCCACCGTGTCGGCGCGCCCGTGGGGCTCGAGGTAGCCGATCACGACGTCGCGCCCCGCTTCGGCTTCGGCGTGGCCCTCCTGGAGCATGCGGTAGGTCTTGCCGACCCCGGCCGCCATCCCGAGGAAGATCTTGTAGCGCCCCTTGCGGTCGTCGCCGAGCATGTGCTCACGGTAACCAGGGCCACTACGCGCCGAGCAGGTTGTGGATGATGAGGTCGATTAGCTTGATGCCGATGAAGGGGGCGATGAGTCCGCCGAGGCCGTAGATCCAGAGGTTGCGTCGGAGTAGGGCGCTGGCGCCGATCGGGCGGTAGCTGACGCCTTTGAGGGAGATCGGGATCAGCATCGGGATTACGATCGCGTTGAAGATGATCGCGGAGATGACGGCGGATCTTGGGGTGCCGAGGTTCATGATGTTGAGGACGTGGAGGGGTCCTTGGCCGTTTTTGGTGGCGGCGTAGGTGGAGACGAAGATGGCGGGGAGGATGGCGAAGTATTTGGCGACGTCGTTGGCGATTGAGAAGGTGGTCAGTGCGCCGCGGGTGATTAGTAGTTGTTTTCCGACTTCGACGATTTCGATTAGTTTGGTGGGGTTGCTGTCGAGGTCGACCATGTTTCCGGCTTCGCGGGCGGCTTGGGTGCCGGTGTTCATCGCGACGCCGACGTCGGCCTGGGCCAGCGCGGGGGCGTCGTTGGTGCCATCGCCGGTCATCGCGACCATCCGCCCGGCGGCCTGTTGTTCTTTGATCAGGGCGAGTTTGGCTTCGGGGGTGGCTTCGGCGAGGAAGTCATCGACGCCGGATTCTTCGGCGATCTTGGCGGCGGTGAGCTTGTTGTCGCCGGTGATCATGATCGTGCGGATCCCCATCGCGCGCAGATGGTCAAAGCGCTCGCGCATCCCCTCCTTGATCGTGTCCTTGAGGTAGATCACGCCCATCACCTGCGAGTCGCGCGCGACTCCGAGGGGGGTTCCGCCTTCGCGGGCGATGCGGTCTAGTACGGGTTGTAGTTCGGCGGGGGGGCGGCCGCCTTCGCTGGTGACGAACGCGATCACGGCGTCGCCGGCTCCCTTGCGCAGCCGGCGGCCGTCGAGGTCGACGCCGCTCATTCGGGTTTGGGCGGTGAACGGCACGAACTCGGCGTTGAGCTGGGTCATGTTGTGCTCGCGGATCCCGTATTGCTTGGCGAGCACGACGATCGAGCGCCCCTCGGGCGTCTCGTCGGCGAGCGAGGCGAGTTGCGCGACCTCGGCCAGTTCGGCTTCTGAGACGCCGGGCATCGGGATGAACTCGGATGCGAGGCGGTTGCCGATCGTGATCGTGCCGGTCTTGTCTAGCAGCAGCACGTCGACGTCGCCGGAGGCCTCGACCGCGCGGCCTGAGAGCGCGAGCACGTTGCGCCTGACGAGCCGGTCCATGCCGGCGATCCCGATCGCCGAGAGCAGCGCGCCGATCGTGGTCGGGATCAGCGCGACCAGCAGCGAGATCAGCGTCGTCTCTGAGATCGGGGTGTGGGCGAACAGTCCGAACGGGCGCAGCGTCGCGACGACGATCATGAAGATCAGGGTCAGCCCCGCGAGCAGGATGTTGAGCGCGATCTCGTTCGGGGTCTTGCGCCGCGCGGCGCCCTCGACCAGCGCGATCATCCGGTCTAGGAACGAGTGGCCGGGCTCCTGGGTGATCTCGACCACGATCCGGTCAGACAACACGCGGGTGCCGCCCGTCACGGCGCTGCGATCGCCGCCCGATTCGCGGATCACCGGCGCTGATTCGCCCGTGATCGCCGATTCGTCGACCGACGCGATCCCCTCGATCACGGTCCCGTCACCCGGGATCAGCTCACCCGCGATGACGACCACGAGATCGCCCTTGGTCAGCTCGGAGGCTTGCTTGGTCGAGCCGTCCTTGAGCTTGGCGACGGTTTCCTGGCGCATCGAACGCAGCGTGTTGGCCTGCGCGCGGCCGCGGCCCTCGGCAAACGCCTCGGCCATGTTGGCAAACACGACCGTCAACCAGAGCCAGATCGAGATCGTAAACGTGTACCACGCCGGCTCGTGCCCACCGCCCAGCGGGCCGCCGCCGAACACCTGGATCAGCCACGTGACGGTCGTGATCGCGGCGCCGATCTCGACCACGAACATCACCGGGTTGCGGATCTGCACCCGCGGATCGAGCTTGATCAAACTGTCGATCAGCGCTCGGCGGACGATGTCGCGTCTGAACAGCGACACGGCCTGGCGCTCGCGCGGGGCGGCCGCAGGCCGGGGGTCAGACGCGGGCGCGGGAGTGTGCAGTGACATCAGCGGCCCCCAGTCACGCGGTCAAGGGCGAGGTTGAGCTGCAGCACGTTGACGCCGGGCTCACCGGAGAACCCGAGCCCGCGGCCGTGCGTGTAGGTCGAGATCAAAGACATCACCCTCGAGAGCGACAGCTTGCGGACCGTGGCGATCCGGTGAGCCTGGATGTCGGCGTTGGCCGGCGAGATGTCGGGGTCGATCCCCGACGCGGAAGTGTCGGCCGCGTCGACCGGAACCTTGGCCGCGGTCAGGCCGCCCGGATAGTACGGCGTGCCGTTCGGGGCCTTGTCCAGCGCGATGTAGGCCTGGATGTTGGCGGCGATCGCCTGCTCGGTCGCGATGTTGTTCGGACCGGCGTTGGAGAACGCGCTAGCGGCTGCGTTGTCGGCCGGCACGGTCGCCGACGGGCGGGTCTGGAAGTAGCGCGGGTCGGGAACGGTGACCGGGTTGCCGTTCTTGTCGACCTGGGGCTTGCCGTTCTTGACGACCTGATCGGCGAACTGCTGGCCGATGATCTTTGAGCCGACCAGCTTGCCGTGCAGCTTGATCTGCTGCCCGTTGGCGTTGCCCGGGAACGCGACCTGGCTGATCCCGGTGATCACCAGCGGGTAGAGGATCCCCAGTATCAGGGTCAGCACGACAATCCCGATCGCTGAAGTGATGATGTCTCGTCGCATGTCAGTTCTCAGTAGAGTTGGGGGGTCAGGCCCTGCACGATCGGACCGAGCAGCAGAGCGGGGAAGAACGTGAGCGCGCCGACGAGCACGATCACGCCGATCAACAGCACCACGAACGTCGGGTTATCGGTCCGCATCGTCCCGAGGCCCTCGGGGCTGATCCGCTTGCCGGCGAGCGAGCCGGCGACCGCGAGCGCGAACAGGATCGGCACGTAGCGCGCGATCATCATGTCAAAGCCCCCGAGCAGGTCGGCGAACGTGACGCCGTGGGAGCCGAGGTTGCCGGCGTTGGGCTGGATAAAGCCGGTGTAGCCGGGGAACGCCGAGCCGTTGTTGTTGGCTTGGGAAAGGTAGGCGTAGAAGGTTTCAGAGAATCCCTGCGGCCGGCCGGGACTGAAGATCGACGCTCGGCCGGCCTTGCCGGCCACCGCCATCGCGGTGCAGAACAGCGCCATCAGCGGCGTCGCCAGCAAGCCGAGCACGACCAGCTTGATCTCACGCGCCCCGATCTTCTTGCCGAGGTACTCGGGCGTGCGGCCGACCATCAGCCCGCCGATGAACACCGCCAAAAGGACGTAGAGCAGGATCGAGTACAGGCCGGTGCCGACACCGCCGAAGATCGTCTCTGAGGCCGACAGGTTGGCAAACGGGACGGCGCCGCCGATCCCGGTGAAGGACTCCAGCGAACTGTTGACCGCCCCGCACGACGTGACCGTGGTCACGACGTCAAACAGGGCCGAGCCCGCGATCCCGAACCGCTGCTCCTTGCCCTCCATATTCCCGCCGCCCGACCCCGCGATCACCCCCGTATGCAAGCCCGCGGCATGCTGGGCGGGCGAGCCGTGCGCCTCGGCGACATACGCAACGACACACGCCCCGAGGAACATGACCATCACCGTCGCGTAGATCGCATACCCCTGACGACGCTTGCCCACCATCCTGCCGTACATGAAGATCAGCGCCGCCGGGATGACCAGCACCGTCAGCATCTCAAGAAAGTTCGTAAACCCGGACGGATTCTCAAACGGATGCGCGGAATTGACGTTAAAGAAGCCGCCGCCGTTGGTGCCCAGCATCTTGATCGCCTCCTGAGAGGCGACCGGGCCCATCCCGATCGACTGGCTCAGACCGGTGATCCCGTGGACGGTCAGATAGCTGGCGAAGTTCTGGATCGACCCCTGAAAGACGAGCACCAGCGCGACCACGAACGAGATCGGCACCAGCACGTAGAGCACCGTGCGGATCAGGTCATGCCAGAAATTGCCGAGGCTCTTACCGCTACGCCCGACGATCCCGCGGATCAACGCGACCGCGACCACGATCCCGACAGCGGCCGAAAGGAAATTCTGAACCGTCAGCCCCGCCATCTGGCTGAAATAGCTCATCGTCGTCTCGCCGCCGTAGTACTGCCAGTTCGTGTTCGTCATGAACGACGAAGTGGTGTTGAACGTCACGTTCCACGGCGCCGAATGAAAACCCATCGGGTTGAGCCCGGTGAAACTCCACAACGTCTGCGTACGCAAAACGAAGTACAACAGCAGCCAGCCCGCGAGCGAGAAGACGATCAGGCTCTTCGCATACGCCTTCCAATCCTGACCCTGGGTCGGATCAACCCGCAACACGCGATACAGCAGCCGCTCCGGACCTCCCAAGAACCGGTCCAGGAACGTGCGCTCGCCCGTGTACACGGCCGCCATGTAACGACCAAGCGGAATCGCGAGCGCCGTCAGGATCGCGACGAACAAGAAGATCGTCAACCAACCCAAAAACGTCATCGGCGGCTCTCCCCCTCAGGCCGCTCGGGTACCGGCAGGTGTAGGTGGAGAACCACCGGCTAGAACTTCTCCCCGCGCAGCAGCGCGTACAGCAGATAGGCGCAGACGATCACCGAAACCACCAGGCCAAACAAATCCGCGCCACTCATATCCGCTCGATCGCGTAGATCAGGCCGAGCAGCACGCCAAACATCAACACTCCGAGAACTACGGCCACAACGTCCATGCCCACATGCTGCGCGCTCGCCTGTCAAGGCCGCGTGCAGAAAGCGGGCCGCCCCATACAGATGTTGTGAATCAGAGCGCCTGGACGGCCCCCCGAGCTATTGCGCCGTTCGGCAGGGTCGCGATCAGGCGAGGACTGCGACGCCGTCGCCGTGGGTCGGCTCGGGCAGCGCGATTGCGACCGTCGGCAGCATCTGCTCCAGCAGCCCAAACGCCGAATCCTGCAACTCGCTGAGTGTCGGGGCCAGCGCGGCCTGGGCGGCTCGCGCACCATCGCGGCTGGTGTCGTTTAGCCGCGCGGCCCGCGTCACCGTGGCAGCCGCGTCACGGCGGGCGGTGCCGAGCAAGTGCAGCGCCGCCAGCAGTTCGTCGAGGGCCAAAACCGGCGCGGCGGCGCGCAGCCGCAGCGCGCACTCGTCGAGTCCGGCCAGCGACAGTCAGGCCGGGGTGTAGGTCCGGATCAGCCAGTCGATCGCCATCCACGCCCGCTCCGGGTCCAGATCGTCGCCCGTTACTCATGACCGGTGCCGCAGATTGTCCCGCGCCGGCGCGCGCGTGCAAAATGGCCGGTCGTGCCGTGCTGTCCTAACCCTCCTGTGGCCGACACTAGCCGGCGAAGCGGTAGCCGACGCCGGGATCGGTTCGGATGTAACGCGGACCGTCGGCCGGCTCGATCTTGCGGCGCAGATTGGCGATCTGGGCGCGCAGAACCTGGGTGTCGTTCCCGTAGCCGGGGCCCCACACCGACGCCAGCAGGTCTCGGTGGGTCATCAACCGGCCGCGATTGCGCGCCAGCAGGCGCAGCACGTCGAACTCGGTCGGGGTCAGATGTACCGCAGTGCCGTCGCGGTGCACCGTGCGCGCCCCCAGATCGAGGACGAGGCCGTCGGCCGTGATCACCGCCGGCTCCGGATCAGGGGCGATCCGGCGCAGGTTGGCCTGAAGACGCGCCACCAGTTCGCGGGGACCGAACGGTTTGGTTATGTAGTCATCGGCGCCGGCCGCCAGTGCGCGCACCTTGGCGTCCTCGTCGCCGACCGCCGAGAGCACGATCAGTGGCATATCGCTCCACTCCCGCAGGCGGCGGCACAGTTCGATGCCGTCGATATCGGGCAGCACGAGGTCGATGATCGCGGCATCGGGGTGCTCGACGGCGGCCAGGTCAAGCGCCTCTTCGCCGTCGTTGGCCGGCAATGCCTCAAAGCCGGCGTCGCGCAGGATAACCCGCAGGGCGCGCAGGATCTGCTGTTCGTCGTCGCAGACCAGGACGCGCGGCTTATTCGTAGCGCTCAAGCGATCGCCTCCACGGCGGGAGGGTCGGGGATCGGCAGCGACACCACGAAGCTCGTTCCCTGGCCCGGCAGGGACTGGACCTCGATCGTACCGCCGTTGGCCTCCACGAACCCCTTGGCGATCGCCAGTCCGAGTCCAGAGCCGGTCCACTGCGCGCCGGCGGCGCTCGGCCCGCGGTAGAACGGCTCGAAGATTCGCTCGCGCTCGGCGCGCCTGATACCGGGACCCTGATCGACCACGCTGATCAGGACGCGATGGCCGGAGCGACGCGCGTGCACCGAGACCGGCAGGCCGTCTGAGTAGCGCCGAGCGTTCTCCAGCAGATTCGCGAACGCTCGCTCCAGCTGGGCGGCGTCGGCCCGCAGGTCGGGAACGTCCGGGTCGACCGTCAGCCGCACGGTCTGCTCGGCCGAGAGGCCGTCGCGGGCGGCGGTCACCACCTCGTCGATCGAGACCCAGTCAGACCGCGGATCGGCACCCCCGGCCTGCAGCTTGGACAGATCCAGCAGCTTGTCCACGAGTGTGGCCAGCCGCGCCCCCTCCTCCACGACGGCGGCGCTGAGCTCGCTTCGCTCCTGCTGGGTCAGTGACCCGGTGCCCAGGGCGTGACCGGCTGCCACGATCGCTGTCAGGGGTGTGCGCAGATCGTGGGACACGGTCCGCAGCAGCGCGGTCTTGACGTCGTCGCTGCGCCGCAGCGCGGCGGTCTCGACGGCCTCGGCCTGCAGCTGATCGCGCCGCTGCGCGATCGCGACCAGCGCCTGCAGCGCGGGTACCACGTGAGCATCGAGCCGCTGCTGGGTGTGATCATCGAGTGGCGTCGGCAGCAGCAGTGTGGCGATCTGGGTTCCGTCGGCTCCCCTCAGCGCCGTCGCCCGGCGCCGCTCGTCGCCGGGAGTGACGCCGAACTCGATTGCGGCTGAGCGCAGCCCCAGCGCCTCGGCCACCCGCCGCGCGGTGGACGCCAGCGCCTGGCCGGTGTCGGCGCCCAGCAGCAGCTCCCGGGCCAGCGCGGCCGCCAGGTCCGCCTCACCGCGGCCCTGCTCAGCCTCCAGCGCGCGCCCACGGGCGGCCTCGGCCATCGTGCTCGCCACAACGGCGACGACCGTGAACGCCGCCAGTGCGACCCAGTTGCGGCTGTCGGCGATCGTGAAACGGCCGGTCGGCGGCAGGTGGAAGAAGTTCAGCGCCGCAGCGCTCAGCAGCGACGCGAACAGACCGAGCACCAGGCCCCAGTAGGCGGCGACCAGCAGCACCGCCGGCAGGTAGACCACGCTCAGCGAGACCACCGGAGCAATCTGCGCCAGCGGATAGATCGCCCCGGTCGCGGCCGCGACCGTAACCACCGTGACAACAAGGCCGATCGCCATCCGTGGCCGCGTCCCTCGGAGCGTCCCCGAGCCGCCCGTGCTCACGCCGCCCCGGATCCTCCGTAGGCGCTGGGGGGCGGCGAGGCCGAGCGCGCGGAGGCGATCTGCGAGAGCAGGACCGCCGGGCTGGTGCCGCCGAGCACCCGCAGCCGCGGCAGGCGGTAGGGGTCATTCGACGGTGCGGCCCAGCCGGGGATGACCGTGGTGGAGCCGATGAACCCGGCGGCGCGGACGGCCGAGATCACGGTCGCGTCGTAATGGCCCGACGGGTAGCAGAACCAGTTCACGGGCACGTCGTAGCGCCGGCGCAGGGTCTGTCGCGCGGTCGCGACTTGGTAGTGCAGCGCGCTCGGACTCAGCGTGATCAGGTCGGCGTGGCTGATCCCCTGTGTGTCCAGCTCCCAGCCGGCGGCCACCAGTCCCCGCACCTGAGCATCGGTCAGGCCTCCCTGGGACGGCGGCAAGCCGCTTAATTGGATGTTCTCGTCGGCGACCCAGTGCAGCCGCTGCAACACCGGCAGCGCGTTGACGTACTGGGAGCGGTAGCCGTTATCGAACGTGATCACGATCGGCCGGCCGCGGCCGAGCGGGGCGCCTCGTGTCCAGTAGGCCCTGAGCTGGTCAAGCGTGACCGCGTGCCAGCCGGCGGACTTCAGCGCCTGCATCTGAGCTGCGAACTCGGGGGCTGGGACATACAGACCCGGGAACGGCGCTCCCGCCGGTGGGGGTGCGATCACGTGGTACATGAGCACCGGCACCGGCGTGGTGCCCGGCCGGCCGGTCGCCTTGCCCAGGGCGGCGGCCGTGGAGGCTCCCCGCGCCGGGTGAGCCGCGCCTGAAC
>OCZT010000253.1_pt1 | contig 51135 bp, 53 predicted proteins | sample 1539031 | NCBI WGS metagenome assembly OCZT01 (sample SAMEA3539308, study PRJEB22396) | soil metagenome | biome: tundra; feature: field; material: soil | place: USA | collected 2010-05 | depth 0.15 m
ACACAAAGTTCAGAACAAACCCTATAATATGCATCAGATATTTTGGAACCATCAGTAAACCCTATAAGCCAAATATCCGACTTTCTCAAATCATATTCTATACCACAACACATACAGTGACTAATATGAATTATAGCGTTTGTATGTTTATTATAGTTTTCTGTATTATCATCTACTTTGAATATAGTCATACGCCTAATTTATTATGTTTAGTTATACTAGAACATAATTCTAAAAGTTTTTCTTGTTTAATATCCGATTTTAGATTATTTATATCTTTATGTAACCACTGAATATTCCCTTTTACATATCCTTTAGAATTCTCTATTTTATCAAGTGAAGCAGTAGTATGCTTTTCTCCATCCATTTGTATAAATAATCCTGATAAAGCACAAGTATAATTTTGATTTTCTAACAAGTCTCCCATATCTTCTATTGTAATATCAAATTTTTGATTTCTTTCATTAGCCCTATTTTTAACTCTATTAAAATATTTTATACTTATATCTTTATATCCCTTAAAAGTCGTAGAATTTTTTCCTTTTGGGTGTCCTAAACAACCACAACTTCTGGAATGCCCTCCAGTTAAAACTTTATTTGATACTGTTTTTACAATTCCACAATCACACCTTACTTCGTATGATATTCTTTTTTCTTTATACATACGTTGGGATGCTTCTTTTAATACTAAAAGATAACCAAATCTTTTTCCAGTTAAATCAATTTTGTTTGACATACTAAATCCCTATAAAATCTAAACCATATCCAATATTTGGATATTTATAATTCTTTAATGCTTCTTCAATCATTTCTGATGTGGCGCTGCCAGGGTCATACCCTTCAGGCACAGAACAAAGTCTAACATCTTTGACATGATTTGTCAATTGCTGGGCAAGAATATTTGCCTCTAATTGAGCATCATTATCCAACATTATTGATACTCGTATTGGTTTTTGATTTATAATCTTTGATAGCTGTATTGCTGTAGCAACCTTACCAAAGAGACAAATACCCCGCGAACCAACCTTCATAGCATCAAAAACTCCTTCAGTAATTACTAAATGTTTTGTATACATTGCTTTGTATAAGTTAAATACAAAATCTTTTACCCCATGCTTACCAGGGAGGGACGGAGGCGTTAAAACTTTAGGTTTTATATTTTCTACACAAGCACGAGCAATATAAGATACAAGTTCCTCTCGTTTATTAAATACTGGCACAATCACTCGTCCTTTAAGTTTACCCGAATAGCAAGCCCCTATTCTGTAATAATCTATTTGCTCCTCTGTTATACCCCTTTTTAGGATATATTCTTTTGCTACACCCTGTAGAAAATCATACCCTTCTGGGTAAGGTATCTTTACCTCATCCACCATTGTTACCTGTGATACCTTCTTTGTTTCCCCTGTAAAGTCTGATAAACTTATATCTGTTTTCTTTTTCTTTGCTATCTGCTTCACAAGTTCCCTGAAGTTACCCTTTTCACCACAGACCCAGCAGTGGAACAATCCCGTGTCGGTGTTTATAGATAGTTTACCTTTTTCGTCTTCGTGAAATAGACAATTTATAGCAACTTCTTTTCCTGCCCCGCTCAACTTGTAAGTAAGGTTATACTTCTTCAAGAGTTTACTGACATTTACGCTGTAGGATTTACTCATTACATATACTTCAACATAAGCATTACTGAACATTCTTTACTACATACAAACAATTTATTATCATTTGTTGTAAAAGCATTCTGACTTTCTGGGGTAAAATAAACAGTATAATAGTCATCCCCCATATAGTTATCACAATTATCACATAAATTTGTTGGTCTCAAATCAAACTTCTCTTTATGTTCTACATAAAATCTATTCATATATGTTGTAAAATCCACATTTCAGAACAAAGTAAAGAACATACATCTCCTAAAATAGGACTAATAGTAGAATCTTTAATTCTTACACGACAGCCTTTAGGTGCAGCAGGATCACGAGAAGGAGGCAATATAACTTCAACAGCTTGTCTTATTATATATGAGGTGTCTACCCCTTTTATGACTTTTTCACAAACTATACAGTAACCTTCATCCTCACTATAAGGATTATCTTCTGAAAGACCTTCTTGAATGAAAACTTCAAATCTATTCATATATGCTGTAGTATCCACATATTTACACAAAGTTCTGAACAACAAGCATAGTCTCTTTCGTCAAAACCTTTCCGTGCATACTTTCTGGAGGGTTCAATAAGAAACCAATGTATTTGAGAAGAACCCTTCCCACATAAATCACATTTCCAAAAGATAATATTATCCTTTTGGTCCATTTCAGATATTTGATATTTATTCATATATTTTGTAATAATAACATTTCTGCACAAGGCTCTGAACAAGTTATACCATAATTGGAATATACCTCCCCTTCCTTTTCAACATTTGATACAAGATATCCTACATTAAAAAATCGCCTGTCACATACATGACATGTGTCTCCATCCCTCCACCAAGGTATTTCTATTTCATCTACTTGTATTTTAATCATATATTTTGTAATATCAACATATTTATACATTCTTCTGAACATACATAAACATATTGACTGTTTACTATAAATTCATTATTATAAACACAGTATATCTTTCTATCATCAAAATTACCTTGGCATACTTGACATTCCCCAATATCTCTAAATTTTAGAATGTCTTTGGGATTAATTTCATATATTTTTACACTATAAGGGTTATTCAATTTTATACCTATCAGCCAATAGTGTTGGTTCTCTGTCCTGCTGTTCCCTTTCAGAACTACTAACAGGAGGAAGGCTCAACCCTTCTAACCCTGCTATTGGAGCATCAATATTGATATCCTCCATAGGAACTACATTTTTATCTTCACCAAAAAGTCTGGCAATATCAAATCTTGTAGTAACTGAAACCATAGCACCATCATGATCACCAAGCCTATTTTTAACCATTACAAGCCTTGCAAAGCCACCATCTTTTTCTTCCTGTGTTCTGGCTATGGCAATACACAACGTAGCCAACTGGATTTTACCTCTGGCTTCGTTTACGTGCCTCATGGTAACAATTCCACCTTTTTTCTCTGCTGCCTCTGTTCCAGCATCATTCATCTGGCTGGCTGTCCATACTACAAGGTTATGCTTTTGAGACAAAGCTATAAGGTTCTGATAAATACTTGTAATTTCATGTCTATATTCTGACTTCTTTTCTGGTCGTAGATTATCAGCATAGTCTACAATAAGCAAATCGGTATTGAAGCCTTTGCGTTTCAACCTTTCAACCAAAACATCTATTTCTGACACCTTGGTAGTTCCCATAGGAACCTCTACTACCTGGATACGCTTGGCAGTATTGATAAACTGTGGTGAAGAAATAATCTTCCCTCTAACATGTCCTGCTTGTTTCTTGACAGTATTACTTGGTATACCTGTCATACAAGCATCAAACTTTTTCATAATCAAGGTTTCTGACAATTCTGCTGATACAAACAAAACGTTGTGACCATGGAAAGCAGCATCGTGTGCTGTATGGATAAGTGCTGAAGTTTTACCACCATTACTTGGAGCCAGAAAGAAACCAAGACTACCAGGAGGCATACCACCTTCCTCAATATACTGGGCAAGGTGAGGAATGTTTAGTTCTATAAGTCCTGGAGTTACGTCTGTGTTATTACGTTCTTCTGTTCTTTTATCAAGATTGTCATAAAGGTTTACTCCAAGTTTGACTGGAGTAACAAATGTTCCGGCGGTTACTATCTCTTTGGTGAACTCCTCTACATCAATAGTCCCTGACTTGAACTCTTCCTTATGGTCCAGGATTACCTTCTGAACTGACAAGAAACCCAGAATACGAAGAGTATTGTCTTCAACATACTTTCTGTCAGTAACCTCCTTGTCTAAAATTTCTTCTATGAAGTTTAGAAGGGCTAACTTTTCGTCTTTGGAAGGTTCAGATGGAAACAATTCAATGTTGATACCATTTCTGGTAATCATTTCATCAACGAGTGCTTCTTGTGATGGAAAAGTCCCATACTTCTCGTTCATGCCAAATATGGCTCTCGCTACCATAGCAACCATCTTGTCATCACCATTGAAATGTTCAGCAGTAAGGATGGGAAAGAACTGTTCTCTATATTCCTCATCGGTCAACAGTAATGTCAATATGGATTTTAAAAGGTATGGGGAAAAGGTTGCTGTTGTCATTATATCCTACTCAATATATACATTGTAGCACACTCTTCTGAATGGACAGCATCATAAAATATATGTTTTTTATTTTTTTTATATATCATTGTTGAAGTAACGGGTTTCTCTCCACTCCACTGCCATTTATAGCCTATTCCATAAAATGTTCTAAACTTGTTTAATTTTCTATCACAAAAAAGACAATAATTATCTAATTTACCTTTAGTATTAGAGCGCCAGTAAGCTTGTGGGGTCGTCCCAGAATAATTTATCCAACAGTTTTTTCTATCTTTTTTGGTTCTAAACCTTTTTACTATAAAACTGTTTTTACTTTCACTCATCATGGAAATATCTCTTCACCAGTAATACCAAACTTCTTCTTGTAAAAACCTTCTGCTTCAAGTTTTATGAAGCTTGGGTGCTTCTTTACAAATGACTGGTTTAGTTGTGCTATCAAATAAGGGTCTTTGAAGAAGTCATCTTCACACTCTATATGTAATCGTTTCATTGTAGTAATCATTTGTATTCCTGAAAAATCTTCTAATTCCATAGTAGTAATCTTATGAATAGGTCTTTGGTTCATACCCATTCTACCACAGAACCGTTCATACCTATCTACACCAGATGGAGAACACATCATCTTGATTGTAGGTATTTGTCTTGAGCTTTTACAAGGCTTTCTATATTCTACTATTTGTGCTTGGAGGTATGTTCTTGGTTTGGCTCCAATTTTATTTATTAGTCTAATAAGGCTGATGATATCCTTACACCAAGGTTTTAGAGTAAAGTCACCCCGCATATCAAGCCTGAACCGGAAAGGGTCAATCTTTGCTACGCAGTCATTGTAGAGACCAGCAACCGCAGCTATATCTACTTCAGATATTTCAACCGCACCAGCCCATCCTACTTCTTGTTCCATAACATCCTTTGAGAATTAGTCTCATTCTCGATAACCTTTAGGCTCCACATATAATCTATCACCAGAAAAAATTTAGACATTTTCATACCGATAGAGGACATTTTTTATATTGACTTTTAGCAAAGTTACAATTACAACATAGTAATTGAAATTCATCTTTTGGAAAATTATTTTGTTTCAACCAATAATACATAGAAGAACCATATCTTTTTAATTTTCTTCTGTGTTCGTTTCCTTTTCCATTTATGTGATCTATTGTTAGAAATGCTGGAGTTCGTTTTTCACCACAAATTTTCTTTCCATGTTTACATACACATTTGCCTCCATATTCTTTTATTATAAGTGCCTTTATTTTTTTAGTATCTTTTTGTCTTTCTATCTTGAACTTTTCAATATTATTTTTGTAGTGTGTTCTTCTTTTCAAAGAAATTTTATCTTTGTTTTCATTATAAACCTTTTTTCGTCTTTTTAGAACACATTCTTTACAATGTAGTCTATAATGTCTATACCCTACAAGATAAAAAGCACTCCTTATTTTCTCTTTCTTACATGTCTTACAAACTTTCATACATCTTCGCCTTTTATAATACTAACACTATCAAAGAGATTTTCGGATTCGTAGTGGTCAATTCTTGCTTTGGAATGTTTTCTCAAATACTCGTTTGTATTGTCCATTACATCCAAAATTTCGGCAGCAGAACCATCTGACTTGAGTCTCAACGAACGACCTACGCGTTGTATAGTTTTCACGAAAGATTTTCCTCCTCCAACTACAAATAAGCAGTTGATAGAAGGGATATCAAGTCCTTCATCACTTATTGTTGTGGTTATTACCACCTTAATCTTCTTGTCCTGAAGATTCTTGAAAGCAGAGTCTACCACAACACTGTCAGAAAGTCCATTCACTAGTCTAACATCAGCAGGGTCAACAAGTTTAGTTATGTATTTAAATAGATTATCAGCCAGTGCCAAACTATTACCTGCTAAAACCAATATTGTCTTACCAGCATTAGCCCTTTCAGCAACCAGTTTAGATATAACGTTATGGCGGTAAGCATTATTTACTATCAAAGTATCATAAGCATCAAGCCAGTCTAACTCTTCAAACCCTTCTGGTTTATTTACAACAACACTAACCAGGTGAGCCTTTGATATAGTTCCAGCCTCTTTCAGTTTACTAACTCCCATTTCATAAATTATGGAACCTGTTAGACTATGAAGCAGTAAATCTCTATCATCCTCTTTTTTGTTTGGAGTTCCTGATAACCCTAGACGCATAGGAGCGTTGATGGACTTCAAAATTTCAACAAAACTTTTACTGGTGCTTCTGTGACATTCATCAACTATAACCAAAACTATATCTTTGAATAAGGTTTTTATCTTGTCTTCATAGTCAATATTCTTCATTCTGGAATAGAGAGTATCAGAAGAAGCAATAGTAATCAAATTAGGATTCCAAGTCTTGGCATCAATGAACCCTATATCATCAATTCTATCATGGAAAACTTTCTGGAAAACTTCATGGTTCTGTCTGGCAAGTTTCTTTCCATGAACCAAAAACAAAGTAGGAGCATCAACAACTCTGGCTATGGTAGCACCACAAACTGTCTTACCACCGCCTGTTCCAATCTTGATAACTCCTCTGTAAGGTATTTGACGAGGTTTAAAGAACTCTTCACAAGCTTTTTTCTGATAGTCATAAAGGTTATACTCCCCACAGGTATCAGGAATAACCCACTTATCAGTTCCCCATAGGTCTGCTACTCTGTAAGGGACATGCATTTCATCTACATAAGGAGCTTCTATTGTGTAAGAAATCTTGTTTAGTTTCAGGACATCACAAACAATATCCAGAACACCGGTAGCAAAGGTATTGTTTATTCTGGAAAACAAGTGTGTCTTACCATCCCATACTCTGGAACCATCAGAACGCTTCCTTTTGAACAAAGAAGAATACTGGTAACCCTGAACATAAGCGCTGGTAGCAAAGTCAATATCATCCTTGGGGAAATCCCCTGTGATGGTAGAACGCTTTATACCTACTGAAATGATTACTGGGGTCATTCTTCCACCTTGTTACACTGAAGTTCAATTATATGTGGATACTCTTTACCACACCTACACTTCTCTTCTAATTTATCTGGGAACTGAACTACTCTTTTCAATTCACTTTCAGGAAGAACATATCGGTTCAAAAAATTAGTAAGATCTTTTGAACAAGGAAGGTTGGCTAATATATCAACAGCAGTAGAACCAGAAGTCCCGCCAGCATCAGATATAATTTTCTTCAGCCCAAGGTCATCCCCATATATCTTCATTCTGGAGAAGCCGTTGAACTTCACAGCAGCAAGTACTTTATCAGCAATAGCTGGAATAGTATTTATTTTTTGAACCACTGTATTCATTTCCTGGAAAGAATTTACTGCTTCCTGATACTTTTCAATGGTAAAGGTAGTATTACCTAAACTACCTTCCAAAATAAGGTAACGAAGTAAGGATTCAAACCTTATCTCCGTTATAAAGTTCTTGGTTTTTAGGCGGTGTAACTCTTTTGATATATCACTTTCAATAATAGAAATTCTTGTTTCTAACTCTTCATTTGTCATAATTACCTCGGTAACCGGATGTTACTTGATATCACCTATGTTTGTCAAGTCCAAAGTCCTTCACCAGAACGAATCGAAATCATCTTCCGACAGCGTACTCGCAGAGGAAGATTCGAAGACCCTGACAATTTTTGTCAGGATAGCATCCAGAGGCCCTCAAAATTCTTAATATTTTATAAAGAATAACCATAGCTTTGGTAGTTATGGTAGTAACGGTTACTGTTATACCCGACCGGACGCGCGCGCGCGTTCCTCTTAATGTGTCCCTGTGATATCAAACAGAAAACCCACCCGGTTTCGTTATTCCAGACCGAAGCCTGGAGCGATTAGGGGTGGGTAAGGCCCGAAGGGTCGAATCTTCGGGGATGTAGTCTGTAACAGTATCGTAGGAAGATTGTAGGGGGTTTTAGAGAGTCTTGGAGGCTGCTTTTTTTAGGTCCCAGTACCTTTTTCTGGATAGGGCCATTTTTTGCTTCGTTTCTTCGGAATGAGATTTTCCTAACCAGTTTTTATTGCCTTTTGAAGTTTCTGACATTTTCTTTAGTTCTTCTGGTGTATGTTTATAACCTAAAGCAGCTTGTTTTCCAAAGTTAGGATTATTACTGCCAGAACTATGCTCTGATATCTTTTTTAGTGTTTTTGGAGTATGTTTCTTACCAAAAAATGAATTGTTATTACCTTTTTGATTTTCAGATTGTTTTTGTCTGGTTTCTAATGAATGATGTCTGCCTTTTCCTGCTTCAGATATCTTTCTTTTTGCTTCTTCAGAGTGTTTATGTCCTTTCATACCTGTTGTTGGAAGAGAAGCAGGTATTTTATTATATAGTATTTTCCCTTCTGCTTCATATTTATTCATATAGAATTGTTCTAATTCAGTAAGGACTTCTTTATTGAATGGACCTTCTATTATAATTTCATAAACAAAATTATTAATACCATACTTTTTTACACTACTCCGTAAGTGTTTATTTTTACTACTACCTTTTTTGAAAGCATATACATGGTCTCTTTTACGAGAGTCTAAATTAGTAGACTGACCAATATAAACCTTTTTGTTTATTTTATTAGTCCAAGAATAAATGCCTTGCATTAGTCAGTTTCCTCGTCCCATGAACACTCTGGGAGTACAATTGGTCCAAAACTTCTTTCCATATTATAAATTACATTTTCTCTTGTATCATAAGCACGGCTTTGTAATTCACCATATAAAGCAGGTTCATCTTTTAAATATTTAACACACTCTTCGAACTCGTCAACGAACGGCCATGTCATAGCATGCAAAACTTCATGAAAAGCGTGTCTTTTAATTTGGTTAATTGTTAAATCAACCATTATATCTTGATTAAAATAAACTATAAAACTTTTTCTATCCTGGGTTTTTCTATTAGACCTTTCTATTGTAAAATATGTTTTTGAATATCTTTTTAATTTTCCTACTGACATTGATCTACATATAATATTTAAATCCAAATTTAATTTACTTATTATTCCATTAAAAGCCTTTTCAACTTTTTCTTTCTCTATTTTAGCTTTCTCTGACATCCTCACTATGTCCCCCTATAAATTAAGATGTAGGTCTAACAATAATGAAAGTAAAAGTCCATTCAGCAGTAATAATTGTAGTAGGGTTTTTTATGATGTCTCCAAATACCCTTCTGGCAAACCAACGATATTGAACAGGGTTATCTACAATCTTTGACATAAGAACTACTTCTCTATAGGTGGTGTCAGTTCCTCCTATACCATTTCCCTGATTTGGTTCCAAAGTAAATTGGACAGTAACTTGGTTATTTATGTAAGAGGGGTTTGAAACTGTTACAGGCACAGTATTATTAGTTGTAGAAGACGTAGATACAGGAACTGGTCCAGTACCAGGCGTAGCAAGACCTGATGTTGATTGACTTTGTATAAATGTTACTGGAAAGTATGCTATTGACTTTATTATTTCTGATGCTACGGAGGAATCGGGCGAAGAAGCATTTTTATCCAAAGTTCCGTTATCAAACTTACTAGCATCTGTTGAAGCAGGGACTACGCTGGAAACTCCAAACTGACCATACAAAGGTATTCTTGGTATAGCCATTGATGATTGATAAAGAAGTTGTCCTGCTAAAAGGTCAGCAGGAACAGTTGTATCCCCGGCGAGAAGATGACAAATATCCTCTATACCCGTGTTGAGAATCATGTTAGGTCCTTCATCAACACGAAGTACTTTACCAGTAATAGCATCAGTAATGGTAAGTTTTAGATTACCACTGACACCTATAGAGAGTTCATTGAATAAGGGCATTAGACTGTTGGTGTATGTAGTGGCTTATTCAAAACGAGAGTAAGAGCATCAAAATCTGCTGGAGTTACTGATGCTGGCTTCTTGAAAAGATTTACAGCGGCAGCATAAGCTGCTGGTCCAAACTGAACCAAAACTTGTAGTAATAGGGTAATAGTTGTGGCATCCATTGTAGACTCCTTATTTAGCCAAATGCAAAGGCTTACTTTGTGATAGCTTTAGAGAACCTACCTTAGCATTCTTTACAATAGTAACGTGTGAGGCTAGAGGGGTTCCTGCAGGAACAGTAGGATTGAAAATATCAACAAGACCATTTACCAAAGTTTGGAAATCAGCAATGTAGGGGTTATTGACAAGCGTTGCTGGGTCTGTTCCAGCAGCAACAGCAACTGCTTGTGCTCTGGCTACTGAAATAGCAAGGTTTCCAACGCGCTGGTATTCCAGGTAAGCAGCAGCAACTTTGGCATCAAGGGCAGCACTAATTTTACCCGCCCTATAAACTGTATCGTATGTTGCTCTTGCAGCTTCAACAAGATTAACAACACCAGATAAAGTTTGATACTCAACAGTAACAGCATTAGACTGTGCTACTGTGGTACAACCTACGTTAGACAGGGGTACTAAGGTTAGTACACCAATAGGCAGAAGTAACATACCAAGAATTAGAACACGAGAGAAAAACTTTTTCATAAATACTCCTGTTTAGTTTGTATATTCATTATTTTTTTACTAATTCAACACACCTTTCATATAAAGGGTCTAATTTCTCAACTAAAACTGTAAAAATCATTGAACTTTCCACCTACTCATAGGTGTACATAAGAGGTTTTATATCTTCTTGGGCGTCTGGATTTATTACTTTTACACTTACAGATATTCCCATCATATCAGTTGTTACTGGAGGTCTATTTATTACTTGAATATAAGGAGGAGTACAAGAAGTATGTGAAATAGAAATAATGTCTGTTACATTAGTTGTGTCTTCAAAAGAAGAAACAAATTCAATATTATCTAAAGTTGATACTGCTGGACGAAACAGAGTTAGTTTATCCAATAAATAATTCAAGTGTCCTTTAGTAATAAATTGAGTAGGACCACCAGCAGACCTCAAAATAAAGTGAGGAGTTGCATACCATATATACCTGTAAGGACTTGAGTCATTGTTTGTATAAGAGTAAGTAATATAGATTTTTGTAGGAGGTTGTTGGTTTGGGTGGATACCAAACAAAAGTTCATTACAACTGGCTACATCCCCTTCTTGGTTTATATATTGGTTATCATTAGCAAACAAAGTTAAATTATAAGTTGGTCCAATATTTATACGTAAGTTTGTAGGACCAATCCCAATATTTTGAATAAAAAGTTGCCCTCCAGAAACTCCAGCAACTAAACCATTAGATACAAAGCCTGTCATGGCATTCAGTAAATCTACAATATCTTGGGCACTATAGGTTGTTTTATTTAGTGGTAAAGTATTCCCACCACCATCTACAAGTTCATTTTTTGGAATTATAAACTCTGTAGTTACATTATTGACTACCAAGTATAAACGAGAGTCGTCTTTAACATAAATAGGCCAGGTAACTCCCTTTCCAATAACAATAGCAGGTTTGAATGTTGGGTATAGTACTCCTGTGCTTGTTGTAAAAGTTGGAAAGATTAGGTTAGTAATTTCACCGGTATCATAATTAATGTTACCAAAACTACTGGCTCTATCAGAAGGGTCAATACCAGTAGGTACGTCCTTTGGATAAGTAAAAGTAATTGGGTCCCCAGGACCCGTACTTGATTTTAATCTATATAAAATTCTACCATCACCAAGGTAGTCTCTTAGCGTTACAAGTTTATTAGTTCTATCAAAATATTGGATGGTTACGCCGTTAGGTCTTAGATTACCAACAAGGTCAATTGTATAATTGTTACCATGAATACTATCATTGTAATTGGTATATAATGAAGATCTTGAAGCATCAAAATTACGAACTGTAAGCCAGACTCTGGATTCCACCAATGCTTTTTTATTTACAGCATCATACTCTGCAGTAGGGACATGATTTTTAACAGGATATAGAGTAGTACCATTAGCAATAAATGGGTTATTACCAAATACTATCGTATTAGCACTTTTTTGTGTTGTTAAAGTAGATAAACTAATTGTTATTCCCTCTCCAATAAAGTTGCCTTTTGTAAATACGGACAGTCTTTGCCCTGCTAATGCTGTGGCACCAAGAGGAATATCAAGGGAATTACAAATATCATTTATTTGTTTAGCAGTATTTTCAGGAGTCCAGCCCTCAACAGGAGAAGGATTTTTTAGTAAGTCTATAGCATAATCTATAGGGCCAGTAGAGGGAGAAGTTACTTTAAAGTAAAGAACACTAAAGTTTGAACTAACAGAGACAGGGTAAAGCAAAAATGGGTCACTTTGAGCGTAAGCAGGAGTAGTTTCTGCATAAACACTGTCATCTTGTGGGTATAAATACTCTTGATAAGTTTTAGAATGAATATTGAGGTCAATAGGTGCTTCAAAAAACTTTTGGTAACTGTAATCTACAGGAACAAATAGACCTTTATCAGTAATATTACTTGATACTGTAAATGAGTCTGAAACAGCATAAGGACCAGTACCAGTACTATTAACTGCTGCAACTGAAATTATATAAGTATTTCCTGTGGCTATTCCAGATATAGTATATTCTATTGCAAAAGGATCTGATATAGAAAAGTTTATTGGGACATAGTGGGGCACACCGGGAGCATCCAAAGTAACAACAAACCCAATAAGAGGATCTCCTCCATAGTTTTCAGGAGCTGTCCAGAATACAGTAACCCTACCTTCCGTAGCATATTTTCCTGTTATTACTGGACGTGCTGGAACTGTATAGCCAGAAGTAGGAGTAACAGTGGTTACTGTTGATGGACTTCCACCAGTACTATTTTTGGCTATAATAGATATGGTATAAACTGTTCCATTTGCCAATCCAGAAAGTTCAAGGGAAGTAGCAGAAGATAGAGCAGTAACAGTATCCCCCGTTGTTTGGTTATCAATCTGGTATCCAGTAATAGGAGATGTTCCAGTATCCAAAGGAGAATACCAAGAAAGGGTGACCTTACCATCTTCTGGAAGGGCGTAGAAGTCCCTAACACTATCAGGTAATGTCGGAGTAGCAGAAGGAGTGGCTGTAAATATGGTACCTTGTCCAGTACCTTTTACGTTGCTTGCAGCAATATTAAATGAATAGGCTATATCGTTACTTAAACCTTCTGTCCAAAGTTTTGTATAAACACCCTTTAAAGCTTCTGCAGATACTTGTGATATATTTCCGCTGGCCTTCTCTGTAATAAGATAGGAAGTTATAGCACTTCCACCATCAACAATAGGTGCTCCCCATTCAATAGAAATACTTTTATCAGCAGGAGTTGAAACAACATAACTAATTTCGCCCGGAGCTGTAACCGAAGAAACATCAAGAGCAATACTCAACCGAACATCTTGTAAAGTTACTTGTGTCCAATTAGTTGGTAATGATCCTCCTTCAAGGTTAGTAGTTATGATAATTTTTGTAAAACCAAAAGGTTTGATGAAAGAGGTATTACTTATATTAAGAGTTACAAGCGCTCCGCTTTGTAAAGTTGGATCGGTGAGAGGAAGAGTTGCTAAAACAGTACCTTCAATATTATTATAATCTGAAGAGTTTAGTTTAGAGTCACTTACAGTATCTCCGACTTTAACAAACTTTAAGCTAAGTCCTTCAGGATTAACAATAGGGCAGTTAGAGTCTTTTTTGAAAGTTAAGAATGCTCTGGTTATTACATTTGCTGCGGTAAGGTCTCTCGTATCAAATCTTAAAAAAGGGCGAGTATGAGTATATTCATACGCCCAACCAGGCATCAGACAAAGAGAAGGGTTGTTACAATCAGTAACATATCTATTTGTTTTCCATTCAGTATTAACTCCAGCCCCTTTATCTATTTGGAATAAAGTTGGAAGAGAGAAATAACTTTTGAATTTTTTATATATTTTTAGGATATCTCCTGGCCTGGCAGAGTACTTGAGCATGTCCTGAATAAATCCAGCATCTGGATATGGAGTGACTGTTCCAAGTCCTGCCTTGACTATATTAGATGTTAGATTTTGTAGAGCAGGAGTTACAACAGTATTACCAGGAGGGTCATAGTAATTATTTGAAGCGTTGGTATCAGTACCAACACGATAAGGACCAACTTTTCTTTTAGCAGTTCTGAAGGTTACCTTACCAATTTCATCGTGAGCAGGGAAAAGTTCATTAGGAGTTTTATACAAAGTGTCTGTAGTTAAGTCTCTTGATATGGCAGTTAGTCCATTAAACTGTGTTGGTACTGCTACAGAAGCAACGGTAAAATTTTGTACTTCATTATTAAAGTAAGGCCAGGAAACCAAATTATAAACCAATACCTGGCTTGTTGTGGAAAAATGCTGTTCAGCACTATATGGACCAATACCAACAGCATTTATTGCTGCTACCTTAACAATATAGGTTTCATTATTAGATAAACTTCCTATAATAGCATTTGTAACAACACCAACAGATTGAGTTTGTACGGCCTGCCCAGAAATATTATATGAAATGGTATAACCTGTTATTGTACTACCACCATCTGAAGAGGGTGTTGACCATCCCAAAGAGACTGTACCAATACCAACAGTACCAGTTAGATTAGAGGGTGCTCCTGGTACTGTTGTGGTAGGAGGACCCCCTCCTCCAACAGGAGGAGGAGTACCACTACCCAACAGAACTGTAGGAGAAGTTGCTACTGCTCCGTCGCCAGCAGAGTCTTGGGCATATATAAGAAACTTATAGGTAGTATTTGTAGCAAGAGAGGTTATATCAAAATAAGTAGCATTACCAGGAACAGTTATAGCAGGAAGCTGTGTTCCTGTATCAACATTCACTGGTGTGATAATGTAATTTGTGATTGTCATAGTTATTTCCTTATTAGACAGGAGGAGTCCAGGTTACTCTAATAGTTGTATCATTTATTTTACTTGCCCCTACTCCTGTTGGTGCTGCTGGGACTACTTCTGGGGTTCCTCCCCCACCAGAAACAATACAAGTAAGGGGAACTACATAAGCCGATGATCCACAAGCCAAGTACATGTAAATATTATTACCAACAGATAAACAACTTGAAAAGTGTCCAAGTCCAAACCAAGATAAATCTGCAGGTATTTGAAATTTATTTGGTGGAACAGATGTATTTATATTTACCCACTGGTCTACTGATGTTGAATATAAAGAATTATCAGAACTATTACCATAATCACCAATAGGCAGCCCTGTATCCCATATCATTACATATAAAATACCATTATTTATAGTCAAAGAATTAGCAATTGATGCATTCTGACTATACACAGTTGGACTAGGAATAGACCAGGGTGTTCCAATAACTGTTGATACTAAATCACTTGTTACAGAAACAAGATAATAACTAACAGCATGAGAAGGGCCAAGAACTGATATAAGTAACCAAAGTTTGCTTGAATCCACCGGATCTACAGAGGTAACAAAATATTGTATATTTTGTCCTGTAACAAGCCCGAGAACAGATGGAGTTATTATTGTATGAGGCATATTGGTCGTAATACTTCCAATAGGACCGGGGTTGGAAATATTTACAATAGTAATACCAGAAGGACTACTATTAGCAAGAAAATTTCCTTTAATACTAATATAGCCAGGAGCGAATGCATCTCCCATAATATTTGTATTTACTTCTAATGTATGATCTACTGTAGTACCCGGTAGTGTAATACCACTAGAAGGTAGAGTTGTTATATCAAAAGCACGAAAACCCATAAAAGCAGAATATACAATATACCTACCAGCTATTTGTTGTATTACCTGACCATTACCAGCAGGCATATTTATTGCTTTTTCTAATTTAAAGTCTTCGCCTAATGCATCTGCGAAAATTTCTCTCCATGATGAAACAGAGGCCCCTCCCATATAAGCCCCGAGGCGCTGTCCATCAGGTGACACACAAAATCCTTGGGTAGCACTTTGTCCATCTCCTCCAGTTGTCAAGCTATAATAGTGAGGACTACCTCCTGTAGCAGCCGCTCTTACTGGAAAACGAACATCTCTAGAAGAAAGGCGATTTGGAGCCAGTGGATTGCTGTTATCATACACAGACCAGCCCCAAGCTTCATTTAATAGTATTCTACCACCATTTTTATAAAGGGAAAGACTATTAGCAAAGCCTCCTCCATTATAAATGGCATTTGGGTCTGTAATATAATTTTGCCAATTTAATGGGGTACTAGTTAATGTTACATATGACATATTTTATTCCATTACAATTTTGGAGTAACAGTAAAACTATTTTCAAAAGTGTCTAATTGTGAGTCAGGATTCATAACTCTAACAGTGTAGAGATCAATAGGTATCTTCATATTAAGAAAAACATTGCCATCTATCACAATATAAGGTGGTGTAATTTCTAATTCTTCATAATAATCTGGAGTCCATAAAGGAATAATATCTATTTCAAGACCAAAATTATACATCAAAACTTTAAAACATTCTAATGTACCTTTTGATCTTATAGTATCCAGGGCAGTTCTTAACTGCTGTCTTTGTAAATATTGGTCCTCACTTTTATCGAGTTGGACATTCAATAATGAAGCAATAATACCAAAGTATTTTTGATCAACAAACTCAACACTTAAGTTATCAGAAACTTCATCAATAAAAGACTTCATCTCGTCGAGATTAAGAGCAATTATATGATTAAAATTTTCTAAATCTGTTTTACTATTAAAATCATAAATATTAATGGGCATATTATGCATCCTTAATATCTTTTACACAAGTAGGAACATAAGAATAAAGATATTTATCGTGGAAGTTATCTTTAACAACTATCTGTTCAGATACAGTGGAAGGAGCAGCATTTAAAGAAGAAACATTTAGAGCTAGGGCCTTAAGATGCTCTCCCTTATTGAAGGGTATTGCTTTGTGAGTTGTTAGATCTAAATTTGAATACTTCCAGTCCCCAGTATCTGGGCGGATATAGTATAAAAAGTCACCGTCTGTATCTTTACCTGGATTCAGTACATATTTTGATCCAAATAATAATCTATATGTTGCTAATTCAATAGTATCCGCAGGAGGTAAAACTAGTTCTAATGAAGCATTAGTTTCAAACTGTAATTGTGGATTATAGCCCGTAGTATTAAACTGTGTTATATAAAAGTCAATTAAAAGAACATCATTTATAGCAGGTGTTTTCTTAAAAACAACAGTATTATTTTTTATATAGTAATCAATACCACTATTAAGTTTAACACCCTGGCTAAAAACTTCAATATCCCAATCAGTACTTAATATTGGAATAGGAAATTCAAGAATATTATTGATTCCGTTTGGAATTGTTATAAAAGGCCTAGCATAAATATATCTTATACCAGTAGAAGCAGGCTGGTAATCAAGAATAAAAGAATCTCCTGTTACATAAGGTGTTGTTAGAGTTAATACATTCTCTGTTACTGTAAAATCAGGAGTTTCACCAAAGGGATTTAACCGTAATCCATTCTTATAAAATTGAATTGAATCATCAGAATCTACCATATTTCTAAATGGAGAAAGAGGAATATTAATTTGAGTCGTACTGGTTGGGCGAAGAGCAAAAGTACCATTAACTATAATGTCATCAACAGCATATTGAATAATTGACGTTATAAGATCTGTTGAAAGATTAACTTTTGTAAATGTAATAAAATCATTAACTATAGTATAGTCAGTACCATCAATTAGTCTTCTTCCATTTTTAAATAATCTAACTGTCGTTGGAATAGTATAAATTGGAAGATTATAAGATTGATTTGTTCCATTTCCTGTTACATAATTACTTGTTAAAGAGACTAAAGAAACATTTTTATTATAAACAGAAACAGAAAGGTTATTATCTTTAAACGTATTTGATGTGTTAAGCATATTAATAAAAGTATCTAAATACAAAGGAATATATTCATATGTAACAGTTATTACATCGTCACCGGAAAGAGCTATGGCACTATAATCAAAAGTTAATACTACATTATTAGTGTTATAAGTTAAAGTATGGGTTCCAGCAGAATCAGATAATTTATCCCGTTGAATAAGCCCATTTTTATACACATTTATGCGACCGGGATATTGAAGAAGGGGAAGAGAAAAAGTTAAAGAATTTAAAGTTGTTATAGTTGGAGAAAATAATACTGGTACGGTAGTATCGTATCGCTGATAATCTACTAAAAGCACATCATCTACTTCTGGTGGGAGTCTAAATATAGTATTATATCTATACTGTGTTGTATCATACTCAATTTTATAGTCTATGTCTGGTTGCGTATTGAAATCTGTTCCACCTTTTAAATGTAATCCATTCTGAAATATCTGAACAGAACTAACTACCGGATTATTAACAAAAACAAAAGTATCATTACTTCCATTTTGCCTTCCCGCTAAAAGTTGATTATAATATGTATTTATTGAACTTACTTCATAAACAAGTAATAAATCTGATGAGGTGGGAGGAACACTAAAAGTAAGTGTTGCTATATTTGTATTAGTATTAATTGTTATATAATAGTCAGTCATTGGACTATTGGTATTAAAATTATTACAACGAAGATTTTTATAAACTTTAAATGTAGAAGAAATACTATTAATATGGAAAGTAAATATTGTATTAACACCATCTCCCTTGGAGGGAGTAAGCATTATAGAATCATTTAAGTTTAAACTTGAAAAATTAGTTTTAACAACTTTACCATTGATTAGTAAACTAAAATATAACTGGGAAATATCTGTTTGGAAAGGAAAAATTGCATCCGTTCCTATAATTTTATTAGATAAAACTTCACCAAGAAGATAACCGTCTTTAAAAATTAATACTCTATTTTTTCCTGTTAAAACAGTATCAGGAGTCCAATAAGAAAGGCCTCCTAGTAAAGTAAATTCTCCATCTTTTGGTGCTCTAAAATTATTAAAATCTCCAGTAATTCCTAAATTAATAGGTGTTACCATTCCAGTAATAGTATATGGAACAGATAAATCTGATACAGCCTTTCTGATGCTTTTTGCTTGTACAGTAACTACATCCCCTTTAGTTAAATATATTGAACTTAAAGTTGAAGAATCATCCGATGATTTCCAATTACCTTGGAAATCTGAAAAAACTCTATTGCTATTATAAATACCCGCTTCATTGAAACTGGGAGGATTAACTAAAAAGCCATTTATGTATATATAAATGTAAGCATTAACCTCTGGTACTCTTGTGCCATCAGTTAATATCTCTCCAACCCATCCTGATAAATAAGGAATTGGATAAAATGTTGATGCAATATTAATGTTTGGTGTTGGTGTGTTCATATTTAGCTAGCAGAGGAAAAGATGTAACTGTCGTTCAAACCAGCAGGAAGATTATAGAAGCCACCAGGGCCACTTGGACCATTGTAGTCTTCTGTATAAGTTACTATGATATGTTGTATATCCGAACTTGGGTAGTAAGTAAAAGCGTTGGCATCAATATCAGATTGAGTATCTGGATTACTAACCATTATATCATTTATTCCAATATTAAAACTTAAAGGAAGTTTAATCTCTAAATAAGGACTTTTTGGAATATTTACTGATATCAAATTTGGATTGATAGAAATATCTGTGACTGTTGGAAGTTTCCAATTTTCTAAAATAATGTCAACAGGAGGAATAGGGGCACTATCTACTAGTAAGGTATCACTATAGGCGAGGCTATTAATTTTGGAAGGGGTAGTATGGAGTCTATTAATTTTTACCCAAGATACTCCAGGCACTGCTGCAGCCGTTCTATATATGTCTGAAACTCTTATATCTTGTCCAAAGGTTACATTGTCAAAAGAATAAGTGTTAATAATAGCAGTTTTAACAGCGTCAGAAATAAGGGTAGGATCATAAACGGTAGTATTTACCCCAATTTGTATCCACATAAAAATATCAACAATAACAGGATCTACAAAATTTAATTTTGTTGTTATAGGAATTTTATTAAGAAGCAATGGTTTTATAAGTCTATCTCGAAGACCTTTATAAGAAGACATAGAAGCAGGGTTGTAATACATATCAGAAAATTGTTGGGAAAAGAAAGTAAGTCTTACAAGATTCATTAATCTATAATCTGGAGCATCTTCTTCTGATTCACCCCAAGCAATAGCTTTGTCTACATTAGCAAGGGCTTCTGTAATAAATTTAAAATCTTCTTTTGTTAAGGCTCTTTTTTGTGAGAAGAGTTGACCAACTGCGGCTTCCTTAGCTTCTTCAATAGTTTCTATATCTTGACCACCGGAAGTAGCGGTGCTCATTCTTATAGTAATTTGTGCCTGATTACTTGCTCTATCATAAATTAAAGGATAGCCTGAAATAACACTTGTTATATTGTTGGGACCAACATTACCATCGCTACCATTTGTTACAACATAGTCAACATAAATTTTAGTATTTAATGAGGGGCTTTTTCCAAAAATGCCATTACCAAAAATAATTGAAACTTGTGAATATTCATCTACTTCTACTTTATAAAAAGTATTGGTGCTTACTGCTTCATAAAAACTAGCAACAACAGTCCAAAGAGCAGCACCAGTATAACCAGTATTACTTTCATCTAATCTAACAACTATTGATGTTTTTTCAACAGTACTTGAGGTTAATTTAACTTTAAAAGAAGCAGTACCTGTAGCAGTAAAAATGTCCTGTGCTCCTATTCCCTGAATTACTGGAAGGGTCTTAACATCACTAGCAGAAGAAAGAGCGCCATCGGCTGTTGTTGTAAAAATAACCTGTTTATTTGTTGTCAATCCAGTAGCCGAAAATTGTGTTCCTTTTAAAATTGTAACAGGATAGATAGGATAGGTGCCAGGAGTAATTACTACAGATAAATTTCCTGTTGCTGCTGTCGAACCACGAAACTCATAGCCGATAAGTCTTACAAGATTTATAACATTTCTGCGCTGCCTAGCCGTAGAAAGATATAATTCTTGTATCATCATATCTTGATAGAACAAAAGGTTGTCTACCATAGACATATATAACTCAATTAGAGCTATACCAGGATCCGACTCATTCAGATTAGTATAGCGACCTTTAGTTATTATGCCAACCTGCTTCAGCAACTCCTCGCGTATGGAGGCATACTCTTTATTTGTATAATTTAATGTGGTAGGAAGTGGCATTGTCTAACCTCTTTAACTTATTATAAATTCAGGAGTTTTTTCCATATATAAACTGGCATTTTTTACTATTTTAAGATTTTCTTTAAAATTGCCTAACCCCACATTACAAGATCTACAAAGCAAGCCTCTAATAATAATTTTATTATCTTCTTTAATATGATCTACACAGCCATATTTTTCTTCTGTAAATATATCTTTACAAATAGCACAAGAATTATTTTGCTTACTTATCAATAAATCAAACTGTTCTTTATTAAGTTTATACAGTCTATTTATATACTGAAGTCTTACCTTTTCATGATTTTTCTTCCAATATTCTCTACCTTGTTTATTTATTTTTTCTTTATTTTTTACATAATATTTATTAAGCCAAAATTTTTTACATTTTTTACACCAAGAATCTAAACCATCTTTGCTTTGAGAATGTTTATAAAAATTAGAATCATTACCTTCTTTCTCTTCTTTACATTTACTACATTTTTTTACTAAAACCATATTATCTTCCCTTATTTATTATTTCGGACATCGGCATAGCGTTTAAAGCAAACGGATAGACATAAGAGCCTTCTTGATGTGTAGAGTTAACCTTGTAACTTACTATAATAAGTACTAAATAATCTGGAATTCTTGGATCATCGTCATAGTTAATAACAGAAACATCAAGTAAAGAAATTCGTTTTTCCCATCGAGTAAGTGCTTCAGTTACATCTTGTTTTAATGTTGTTTTTAAAATATAATCATTTGGCTCAAATAACCGTAGCGTAACATCACTACCAAAATTTGGATTATTATATCTTTCCCCTCGTCGCGTTTCTATAATTGCATGAATAGACTGATTAATAACAGCTAGACCATCTACTAAAACAAACAGCCTGTCAGTATGGGTATTATCAAAACTTATAGGAGATTTCAGTCCAGTACCAATTATCTGATAAATTAAAGGTTTTGCATTAGGAGGTTTTATTGTTGTTGCTTTTATATTATCTGATGGCTTTGGCTTTACGACAGGCGGCCAAATACTGAGAGTTAAAGTACGGTCTGTATAACAACCAGCGGCTGAAAAAGCTCTGATAGTAAAAGTAAAACTACCAGCAGTAATGGGAGTTCTTGAAATTAGGCCAGAAGCATTTAAAAACAATCCAGGAGGAAATCCAGAACTGACTACTAAATAAGTATCTACAAGAGGATTATTTAGTTGATAAGAATAAGGAACACCTATATTTCCTGAAGGGAGAGGAGGAGTGGTTATCCAGACCGGAAGGGGAAATACTTCAATACTAAATTCTTTAGAGTCAGTATTATTAGCATAATCAGTAACGCGCGCTGTAAAAGTAAATGTTTGATTTTGAGCACTTAAAGCAACTGTTCCATCAATAACACCTGTATCAGAATGTAATGTTAGTCCTGTTGGAAGCGCACCTGTAATAATTTCCCAAGTATAAGGGGCCATGCCTTCAGTAAGAGTAATTGTTTTAGTTGGATAAGAAGAATTAGCACAATTACCAGGTAATATTTGGTCATCTATTACAGGGGGCGCCGCAATATGAATATCATGAGAAACAGTGTCACTATTACAATTGTTTGAAGCAACTAATATAACAGTATAAACTCCATTTGCTATATATGCATGGGAAGGATTTTGAGTAGAGGAAGTATTACCATCACCAAAATTCCACACCCATGAAGTTGGAACATCCACACTTGTTGACATATCTGTGAATACGACATCTACTCCAACTTGTTGTGGGTCTGGATCAAATGTAAAAGCAGCAACAATAGGAGTGCTTAACGTAAAAATATGTGTTATCGTAAGAGCAGACATCTATTTATCCTTCAGGATATTATACATAGGTAGTCCAGTGAACAGTTAAACTAACAGTTTTAGCTCCACATGTAGAGTAATCATGACCAACAGCTCCTCCTGCAAGGGATTCAGCTATAGTTTGAACTAACGTTGTGCTATCTCCAAAATTCCATGTATAGTGATCTAAATAGTCTCCTCCGCTATCACCAATAATACCATATCCTATATTTGTTTCATTAGTAAACCCTACATGTAGACCGGTAATTTCCCAACTAAATTCAATTCTAAAGGCACGAGGGGTAATACTATGTGTTACAACTGTTGGGGGAACCCCAGGATTGCTATAAGTTACTGTTAATGTTACATTTCGTGAGGTGCCATCAGGAAAGGTATGTCGGGGAGGAGAAAGAGAAGCATAAGTAGTTCCATCACCAAAATCCCATAAAATTGAAGTTCGAGTGTTTCCATTATTTGTTATAGTGGCACTAATAAGAGCAGCGAAATCGGGTACCCCTGAGTACCATACTAGGCCCCAGCCAAAAGAAGCAGTAGACACTTTAGGGGTAGTAACTACAACATCTGTCTGCGTCATAGTAAAGGGGCCCTGCACAGGTGTTCTATTTGTGGTATAAACCAACGTAACTGTGTACGTCCCTAATGCAGCATAATTGTGTGTAGGAGTACGTAAAGTTGAAGTATTTCCATCCCCAAAATCCCAATTGTATGTCTCCGTACTACCAAGATAAGGTCCATTGAAAATAATGCTCTCACCAGGACCAGTCGGATTTACAGTATAACTAAAATCCATTATCCCAAGCGTGTACCCACCAAAGAGGGCATAAGTTCCACTACCGTCTACATTAGTAGCAACTAGACTAACTGCAAACGTGCGGTATGTATTGCCAACGTGAGTGTATATATGTGTAGGGTTCTGATCCGTTGAAGTAGTACCATCAGCAAAAGTCCATAACCAAGAAGTTGGAGTATTGGAGGACGTATCTACAAAACTTACACCAACCCCAGCAGCGCCGAATTTGAGATCGGTCCCAGCGGGTATTCCGTCAACAGTGAAACTAGCTACAGGTGCTGTCATGACATTACCCTAACTTCAGTGCTGTAGATTTACATTGTGAAAGATTATTAACTGCGGTCATCATTGTTGAAGCTGAAGCAAAAGCTTGAAGAACTACATTAATCTGTGCTTGTTTTGCAGCATAAGCAACAGCATCATTTATTGGGTCTAATACAGCAAGCTCATTTTTTAAACCATCAAATTGACTATTTAAATTAGCAACAGCAGAAGAAATTTCACTAGCTGAAATTGTAGCTGTTCCTAATTGTTGTAAAGCAAGTTGTATTAACATACCAGACATAAAAGATGTAAGATCCGTAGGAACAGTTTTTAAAAGAGCAGCATACGCGCCAGAAAAAACTTGTCCTTGCTGCGAACACATTGCTTTAAATCCAATACCAATAAGGCCGGTGGGAGCATTTGTAAGTCCACCAGCAACTTCTGCTAGGCCTTTCCCAAGAATAGCTACCTGATTCTCTGCTTGTTTAAGTCTAGCATCAAGAATCTGTAATTGAACATTTAACTGATCATTACAGCCCTTACTTTTTCCTGCACTTTCAATATCTATTGACATGTGTTTCCTTAAGATGTTATAGCGTGAACTACTGCGGACTTAAATTCAATCTTGCTAGGATCAATTGTTATTGTAGATTTACCATCAACACTAAGGGTGTATTTAGTTAAAGCAGAAATATCAATAGAAGTTCTAACTGTTTCCTTCATAGCAAGAGATCGAATATCAATAAGAGCATCATTAGCAGCAATACCAAGAGTACCAGAACCACTAATAAAAGCAGCATTTAATTTTGTAAATATTCCCTCATTCATTGTATGAACATCTCCTATAGAATTTAAAGCTAAAATAGTTGAAGATCCAATAATATCAATAAGACCACCAACGGGAGAAGTTAAATTTAATAAAGAAGAATCAGTTAAACTAACATTATTTGTTGTTGGACTTAAACTATTTATAATTGAACTATTTCTAATAGTTGTTAATTCATTTAATGGAGTTTTAATATTATTAACTACAGAAGATACTGAAGTAAATTCGGTTAAAAATTTACAATTAGTATTTGTTATTACAGAACTATTAGTGTTAAACTTACCTTCTACTATGACATTATTTAAATTAACAGTACTCTCTGTTATTTTTAAATCCTTTTTAATTGTTACATTTGAAATGTCTGTTATAGTAAAGTCAATTAAAACATCACCATCTATGAGCTTACAGTTATTAATAGAAATAGTAGGCGTTGTATTACCCCTAGCAATAACAACGTTTCCACCTATATTTCCAATATCAAAAACACTACAAGAAGACTCTTGAACATTAATACTATTAGTAGGGGAAGAAAGGTTATCTATATATTGTAAATATAAAGCACCCTTGTTAATAAAAAAAGCATCTGTTCTAGAAGAAATATTATTAACATTATTAATGAAAGCTTTAGTACTAATATCCCCATAAATAATAGAATTAGTACTATTTAAAGTTTCAATATTAGAAAATATAATTTTAGATGCTATTTTACCATAGTTATCTTTATTAGAAGATACTAAGTTATCAGAACTTGTAATGTTACTTATATTTGTTACACTTAAAGAAGAACCATTTATATCAAAGGCCACTCCTGTTGCTTTAATCTTGTCTATAGTATCTAAATAAAATTTAGCATTGTTAATCCCTGTAGAGGTACTTTTAATAATTGATTCAGTAATAGCAGTAAGTTCCGTCCCCAGGTTATTACTATTGACATAAACTAATTTACTATCTTTAAAATTAAAACAACCACTAGTTGCTACAAGTTTTGTAATATCATATATATTAATATTAGAATTAACACAATCAAAAGTATAAGGAAGCCCGGTACTTCTTATATCAGAAGCTTTATTAATTTCAATAGTACTATCAACAGCTTTAATAAAACTTTCTGTTGTAACAATAGGGCCTAAATCATTTAAATAACAAAAGCTCTTATCTAAATAAATTGCTGTAGCTCTTATATTAAGTGTTGGGATTTTATGAATTTTCAGTGTTGAGTTATTAGTAACTCTGGCTAAGGGAGAGCCTTCCCTTCCAACAAAGGAAGTTAAAGTATAAATCTCAAATTTTGAATAGTTATCAATTAAGACTAACTGCCCAACAGCAGAAATTTCAGGATCTGATAATTTTATGAAAGAATGATCAGAAAGAGAAAATACAGGGCCATCAAAGTTATAAAATTTATCTATATAGCTTTCAAATTTAGAATTTTTAATTACAGAAATTGAGGTTTTTTCCTCCCCTCCTGTAGTGAAAGTATTCTTATGTGATTTACAGTAACTATTATTAGTTAAATAAATCTGTCCAGTAATATTATTACAATTAGATATATAAAGTTTACAATTATCAAAGACTAATTTATTTCTAATCGTACAGTTATTAATATTTATAGCAGAATTCTTAAAATTATAAGTTTTTCCAACACCAAGAGTAGAGTTATCAAAATTAAGAACATTATTACCAATTGCTTGTATACCTGTAATTTCATCAGATTTTACAAATCTAATACAAACATCTTCTGGAATTATACAGTCTCCAGCAAGAGCGTTACATATAAATGAGTAACAAGGCCCTGTAACATCATTTATATTTGTATCTATAAATTTTTGAAGCTGACTAATTTCGGTCATATTATTTTAATGTAATACTCTCTTGTGGAATTTCATAACTACCAATAAATACGCGAGGTTTAGTAAGTCCTACCTGAAAGAAGTTTTGACCGGTTATGTAAATTGTTGTATTGCCTCCACTTGGCCCTGTCGGAGGTACAATAGCTGAAATGGTCGGAGGAGGTCTATAGGTATAAGCATCATCAATAGTATTCTGTTCTCCCCCATTAGCAAGAGTAATACTAACATGTACCGCTGTTGGTGGTGTTGTTTGTAGAGTTCCTGCATAAGCTGGAGTGGTTATATGCGCCTCTGTAGTAGATATCCATTGAACATTAGCAACGTGATCCCAACCAGTACAAAATTCCGTATCTATTTTTACAGTCATTCCAGTAGCAAAGTCACTACCAAATATTTTTAGCTGTTGCCCTCCTCCAAAAGGGCCATCCCGTAAAGGATCCAATGAAGAAAAAGTAGGACGAACAACAGCACTATAAGTAAAAGGAACAGGAGTAGATACTTGATCATCTGTATTAGTAACAGTAATTAGAACATTGCCTAGGGCATGGGCAGGACTAGTAACTGTTATCTTTCCCGCAAAAGAAGATAAACTTGTGGTTGTAACTGAAGCAACTATACCATCAATTTTAACTACAAAACTAGGATGTATATCAGTTACATCAAGTGTAACAGGCGTTCCACCCATATAAGAACCAATCGTTGGTGTTATGTAATTAATTACTGGGTTGGTTAATGGATCTAGCACTCTTAAAGTAATATTCGCTGAAACAGATACAGGTGTAGTAGCAGAATCTGTTACCCTTACGCTATTAATATAGTCTCTTTTAGAAGCAGTAAGTGAAACATTTCCAGAAAAAGTACCTGTTACTGTATCAAAAACTAACGAACCAAGAGGAAAATCTGTAGTATCCAATCTAAAAGTTAAAGGAGATACTCCACCACTCGTTTGTATTATTTTACTAACACTATTTTGTCCCTGGTGTAAATTAATAATTTGTGCCGACATTGAAAGAGTGCCACCAGTAAGATTAAACCTAAACCAAACTGTTTTAGTAGAAGCACCACTAGTAGCTGTAAGAGAAAAAGTTGTACTTACAGAAGAATCTGTAACTGTTCCTGTTATAGTTCCCACATCAAAATTTAATATAAGGCCTAATGGTAAAGTGCTAGTTCCTAAAGACCAAATAGGATTCGACACTCCAGCAGAAAGAGTAAAAGTTTTAGAAACATTTCTAGCAACTGGTACAGGAGTAGGGCTTCCTTCAACAGAACTACCTGTATAAGGGGTAGAACCATCTGTTAACGTTATAGTTCCAACTCCTCCAGCAGCGATAGTTAGGGGAAGAACTCCACTGGCCTGGCTACCAGAAGTTGAAAAGAAATAAACAGACGCTGTTCCTTGTGGACCAAGATTAATACCAGTTGCTGTAGCCGTAGTTCCACCGGTAACTGTGGCAGCATATTGAGTAGGGGCCGAAGAAGAACCAGAAGGTTTATAACCAATTTGCCCAGCAGTACCTAAATTATAGCCATGTACCGTTAAAGAAACAGAACTATTAGCAGTATTTGGAGTCGGAGTATCTACACTGGTAATTACTCCAGTAAAATTTGAAGTAAGAGTTACAGTAGAAAAAGCGGAGGCGCCGGAAGATAATTTTGTAACAACAAGAGAGTAAGAACCAATAGCCCCTACAGATGCATTATAAGTACAATTTATTTGTGTTGAAGTAGCACTTTGTATAGTTAAAGAACTATTAACACCAACAGCAACAGAAATTACAACAGAATTAGCACTGGTTCCTGTACCAAAATTAGTACCAGTAATTACAATAGGTGTTATCGTATCTTTGTCAAAAGTACTAGGATTAACTCCATTTGTATCAATTGTTGGATTTGGACCACTCGTACTAATATTTCCAGTAATTTGTTGATTTGCAATTCCACCACTAGAATCAAGAGCATGAACATCAAAAGAAAAACTTGGTGTTGAGGAAGGAGGAGCATCAGAAGTAAACAAACCCCCCGCAGTCATATTAAAATTAGGGAAAAGAGTAGAATTAACGTTAGTTACAGAATAAGTAACAGGAAGATGTGTTGAGTTATTAGTAAATTGTTGACTTACTAGAGTGCCAACTACAGGAGAAAGAGTCGTAGGTAGTATATCAAAAGTACTATGTGATTTTTTAACATGAATTAAAGCTCTTCTAGTTCCTGCTTCACTACCATCAGCAAAAGTATTAAATATTAAAAAGGCTGTTTCATCATAGTTGGCAGCCATAACAGGTATAGTAGACTTAAATTTAACTGTACAAGAGTTACCTACAACTACTGTAGGATTAGAGCCATCTAAACAAATATAATCAAGAGCAGTAGAAGAACCGTTAGGAACAAGCTGCCAAGCTCCAATTACAGGTATAATATGAGGGCTAGTCTGCTTAACTACTACCGTAAAAGTTTGTGCTATATCTGTAGCAGGACTTCCACTAGCTATAGCGGCTTGATAAAGAGAGTAAGGAGTAATACTAACAGTAGTAGGATCAAGATCACTATAACCAGGAAATCCTACATTTGATATTTGTGTTGTTGAACCCGTTAAAATACTATTATCAATAGTTACAATAAAAGGTTTTGGAACACCTTCTCTCCATACAATAATTGTATGCTCGCCGGAAGTAGCGGATATGTTTAATGGAAGCCAAATAAATTCCCAGATTGCTAATCCAGAATTCCAAGTTGTTGGATCTGATGTTGAGACTGTAGCACCAATAGGATAAACACCAGAAAAAAGACCATCAGAATTTGTTAGTTGATACCGACTAGTACCAGAGGCAAAATTTACCCCAGCATTCATCTGAATACCAATGGTATCTTGTGATCGTCCTCCGGTAGTTATTTCAGCCCGAGTTGTTATGGCAGTGGGAAATATATCAAAGGATTTACTACTAGTAGTAGTAGGTAATGAAATCAGTCTCGCAACAGAAAAATTTCCAAAACCAGCAGGCTTCGGTAAAGGATCACCATTTGCTAAATTTGCAATTACAATACTAATAGACGTATCAGGAACACTAGCAAGGATGGCAGCAGAATATACACCAATGCCATCAAAACCAGAGCCAAAATTATAATTTGTAGTAAAAGTACCATAAATATTAGTACCATTCCAATTTCCTGGTTTATTACTATTATAATTAGAAGCAGTAGCACCAACAGCTATATTACCAACAACAGTAACTTCCTGATGTACTGGAGTTGTATTGTCATATGAAGAGCCTACCGTAGCAATAGGAAGAGTATTAAGATTTCCATTATTTCTTATTTGTAAAGCAAACTGGTAAAAAGTAAAAGATTTTGTAACTGTATAAGGTAAATAATTTATAGGATTAGTATAAGTATAAGTAATAACTACAGAAACATCTGTAGTACCTTGAGTTAGTTGATTTCTAGTTCCACTATTAGTAATAACACCCGTCTGTGCATTAATAGTATAACCGGTGGGAAGACCCGTAGCAGACCAAGTATGTGAAGCATCTCCTCCAGCTATTTCTAGTGCAAAATTATAAGTATTATTATTGTCAGCAGGAGCTAATACAGAAGTTGAAATAGCTACAGAAGTTTTAGCTGTGGCTGAAACTGAATAAGTTTTATTTACAAGTCCCGTAGGAGCATAAGGATTAACAGCAAGAATAAGGACTGTATTTTGAGCATCAGCGTGAGTGGCCCCGTCACTAGTAAGAGTTAAAAGATTAGCATCTGTTGATACTATTGTGTTACTAGCATCATATATAGTATAAGCAGCTATGGCACCCGTAAACCAACTACCAGTTACAGAAAGATCTACTTGATACCAATTTGTGATATTACCATATCCTTCAATTGTGGTACCAGTACCAGTAGGAACATCAATAGTATCAAAAACTTTAATATGTCTAACATATTTAATTGGTAATTCCCAATTTGTAGTAGCAGCAGGGAAGTCAAAATAATCATCTGAGTCCGCCCCTTGTCGGGTAATCCAATGGGAAGTTCCAGTATTATAATAAACAACTTCAACTCGTGTTTGATCTCTAGTTACTGCTGTAACATTAGCTGCTCTAATATGATTAATATAACCAAAACTATTATAAGCAAGTAAAGTATAATGTCCAACAAGTCCAGATGTTAAAGTTGTATTGTTAATTTCTAATTTAGTAGAAAGAATATTTAAATCAGCAGTACCTCCTACGGCATCGGTAGGAACGCGTACGTTAATGGATTCTGTTGTTGCGGCTGGATCAAAAACAGCAGGAGAACCTGAATTTAAAGTAACTCCAGTTAATTGATCATAATCATATGTTACATCAGAATGAGTTACTTGTGTAATAAATCTATGTGGGTGTGTAGTTACACCAGAACTTGGTATAGACATATTAAAGTCAGCAGGAGAAACACCTGCAACCGGTTCCCATTTACCATCTCCTGAATTATATTCAAGAGCCATAACATAAGTAGTATTTCCAGTAGCCATATTTAATCCTTATTAACCTAATTTGTTATTTAATGTAAAAGTATTCTTTGTAACAGTTAAGTTTCCATCAACAGTAACATTGCCATTTAAAAGAATATTTTGAGAATTTACTTTCACTAATAATGGTGATATAACTTCAAGGTATCCTGTATTACCATCTAGCGTAATTTTTGCTTTTGTTTCACTTTTATCTTTTATCTCTATTATTACTCTTTTTTCTCCACTGGCTAGATCAAGAGTAACCGTTGAACTACCATCTACTTCTTTTTGCGTTGAAGTAGTAATATCATCAGTTTCTTTTGATGTTAAAGTTATTCTGCTATTCTCTTTTTTAGTGTGAAGAGTTATACTCTGCCCACCAAGGTCAATAATATCAACAGATCCTTCATTAGTAAGGGTACTATCTATGGACAAACTATCGCCTTCATACGAAGATTTTAATCCTCTGGCTGCTGCATTTCCTTTAATTCCTTTATTTTTTTCTGAAGTTATATTACTTTCAAAAACGATAGCCTGTCCCGCTCTATCGTGGATAGCCATTCGTTCTTCTTCATCTTTGTCATTTACATCTATTGAAGCCCCTTTAACAGTCTTAAAAACGACGTGTCGCTCCGGACGGTTATTAGACTGTATAAGGGCTTCACGAGGAGGTTCTGGACCTGGAACAGCTTCCCAGTACTTACCATCAGGAGCCATTGAAATAGATTCAGTTGGAAGCTTTCCAGTATTGTTACGAAGCATATTTACAGGATGTCCTGGATTTCCATAAGCCATTCCCATATAAACTGGGACATTTCCTGTTTCCCCGTGAATGAAAAGAACAAAAACTGTTGAACCTTCTGGAGGAACCATAAAAGTTCCAAAGCCAGGACCACCACCAAAAGGAACACAGGGCCAAGCCCAAGGTAGATTATCTGTAGTTATAACATCCTGTCTATGTAATACTGGAATACGAACTTTAACTCGGCCTAATTGGGCTGGGTCATTTATATATTCTACTATTCCATAGTAGAAATCTGTTTTTACTTCATTTTCTGAAAGCATATTATGCTCTTCCTACATAGTCTTTTTCTGCTACATCATTACTAGACTTTGTTGAAGATGTAGGTACAGAACTCTCAATTAATAGTCTTCGCCCAGGTGCTCCAAGAGATAAAATAGTTTGCCAATCCCCTTTAGAAATATGTTGTTTAATCCCCTGAATCCAGAAGTCACCGGAAATCCAGTGAATTTGTTGATTTTGACTTAATACATTTCGTTTCATATTTCCTTTAGGAATATACCAATGAACAGCAATATTCTGCAACATATTAAGTTGATGAGTTCCTTGAATTGTAAGAGTTGCTTGTAGCGCCTGTAGAACTTTCTCTTCAAATTTTATTTTTAATGACTTCTCTAACTCATTTACAGATGTACCACCAGAAGCATATAAAGAAGTTACACCTTCTTTTGATTTAATACTTAAACTTTCACTTATTTTTGGAGCATTATCTACCATAACATAATTTGTAGGAGTGCCTTGAATGGCATCACTAACATTTTTTATTGCTTGTTCAGAAGTTATAATAACTTTATTGTGTGGATCATAACCAATAGCAGCTAATCTAGCTCCACCTGTTATATTAGCAGTCGAAACACTCCAGTCGGGAGCAAAATCTCTTACAACAGTATTTTTGTTTTTAAATATAGTAAATAATTTAGTTGCTGTTGTTTTAAGTGGGTTTCCTTTGTCATCTTTTTGTTTAAAAAGTAAAGTATGAAAATGTAAAATTGGTCCTTTTACAGTTTGTTCAACAAAAAAATAATAGTAACCAGGATTACCTTCAGCACTAGAAGCTGTTAATGTTAATGTTTCAACTATATATTGAAAACAGGTTTTATCTGCAGTAGCATTAAATTTTATATGCGTTGGGTTGTTACTATTTAAACCAATACCTCTAGAAATAATTTGTTCTGTTGGTTCAATAATCCTTTGCCAAGACTCTGTGAAACCATAATCTAGTGCTAATTTATTAACAAAATTACTTATAGTAATAGGTTCTTTTTCAAGGCCCTTATAAATATTATCATCAGAATATTGTATTGGTTTTTTAACTATATTTAATGCCCAACCTGTGCTAACCCCATTAAATGTTATAAATACTCCTTCTAACATTGGAGTTAGAGAGTATCCAATTATTTTTCCAAATATAAGATTGGAGGCATTGGTCCTATTTTTAGAATATCCATATTGAAAAGCAATATGTCCTAAATTTTTTACTATTTTAGTTTCTATTTCAGTATAATTAGGATCATATAATTGAAAAGTAAATTCTCCTGCACCTTTTGGAAAAGAGTCATAAGTAAAACTAATTAAATTTTGTGGTAAAATATATAAAAAATCATCGTCTTTTAATTTTCCCATTTCGCTAGTAAACTTACCAAAATTTTTATTATAAGTTAAATCATCTGTATTTCCCGCAGCGAAGGAAGGAAAATATAACCAAACAGAAGCATGTGCTGGATTGTCTGCATCAATTCCTTTATACATTGAATGATCATATGTAACTTCGTCAAAGTCACTAGAACTAATATATTGATTAGCAGTAGATGCCTCTACGGGGGGAGCCAGAGGAATCTGTATCGGCTGGATAGGTATAAAGGGACTTGCATTAAAATCTACCATTTATGTATTCATCCCATATAATGTACTTGGATCCGGAATTCTTATAAGCCTTCCAGGATATAAACCCGTTTGTCTATCTAATGGATTTAATATATTATTAACATAACATATAGCCCAAGAGAGCAAAGGTGTATTATAAACTTTATCAGAAATTAAGTCTGGTCTGTATGATAGAGATAAAGGAATAACCATTGTTGTATCTGTTATTCTTAACGGAACTTCTGGAGGCTTCCATGTTTGTAAAAACGTAGTTCCATCTTCAAGTCTATAAACATTATGAAAGTTAAAACGACTTGAATTAGATATAACAGAAGAAAAGATATTAATTGGATTTAATTCATTATTCATATTTAATCCTGATATCCTGCAGGTATTGCACCGAAGCCTTGGTCACCGCCAGGGCCATTAACCCCAATAGAACCCCCCACGCCAGAATCTGGTAGTGGAGGCCCTACAAACTCTTCAGTAGCTTTTATTTTGTAAGGGGATTCTTCGTCGCCGCCTGCTACTTTTTCATAGTATCCAACAGGAATTTCTTTAACTTCTTCAAAAGTTAAACTTACACTAGCTCCAAAAATATAAAAGCCATCTTCTCTATTAAATGAAGTCCAAGGTACCCGTTGACTGTTATAATTAACACTTACATTTTTACAAATACCAAGCATATTTACTTGATTTCCAATATGTACAATACATCTTGGAGGAGGACTTACTGAATAATCTTCATAAATAGGGTGTAAAAGAGCCTGTAACTCTGTTATCCATTGTTTAATAATTTGTGGTGACGGGCCTTCTCCACCGTCTTCTGGAGAAGCATAAAAATCTAGAGTAAAAGAAATAGTACGAGAAGAACTAGAAGAATAACTTTTAAAAGGAGAAGACCTACCAATTATTTGTATATCTTGATATATAGCACTTTTAATATCTGCTATAGTTTTAGGCATAAATTGAAAAGCAATTACAGAATCTGTATTTTTTGCTTTTCCATTTTTAACCCTAATAAAACAGAAGTCTTTTGGATACCAACGTACTCCAGGTCTACCTACTCCTTCAAAAGGAGTTATATTATTTACTGAATAACTATTTATACCTAAATCACTTAAAAATGAAGAAGCTAATAAAAGAGGAGCACGGAGTTTAGCCGCTACACCATAATTAATTAATTGAGACATTGGAAAAGGAAATGTAGGCATATTATCTTACCCCAGCTACTGCAAGGACACCATTAATAAAAGATCCTCCACTAACTAAATTATTAGCCTTAGCATGTAGCTCAGAAACAGGCCTTGGGCCTGGAGTTGATTTTCCCTGAAGAACTTCAAGAATAGCCTTAGAAAGTTCTTGAATAGAATTGTTTACTATTTCATCGTGTACTAACTGCTTTGTACCAGCAGCGGCTGCTTTTTGTGTTGCTGTTTCTGCTGCAGAACCTGTTTGTGTAATATCTGCTTTACCTGCTTCAACACTTCCTAATGCTGCCTTACTCCATCCTGCTTCACTGCCTTTTTCTAATGAAACACCATAGTTAGGTATTTCCATCTTAGCACTTTCAGTTTGAGACATAAGACCTTTACCTTGTGCTAGCATCTGTTCCGTTGTCATATTTTTATCTATGTCTAAATCTGCATGAATCCCTGTAAAATTATCAAGACCATTGGCTCCTATATTTCCAGGTCTAAAAAGATGTTTTGTTGATTCATTATAAGAGTCACCAAAACGTTCTTTTAAAAGAGCTTCTTTATTTGTCATTCTTGCCCAAGTAGGCCAATACTCTATTTTTGCCTGACTATTTGTATTTAAAGATCTAGCAAATAAAACAGACTGTAACATTTGCTCTGGAGAATTCTTGGAACCAGGAACATCTAATTTTAAGCCCTGTCCATGTGGTCCTTGTCTTAATGAGCCATCAGAGTTCATCATCATGCTACCAGCATGAATACCAAATTTAGCTTCAAGTATATCTCTAAAAGCTTCAATAGGACGTTGTCCAGCAACAGCAGTAGTAGAAGAAATAGGAGGGGCTCTTAATTTGTCCAGAACAGCAATAGATTCTTTAGTTTGTTCCCCTGGAGTCCACATTTTACTCGCTTCTGGATTTAATTCTTCATGAACTTTTTTTAATTCTTCTTCTGGAACATGAAATAATTTCTGAAATGTTTGTCTATATATTTGTTCTTTTTCTATATCTCCAGCAGCGTGCGCCATATTAATTTTCTTTTTTAGTCTTTGTAAAACATCATTTTTACTACTTCCTACTATTAAGGCACTTTCTGCTGCTTCTTCTTCTCCAATTTCCTTAAACAATTTTTTGTAAAGAAGTCCAGTAGCAATTCCGGCGGTCCCGAGTCCCCCAACAGTCAAAGCACCTAATCCACTTGCTAATGTAATACCGGGTGTTAATGCAGCATCGGCAGCAGCTAGAGCAGTAACAGAACTACCTGCTTCCGTCAATACTGTGGCTGCCGTTGCTTTTGCTGCCGCAGGTAAGAAAGCCGCTCTAAAAGCTATACCAAGAGCACCTGTAAGACCACCACCAAGAGCGAATAAAACACCACTTAATTGAAAAAGATGGTCTTTAAAATAGTCTCCAAGTTTAATAATACCGTTGAGCAACCCGGGCCCATATTTGGTAAATTGTGTATCAATTGTTTTTAATATTTCTTGTCCAACAGTAATTGCTGTTGTATTTAATGTACCTAACAAACCACCAAAATGATCGGCACTTGTTACTAAAACACCTGTATTTTTTGCGGTCAGGGCCATCATTTTTTTAGGATCATCACCACCGTCCTGCTTTTCTCCAGTACGAGCAAGAACCTCAAGGTCTTCCATCTTATAATCGCCACCGAAGCCTTGAGAGCCTTTCATCTGTTCAAACATCATTGGTCGAAGTATTGGATCAATTGTAGAAAGTAATGACTGGAAATTAAGAGCCCCTGATTTAGTTTTTTCTAGATTGCCTTGATTATCTCCGTGTTTTAATCCTAAAAGAAGCGCATTAAGAACACCAGGCATAGAACCAGTTTGGTACTGATTCATTTTACCCATTAAATCGGGGGCATTTCCACCAGCAAGACTTAACTGCCCAGCTACAGACATATAATCAATGCCAAAGCGCTGAATTTCTGTTCCACTCATTTTGAAGCCATAGGCTAATTGTCTAATATTACTGTCTAAAGTTAATATTTCTTTATTAGACATTGCTCCAATTTTGGCAGCATTTGCTAATTCTTTAGTAAACCCCATTAGTTCTGCTAATGGAACTCCAGCCACATTATATTTAAGAGCTGTTTCTGTACCTTGTTCAAAATCAAGACCTCTAGTTCTAGAAGCAACTTTTCCAATTTGTATAGTTTTTTCTATATTATCAAGACCTTCTTTTCCTTGTGTTTGATTACGAAGTTTACCATATCTTAAGAACTGATCGGCTCCAAATAACATTTCATCAGTCTGAACGCCCTGCCAAGGGGTTCCAAACTCTTTATTCATTTTCTGTTGAAGTTTTATTAATCCACCCTGATCATACATTTGATTCATCTGCTGACCAGGATTAAGCATCCTATAAGAAAGGTTAGTTAAAGATACCTGAAAGTTTTGTGCCTGAAGAGCTAAAGAAGCAAATTGCCCAATAGTTTTTCCTAATGCTTGAGAAAAAGTTCCTAGTACTTGACTCCAATATTCTGCTCTAATATATTTACCTTGAGCACTATCTTCTGTCTTCCTCTCTGCCATATCAGAAGTATTAGTAGAATTTTTACCAAACTCTTTAGAGCCTTCTACTACTTTCAGAAGACTTGCAGTAAGTTTATCTACAGAACCCCCTAACTTATCAAATTTATTATTTAATTCTGTAGCATTAGCTGGATCAATAGCAGCTACTTGAAAAAGGGCCTGAAGATTTTTGGATTCAGCCATTAAGTTCTCTCTTATGCGAAGGGATCCACAAATTGAGCCGGAGGTCCATGAGGATTTTCACCACCGTCTGTTGGTGTATTTTCCTCTTTTTTCCAATTTATAAGTTTTTCATAATACCAAATTAACTCATAAATTGGCATTGTATCTACATCCAGCCAGGAGAACCTTCCCTTATAAATAAGGAAAAGCTGCATTTCCATTAGGTGATCTTTACTTTGTAAACTTAGGACGAAAAAACTCCGCCGTAATAGGCATGTCCGTTTCTATCTTTTTACCACAAGATGTACATTCTTTCTTCACAGTTAAAAGAATTCCTGGAGTGCTATCTTCTAAATGTGATGAGAAATAGCGAATATCTTTAGCAGGAAGTTTCTCACAGAAGGATAGGGCTGTAAGAATGTTATCAAAAGCCTTCCCATTAACATTTAAAATACTAGTAGCCAGGCGATAGGTAAAAGAAGGATCGCCATCCTTTGTACCCATACGCTCTGTCTCTTCTTCAGCATAGTTCTTAATCGCTTTAGAATCTTTACCCCGTAATAGTCTGTAAGTTAAACGAAGACCCGTTACAGGCAATGTAACTTCAAAAGGTTCCTTCGCATCATCTTTAGCATAATCAATAGGAAACTCTGAAGGGATTAAAACAGTATACTTGCCTTTAACTTCACAATGTGGGCAAGTAATATCAAAGTTATAGTCTTCACCATAACTGTTAGAGCGAAGAACCATAAGAGCAAAGAGACGATCTGTAATAAGCATATCGTCTGGATCTAATTTTGTAATCAAGCATCTACGAAGAACTGTATCAATAACTTCATCTACGTTATTACCTCTAATACCCGCAATAAGTTTTTCAGTTCTTCCAGACATTGGAATCAGTTCTACTTTTCCTTCAGGACAGACATCTTCAGCATAAAACTTGCCCTTGGAAGGGAGAATACATATACCACTAGGAGGTTTAGGAATCAAAACAGCAAGATCCTCCATAGTGATTGCGCCGGACTTTTCTTTTACCATATTATTTATACCTTTCTTTTTATTCATAATTACTTGGAAGGATTATTATCCTTCTTTTTCATTAGCATCATAAGACCACCCATTAATACAGGTCCAGCAGCTAGCTCTGCTACTTTTTCTGTAGCACGCCAGTCAATTGCGCCCTTATCAAATATACTCTTATCAGCGGTCCATACATTTAATAGAGCATTACCAAACGTAAGAAACATAATAAGACCAGCAGCTTGAAAAACTTTTTTAACTGCTTTCCATGTTGGTGTGTCAAAGAAGTTCTTTAGAGTTACTGTAACTAGTGATTCTGCCTCACCCTGAATAGTCCCCGATGAAGGAGCTAGGGGTGCCGCTAGTATTGTTCCTTCTACAGCACCGTTTGCTTTAGCTTCTTGAATAGTAGTAGGTTGTGAAACTATATTTAAAGGTGTAGATATTTTAACAGGTTCGGTTACTACAACTTGTTTAGCAATTTTTACTAGCCCTTCATCATAAGATACTTTTTTAGGCCAATTTGGATAGTTAGCAGACATAATTATTTTCCTTATACTGTAGGAGAATGAAGTGCTGGTACTACTGGGTCGTGAAGAGGCTTATTTACGATATTTGTAAGAGCATCAAAGTCAGAAGGTAATACAGAAGTAGGTTTTGTAAATAAACCTAGGGCTAACTTATAGGCTTCTGGTCCATACTGGACTAGAATTGAAAGAATAATAGTAATTGTAGCTGGATCCATTGTAGTTCTCCTTATACCTTTGCCGTTTTAGCAATAGCTATGTGCATTGTAAGTGGTTGTGCAGCGGGTACGGTTGTATTAAACATATCAATTAAGGCATTAATAGCCGTCTGCAAGGCTACAATGTAGGGATTATCTAGAGTTAATGCTGGAGCTGTTCCAGAAGCTACGGCGGCGGCCTGGGCTTTTGCAGTGTTAATAGCAAGATTTGCATACTTCTGATAATCAGTATAAGCAACAAGAACTTTGTCGTCTGTGGCCTGTGAAACTTTACCCGCCTTATACAGGATGTCATAAGCTCCTCTGGCAACGTCAACTACTTTAACTACTCCAGATAGAGTTTGGTATTCCGTTGTTACAGCACTCTGTTGAGCCGTTGTAGTACAACCTGTTGATAGTAAAACTGGTACTACAGGTAGCGCCAGTATTGCTAATAACGCAAATGTCGATATAAATTTCTTGAAAATCTTCATAGATATACTCCTTAAATACACAAAATACTCGAAAATTTCGAGAGATTGAATTTTATTATTTTAATTTAAGTCATAATTGTACCTTTAATTTAGGAAGCAAACTGCCTCAACAAACAATAAAGATACAATTCTACGTGAGGCGGGATTCAATTTTATTTATCTTTGAAATGAAATGGACCCGAAGGGGGTTCTCCCTGTTTAAGTCTAACTATATTAGGTATTCTTTTTATAGGCTGTGTTTCATCAGGACTTGTACTAACTTGTGTAGTTAAATTTATACCTTCTTTTTTATCTGTACCTAAGCTACCTTCTGCTGAATCTCCAAACACTGGACCACTAGTATCTAATCTTGACTTAAAGCTTTTAATAGCTTTTATATTAGCACTGGATTTAGAAGTTTTTGGATTTGGATTTATACTTGAAGACCAATTACGAGATTCATCTTCAGTTAATGACATTAATAAAGTCTTTAAAGATTTATCTAAAACATTTATAGACTCTTTCATAAATATTTTATAGATCCAATCTATACATATCAACAGAAAGGTTCATAGAAACTTTAACTGTACCTGTCGTTGATGTATAGGTAAAGTCTGGAGTGCTGAAACTCGTTGGCCAAACACCCTTAAGTAGAATCTGGCGAGTGTCAATACCTTTTGGATCGTTCATAATAAGAGAAGCATTTCGCTTATATTCATAAGCATAACCAATATCGCCAGTTTCTGGATCATGAACTTGTGCTCGCCAGTCCCGAAGAATTCGACCTGTTGGAATGTCTACGAAGTCACGTACCGTGATAGTGACGTTGCCAACGTTAGCACCACCAGCTACCTTACGTGATTCGTTCTGGTAGCGCATATTAATAACTTCGTTACTAGTATTGAAGCCAGATACAGACTCAACAGATAGACGAATTAATTCGGTCCCGTCTCCAAGGCCTGGTATAATAAGAGAGTAGTTATATACACGGCTTGGTTCAAATCGAATTGATGCTCCGGCGGGCGCTAAATGAGCTGCTGATACATTAATAGGCATGATTAATTCTCCTGAGCCCAAGCTAATAGTGACGGGCCAATTTCACTTAAAATACTTTTTAATTCAATATCTGACAGGCTGTGTTTTAATAAATTAATATTATAATGTATAAAACGCAGATTTTCTATTGTTTTAGTTCCCTTTTTATTTTGAGGTACAATATGATCTAATGCAACATTTTTACCTGGAACTAAAATAACATTCGTTATTGCGCATCTGCCAGATTGTTTATTCCAAAGATTTATTAATTCTTCACTAGTTACATCAAATCGTTTTGATTTATGTAAATATGCTTTAGCAAGCCAATGTTCAAAACAATACTTTGTGTTACCTACTAATGACTTTTGACAACTAAAACTACGTTTACAACCTATTTTATTTTCTTTTACATTATTTCGCCAACGGGTTGTTATAAGATTAGACTTTATAGACATTAATTTTTTCTTTCTTAAAGGGTTGTAGCTAATTTAGCTGTATTTAATATAGTATCAAGAGAATCATTGGAATACCTAATAAAAATAGGGTTTGTAATATCTTTAAAAAGTAGATTTATTTCATATGTATTTACTATGTTTTCCATAATTATAATTATTGGTAAAGTCGATGCTCTTGATAAGAGAACGGCATCACTTTCATTATTAACTAAAAGAGCCTGTGGTTGAAATTCAGTAAGAGCACTATCAATTTCATTAACACTAGTAATTGAATATAACTCAAAACCCTCTTTTGAGAGATAGACAGGAATGTTTCGTTTTAATTGTGGACTTCCTGCTTCATAATAGTAAAGAAGTTTTGCCATAATTATTTCTTCTTTACCTTTTTAATTTTACGATCTTTGCCTTTTTCTTTTTTGGCTTTTTCTTTTTCTTTAAGATCTGCCTTTGATGGAATTGTTACTTTACTTAGCTCTTCAGCGGCTGCTATTAAATATTCTGTTTCATGCTTCTGCATTACTTTTTTATGCTTAGCATCAAAGTGCTTACCAACTTCTTCATGCCTATCGGCTGGTATCCCTTTAACAAAAGATATCAGCCGTTTTGCTGCGGGGCTTATAGGCATTTTAGAACACTAATTCAGTAAAAGCTGTACCAGAATCAGTAATAATGAAGTTAACTGAAATGAATTCTGCGGTCTTTGTTGGACGAATGAAAATACGAATATTCATTTCGTTACGGTCAATTACATCCTTGGTATTAGTTGTTTCATCACAAACAATCTTAAATTCAGTAACACCCCTACGTGACTTAACTGATTCAAGGAAAGGTTCAATAAGGTTAATTACCTGAATCCAAGTAGTTCTATCGGAAGGCTCAAAGTTTATTGTACGTACAGAGGTTGCTACGACCTTCTCAAGATAGAGCATAAGTCTACGCACATTAACCCGATCAAGAGCAGTAGGAGTACGCTGGAGCGTCTTCTGACCCCAAACGTTAATACCGTCCTTAATAAATGTTGCGATAGGGTTAATGTTATTCTGATAAAGGAGGTCTCTCTCACCAAGGGTCGGAATGTATTCCGTCTTAACTGGTGTTGAAAGGTGCCCACGGTTCAACCCTGCTGGTGCGAACCAAGTTTCAGAGTTATAATCAGTAAAGGCATAGACATAAGAAAGATGCCCAGAAGGAGGAGTCCAAACTAACTGTTGATTAACAGGGTCATAAATCTGAAGCCATGGCCAATAAGTAGCACCTAAAGAAGTATTAAAAGCAGCATGTTCATTAGCATAATCACCTGTTCCATTAACCCAATCAACTACCTGTTGTGGTCTAAGACCAAGAGGAGTATCTACAAGAGCCATACAGTCATGTCTGAAATTACAGATATCAAACATTGCGTTAATAACAGGAGCAGACGCAATACCAGGAGCCATAATTACGTTAACGTCAACCTGCTCTGGATTACGGAATAACTGAAGACCTGTAGTTACTGTAGCATCACTAATACCAATAAACGTAGAAGGATTAGTAATTGCAGCTACACCATCATTACCTCCTGTTAAAGCTACTGTAGTATTAAAAGCCGTTGCTGAAGGAAGAAGGGTCTCTCCAGTAGTAATATCATTAACAACTGTTATTCTTGAAGAGATCCCATTAATAGCATGTTCTAAAAATTTAGGATTATCTGTTTCAATGCCTGTTATAGGGTCTGTTAAACGTGAAGGAGTTTTAACAAGCTTTTCATAGCGCTCAACAAGGAAACCTCTTTCAAAAACATTAAGATCAAAAGTATCATTAACAGCATCTACATTAGAAATAACAACAGCCAGTTTATTACCCCAGGTTCCATCTGATGTTGCCGTTGCTGTTAATACATCGCTAGACACTGTGGTTTTATATTTCTGAACTGGATTTTGACCGAAAACAGATTTAAAAGCAGACCCAGTTACATCATAAACAACATAGTCTTTAGCACCAGTATAAACCATACTAATAAGAGTTGTGTCAAGAGTTGTTGTAAAATCTCCACTTAAGTCAAAAATATTAAGAGAGCCATCATTGGCAAGAGAACCATCAGTAGCGTATTTAAGTCTATCTTCAATATGAAGAACTAAATCACCACCATCATTAGAGTCTGTACCTGTTCCCGGAGTGGCAAACGTAGTTGCTGGGAACGCGAGACGGGCTCCAGTAGTATTTTCTTGCGATGCGGTAGCGTTACCAGCAGTACCAGCAGTTTTAACTTCAAAACCCTGCGTTGTATTAGTATTAACTGTTGCTGTTACTGTGGCATTTATTACAGTACCGGTACTATAATCTGTACCAATACCAGTACCAAAATTTACAGCTTTAAGAAGATTATCAAGTGCTGAAGCGTCAGAACCCCCAATATGTACTTCATTAGCAACCGTAGCAACTAAATCAGCACCTGTAAGAAGAGTAGTATCATCAAAGGAAAGTGTGGCTCCAACATTGGTAGGAGTTGTCGTAGCAAGAGAGTTACCAGCTACTCCTGCTGTGCGAGCAGTAAACAAAAGCGTTGTAGCAGTAGGTGTAGCAGCCTCAATCGTTGCGTTTGCTGTAGTGCCAGTACCATACTCAGTTCCAGCACCAGAACCAGCATTAACTGCTAAAGCTAAATTAGCAAGGGCATTAGCAGCCGAACCATTAATGAAAACTTCCCACGCAACAGATCCGCCTGTTGTAAGTGTAGTTTTAAATGTGTAAGTTCTAACACCAAGAAGTACCTGGTCGCCGTCATCTGGAGCCGTTCCAGTAGAAGTTAAAGTTCCAGAAGCAGCGATTGCGGCCGCTCCAGTAAGATTGGTTTTAAAAGTATAAGTTTTCGCACCAAGAGTTACTGTATCAGTATTACCAATAGTACCAGTAGCCGTTAAAGTCGTTGTTGCCTTCTGAGAAGCACTATAATCTCCAGGAGTTAAAGTTACCTTATAATCATTAAAAGTACCATCAGAAGCTTGAACCGTTTTAAAAAGAAGTTCCTTATTAGCAGAAGTAATAACAAGATTTGGTGCGCTAGTTCCTACCATATACTTAGCAGCATTAATAGAGCCAAAAAGAAGATCTCCAGTTGAACCAGAACTTCCACCTAACATTAACATCTTATTTACATCAGGATCGGCTTGTGTTGCTGCGAACGTAACATAAAGAGCGCCAGCAACAATAGTTGCTACAAGTTCATAAGTGGTAAAAATAGAATGAGTATTTAAAAAGTCTAAAAGATCTACCTGCGTGTAAATTGTACCACCAGAATGAGTTGGGAATGTAATTACTCTATTTGTTCCATCAACAACAAGAGTAAGAGTAGCAGCAGAAGGTACGGTTACTGTTGCTGGTAAAGTCGTATTGCCAAGAATAGAAGCTTTTTCTGCAATAGTTCCAGTTCCCCAAGCAATAGGAGGATCATTAACAACAAAAGTTGAACCGAAAATATTTGTAAGACCACTTCCTATAATAGAGAAACCATGGCTATTTCCAGGTAAAATTCTTTCAATTGAAAGAGCCCCAGTTGGAGAAAGAGTTGCCAAGAAATAAGCAGAAAAATTGTTATTCTTATTAAGCTCATTTACTATTTCAGAGATAGACTTGGTAATAGTAGTAGCCCCACCAAGAGCCCAAGTAATATCAATAACACTTGAAGTACCATCTACTTTAAAAGTTAAGACATTATTACTAGAATTCATAGAAACTAGATTAGTCTTTCTTCCTGTTACCTTAGCTTTCGTTGCTGCTTCCTTTAATGTAACTGTTGCTGGAAGCGAAAGATATGGAGTCGTTGGATTTTCTGCTTCATTAGTTTCAGCTACACGTACATACCATAACTGCCTACCCATAGCGAGGAACTGAAGGGCGGCATAAGGACCAGACATTGAAAGATCAGGGTCACCAAATACAGTTGCAAACTGTACAGGATTAGTAACATACTGTGGATTATTTATTGGCCCTTTAGTAGCATATCCAACACAGCCTACAGATGTTGTAGAAAGATTAGATGCATATAGGCTGAAATCTATTTCTCTGACATAAACGCCAGGGGATAGGAAGGAAGTTGACATGGTTTAAACTCCTGTTACTGTTTTCTTTTTGCGGCCCCTGGTCGAAAGAGGGGATTTTTCTTTTGTTTCCAATTCTACAACTTCGGTTTTAACCGCTTCTCTTTCGGGTTTTATAACTTCCGTTCTAAATGTTGAAACAACTATTTCTTTTTCAGTTTCTACACTAGAAAGTAATTTTTTCTTTAGCTTTAATTGAATATCTCCAGATAGTTGTCCTTCATGTAAATCAATAGATTGTCCCGCTTTTATAGTATAAATAAAACCAGGCTGTCCAATTATACTTTTTGCTATTACTTGAAAATCAAATTTTGATATATTAGTTAATTTATAAAATTTCATTAATTTTTTCCTATACGTTCTATTGTGGATTTTACGCCACTTACAGTAGTTGAAACTGAGGCTACATTACCAACAGAAGAACTCTTACGTCCTAATGGTCCATTAACCTTATTAATCAAAGCCATAACTTGTATTGCGGCCTGTTTTGGAAGTTTTCCATATTCATTTTTAGAGGCAGAAGAGTGGGTACCAGGAGCACCCTTACTGTCGCCCTTCTCCCCTTTGGCTTTAACATTACCAACGCCATTAGGTAGGGATCCAGTACCAACACCACCAATATTACTTAAAGATCCTGCAAAGCCATTTCCAGCTTGAGCAGGACCGATAGCAGCCATTCCACCGACACCCATGTTCTCTTCAATATCATTAACAATAGAAATTGCTAATTTTCTAACTGCTTCTTCATCTATTTTTTTCATAACAGTAACATCCACCTAAAAGGGTATTATTAAGGTCTGTTAATTTTATATACCGTTGAAAAATCAAAAATAAAAATTAAGGGTTACCTAATGTTGGATCTATGTCCTCATCTGTAATGATAGTTTTCATTTTTATCCAGTCATTATAGGCTAGATCTGTTTCTTCTGCTGTGGTAGGAATAACCGCAGTATCATGTGCTGCTACATAATAATTAACAGAAGTTTTACGAACAGTTGGAATAGATGTAACATCTGGAATTATGTAAGCTTTTAATACAAAACGGAACATATATCGGAGAGTTCTTTCTGCAGATCCAGGATCCAAATTAGTAAGATTCTTTGGACCATCAAGAAGTTCAATAGGAACGTGGTGAATTCCAAATTCCCCTTTAAAGTCTATTGGAAGCCAAACTTCTCTTTTATCAAATTTTAATAAAACATTACGTATAACTTGATTAGCCATACTCTGATATTTTAACCAGGCATCTAACTGATAATGTATTCTTACTGGATAGGGACTATCACTTTGTAAAATTCTATTACCATCTTCTGTATATCTAATTTTTCTAAACCCTGCAAGAGACCAACGGCTTTGATCTAAAGAGAAGTCCATACGAGAAAGGGCTAGTGCTGGAACAGCAATAGTATAATTCAATCGCCCTTCTGCCTCTTCATTTGTAAAATTACTACGTATTTCATCCTGCGCAGCAAATTCACGCCTTGGAGTCATAGTTGGAGTTAATACTATACTTTCTTTTTTATTCTTCATATCAGGATGGATATTAAGACTAAAAAAATTAATTAAAGCCTCATCATAAGGCCTTAATCCAATAGCATCTTCAAAAACTTCATCAACCATTAGCTATTTCCATATTTAGTATTTATTTCTTCAATTGCCTGCACTCTAGCTTTTTCCATAATTTGAGAAGCAGTACCATATTCTTTTAAGAACATATCAGTTACATATCCCCAATGAAATCTAGGGCCTGATTTTGATGTACCATATTCTAAAGCACTCTTTAACCAGCGCATACTAACGCCTGTTGAACTGGCTCCAGCTTCTGCGAAAGCTTCTGTTTTACGAAGATTCTTAATTTTTTGTGTAAATCCTTTTTTCCCTGCCGCAACATTAGCATAATAAACGTTAAAATGGCGACTTAATGCGGTATATTCTAATGGACTTGGTTCATGATAAACATCTTCTACATCAACATAATAACCAAAAATCCCATTAGCTTCTGGAGTTTCTACATAAAATCTAGGCTGATTTTCTTCATTTTCTGCTTCTACCCTATTACCATTCCCATCCAAGCCTGTTGTATCTTCAAAAACTTTTATTGAATTAACATAGTGAGATCTGAAAACTAATGGAGTAGTACCCCCGCCTAAATTTTTCTTTCTATTTTGATACTGTCTTTTATTTTTATTTGCTTTACCACTTAAGTCTGTTTTAAAATGAAAAAGATCTTCTTTAATCATAGAAGTTAAAGTGAATCTATATTTTTCAACAATTTCTTTAGCCATCTCATGGCTTTTTTTTGTACTAATTTCTTCTATTTCCTCTAAAATGTTAGCGTGTTTTTCTGGATCAAACGGTATTGTCATAGTTTTAATACGGAGTAGATACCGAAGTACCATCTGGAGGATTCTCGGGGCGAACTTTGTGTAGAGAACAAGAGTAGGTTAAAGGTAACTGTAAATTAGTTCCATATTGAAGTATATTACTCTGTCTTATTTCATATAAATCGTGTTGTATTTCAATACGATCACCAAGATTTGGTGGAACTAAATTATATTTTTCTAGCAATCCTATAGAGAAATAAACAGTTAAATCACGCGTTTCATCAAGACCAAAACGAAGAGCTTTGTTTTGCCAATTAGTTAAATCTGGAATATATGCTGGAACTGCTATAGGATTCTCAAATAAGATATTAGTATCTTCCCCATATATCCTGTCAAACTCTTGTTTATTTCTATAAAAAACATTAATAGGCATAAAAAATGATTCATAGACCTCAATATTTATTTCATTGAAGTAATCAAAAGCATCTTTACCTAAAAATAATGGCATTATGGCACGTACTTCTCGCCACCTAATCCACCAAGAATGGCAGCAAGTTTGGCTCGACTTCGTGGTCCTTTGATGGATCCAGGAAATCTATTCATACGTAAACTTTGATCTGCTGTACCAACATAATTAGCAAGATTAAACTTTGGCGTATACATAGGAGGAGGAACCGGAGCAAGAGTAGTACTATTTTCTACTACAGGAGGTAAGATTATTACTGCTCTATCTTTTATATCTTTCAAAATAGCCTCTGTAACAGTACTATCTTTCTCGTCACCTTCAACTCTTTTAACTCTAAGTTGCCCTAGTTCTTTTAAAAAAGAGGGTTTCCCTACTGGAGTCTTTATTGGATCCTCCGTTTTTAATTTTGTTGCCATAGTAGGATGTGGATTTTCACTTTTAAATATAAAAGGATCTTTAAAAGAGCCTTCTTCTAGATCTTTTTCTATTAAACTAATAATATTTTCAGTCACGTTAAGATCCTTTTTCTTCTTCTTCTTTTTCTTTTTTTCAGAATCAATAGGAGTCATACCTAAAGCAATACCAGCAACATTACCAGTACTAGTAAAACCAGTACCACTCATACCATCAACAGCCATACCACAAGGAGCATCTTCCTTTATCATACTTTTGGCTCCTTTGGCTTACGTGAGGGCTTTGGTTTTAATTCTGCTGTTGTAATATCGGCTGCTTTCTTTCCAGCTTCTTCTCCGGATTTTTTAATTAAATCTTCTATATCTGCATCCACCGAACCAGGATCTGGACTCTTTGTTATTTTACGATCTTGTTTCGTAATTCCTGCATTTTTAGCATCATCAGCAGCTAGATGCCTACCAAGAAATCCAGATAAAGATTGGGCTCTTGCTCTATCTACAGCATCAGGATTTTGGGCATTAATTTCTTGCTTTGTTTTTGCTTTGGTTTGAGCTGTATTTATTAAAGAAGCCATAGTATCTTGGGCTTTTTCTGTTTTAGTTCTAGCCCCTTTCATTGGATCAGATGTTACTGTATTAATTCCACCTTTTGATGTTATAAAAGAATCTGGATTGGTAGTTAAAGCTTTCATTCCAGAAGCAACATTTCCAAAACGACCAGCAACAGTTTGTAATCTATTTTTAAGTTCTTTAAAATGAGGAGATTCTGGGTTTCCTTCTAAGGGAACAGCAGAATTATGGCGTCTAACAAGAGTTTCTAATTTGTTGTCTAGATGTTTACTAGCAATATTAGATAATTCTGAAGGCTGAAGTGAGTGCCCACTCTTTGCTAGAGCACCTGCTTTTAACTTTCCTATATCTGTTTTAGTAGATGCTACAGAATCCGGAAGTGTTATTGCTTTACCAGAATTAGCTTTTACATCTTTGGCTAATCCAATTAGACCATCAACAAGACCTGGTCTATCTTCAAAATGTGTATCAAGAAATGACCCTCTTTTCTGTACGCCTCTGTTAACCGCTTCGCGTCCAGAAGGTAATGCTGTTTTCCCACTAGGCATAGAAAATTTAACATCAACATTTCCCTCTTTGTTTTTACCTAAAACAGTATGGGAAATTGGATTGTCTGCTGGAAATTCTCCAACAATACCAGAAAGGTCTTCTGGTTTAACAGTATGAACTTTATCATTATATATTGTTTTAGCTTTACCAATTAAAGGAGCATTAGTAAGTTCATTAATAAAACTTTCTGTCTTTAACTCATCAGCTAAACCGGCCTTTTTGAGTTTTGCATAATAATGTGGATCTTCGGCTAAATGATCACGAGCAATTTTAGTCGCAACATCTGGATTACCAGTATGTTCAGCCTCTACCTTTTTACCCATTTCAATTTCTTTAGTTTCTGAAAGAGTATTAATATCTTGGAATATCAGATCTTGTAATGATTTCATAATTTTGCAGCCTTATGTAAATTTTCTGTAGCCCATAAAGGTTGTAGATTAGAATAATGACAAGCTTCTAAAAATTGTTGTCTATTTGTTAAATCAAAAGAGGACAAAGGTTTAATATGATCAATATGCCAGTGTCCGTGATTATTCCAAGCCATACCCGGTTGAAACTGTTTTTCAAACCGTACCATTAACTCTGATATCGTACAACCCATATTTCGTACTGCTGAACCAGATTTAACATTGCCTTTTAAAGCGGAACGGAGTCTTGATCTAATAGCACGGGACAGTTTATATTGTATGTCTGTTTTTACTTTATTACTTTCATATTTCTTTTGATGAACTAATATTTGTTCTTTATTATTTAAATAATAATCTTGTTGTTGTTTTCTAATTTTTTCTTTATTACTTTTATTATACTCTTTACGATATTCTTTAACACATTCTTTACATAAATAATTATAACCGTCTTTTGGTCCTTTTCTTTTTAAAAAAAGACTAAAATCTTTTTCTATTTTACATTCTTTACATATTTTCATAATTTTTTATGCCCAATGTGGCACCAGGTCAGCGCGAGTACTCTGTAACTCATCAAGGAGCTGCTTCTCTTCAGCGCGAGCTTCTGACATAAGCAATTCGCCATTGAGCTTCATATTTTGTCCTGCCACCGGAATATGGCTATATTTACTTCTAATACTACCAATTATTTTCTTGGCTTCCATTCTTACCCAACCGTGAATCCAATACCTATTATAATGTGGAATATTAGTTAAATCCGAACTATAAGCCATAGTA
>OCZT010000254.1_pt1 | contig 51097 bp, 45 predicted proteins | sample 1539031 | NCBI WGS metagenome assembly OCZT01 (sample SAMEA3539308, study PRJEB22396) | soil metagenome | biome: tundra; feature: field; material: soil | place: USA | collected 2010-05 | depth 0.15 m
TATCAAGCCAAACACTTTGTCCGATTTGTTCCAGTTCTTTAAAACGGTTATTCACGAGTACTCCTATTGTTTATTTTCTAGATTTTTAATTTTTTCTAATCTTTTGTTATACCTTGATTCATTAAGAAATGTTGCACCAAGGAAAGCTGAGATCAGCTCTTTGGCCAATTGTTCACCAATTACTCTTGCACCCAGGCATAGAATATTCATGTTATCATGTTCAACCCCCTGCCTGGCAGAATAAGTATCATGGCAGACAGATGCTCTTGCTCCTTTAATCTTATTTGCAGCAATACATGCCCCGACACCGCTGCCACAAATTATGATACCTTTATCAGAATTTCCGGCGACAACATTTCTGGAAACTCTTTCAGCAAAATCGGGATAATCATCATTAATATTATAAACTTCATTGCCAAGGTCAATAACAATATATTTACAATCTTTTAACCAGGCGGCTATAATTAATTTTAAGTCAAAACCGCCATGATCACAACCAATAGATACTTTCAATTTATTCTCAAAAATTATGATATTAAATTTATGAATTATTTTGAGAGAATTAATCAATAAATATCCTGAAATTATTAATTTTTTAGTGTTAATAGGTTATTTATTGAATATCAAATTTAATTAATATTAAAAAACTACTGAAAAGTGACTCGGTTAACATTTTTTTTGATTTAAATTTAGAACTTTAACAATAGATTTATTAAATTTATAAGATTTATTAATTAATCTTCTTTCAACAAAACAGATAAATAAATATGGGAACCCGATATAAAGGAACTGAAAAAGAGATGACGGCCCTTAACACTTTTCTTAAGTTAGTAAGAGCTGCAGAATCTACATTATCGAGAGTAAATGCATCACTTTCCAAGTATAAATTAACCGAAAGCCAGTATGCTATTCTTGATGCCTTATTTCACATTGGTCCTTTGTTCCAAAAGGATCTTGGAAATAAGCTTCTCAAGACAGGGGGAAATATAACACTGGTGATTGACAACCTTGAAAAGAGAAAATTGGTTGAAAGGGAAAGGCGAGAAGAGGATAGGCGATATTTTACTATCCATTTGACTAAACAAGGAAAAAGCCTATTCCAAAAAGTTTTCCCTGGTTACCTCAAATCGGTGATCAAAGAGATGCAAAAGCTTTCGAAGAGTGATCAGGTCGAATTGCAGCGTCTCTGCAAGACTATTGGATTGACTCCGATAAATTTAAAAAAATAATTCCTGGACTACCAGTTATTCCTTTACTTTTTCCAGTATCTCAGGAAGAATTTTACCGGCTTGTCCGATAAAAGAATTATTAGAAAGTGAGCTGATTTCAGTTTTTTCAATATTGATTTCAGTGATGAAAGCACCGCTATGCTTTGCTGTATAGATCAGTGATGCTGCAGGATAAACTACAGCAGAAGTGCCGACGACAAAAAAAAGATCACATTCTGATGCTGCTATTTCTGCACCATTGAATTGGTCTTCAGGGAGGTATTCACCGAACCATACGACATCTGGTCTGATTAAACCACCACATTTACATTTTGGTATCTCCATCTTTAACTCTATGTCATTATAAAATGTTTTACACTTGACACAATAATTTCTTTCTATATTTCCATGAAGTTCAAAAATTTTTTTGCTTCCCGCTCTTTTATGGAGATTATCAATATTTTGAGTTATAACAGTAACCTTAGGAACATACTTTTGAAATTCCGCTATTGCTATATGTCCTGCATTTGGAAGTGCTTGCCTGACAATATCACGACGATAATTATACCATTCCCAAACCATGCCTGGATTCTTCATGAATGCGTTAAAATTTGCTAATTCTTCCGGTTTGAACTTATTCCAGATACCATCCTTTCCCCTGAAAGTAGCTATTCCACTTTCTGCCGACATACCTGCGCCTGTAAAAAAGACAATGTGACCCGCACATTTAATCCTTTCAATATCTGTCTTGTTAAGATCTAACATTTAATTATAAAAAGATATATTTACATTCACCTCTATGGCAGAATCCCGTGATTAAAAAGATCCGTTGAAGCAAGAGGTAAAAATTTAGTCCATTTCCCCTTTTCTTTTAACTCACTAAGGGCGCTTTTATAAGCATTTACTTTTGCACTTAACTCATCCGCCTGGTATAATGTTATAGCTTCAAGAGTCTTGGGTAAAACCGGGGAGGCAAACTCAAGTTTTCCCTGATGGCTAAGGATAATATGGAGCAGGCAATCCTTAAGATCATCCGGGAAATCAGGAATTTTTTTACATCCTTCATTGATCAGCATAGCGGAAATCACTATATGACCGATCAGTTTACCCCTAGTTGTATATTCAAAGGAGGAATCAAAACTAAGTTCTTCTGTTTTACCATAATCATGCATTAATGTGCCGCAAATTACAAGATCCCTGTTAATTTCAGGATGAATATCGCACATAAGATCGCATATTCTAATAAGTTCAAGCGAATGTTCCAGCAGTCCATTCAGGTAGGAATGATGCCAATATTTTCCTGCAGGGGCAGATGTGAATTTCATTAGGTTTGTTTCATTAAAAAACTGATCCATTAGCATCTTTAATTTTGAATTGTTGATTTTTTGAATTCTTGCTATTAATTCATTTTTCATTTCATCAACATTTCTCTTTGATCTTGGAAGAAAATCAGTAGGGGATATCTTATCCTCAGGACCTGCTGTCTTTATAGATGTGATTTTAATCTGAGGTGTTCCTAGATAGTCATCCATAGAACCTGTAACTTTTACAACATCTCCTGTTTTTAACTGTGTATACATTTGGGAAAAGTTCTCCCATATATTTGAGCTTAATGACATGGTTTTATCCACAAGCTCCAGATAAAGATATTGTTTATTAGATTTGGTAAGTTTTATTTCGCACTTTTTCAACAACAGGTAATGGTTTATCAAATCCCCTTTTTGCAACATTCTAAGATCTGTTTGATTAAGCATAACAGCAATTCCTTTTAAAGACCGAAATTATATTTCTTTTACAACTTCAAAAATACTCTCTTTAGGAAGATGTGCAATTACAGATCGTCTAAGGAGATCTATGGATACCGCAATTGTTTTCCCATTATCACTTTCATGAACCACACCAATAATTCCTTCAAACGGACCTTCCCTTATTTTGACCTTAACACCCGGAATCAGACCATCTTGAATTAGGAAATCAGACTCATTAGAAAGCATCTTTTTAAGATTTTCAATCTGCCATTCAGGTATTTTGGCAGGTCTGCCATTATCAAATACACATCTTACAATGGATGCCTGTTCCAGGGACAATTTTCTTTCCCTCTCGTCGGCTAAAATAAAAATATACCCTTTAATTATAGGTTCCAGGATTTTTTTCTTTCTATCACTCCATTTTTTCCACTTAACAACAACAGGAAGATAATATTGAACACCTATGGCCTGAAGCTGTTCAGCTGCTTTATATTCACTTCTGGACCTGGTATATAAGGCAAACCAAGCCTTTTCAATAGTCTCATTAATGTTTTTTAATTCTCGTGACATAAAGAGTATAAATTAAACTTTAATAATGTTTCTGCCGATTGAATAATAAGTAATATGAAGCTCCTGCATTTTTTCAAGGTCATATAAATTCCGTCCATCGAAAATAACCGGTTTTTTTAGCAAAGCTTTTACCCTGCTGAAGTCAGGTTTTCTGAATTCATTCCATTCTGTCACAATGATAAGGGCATCCGCATTTTCAAGAGCGTTGTAGGTTCCTTTTGCTAATTTAATTTTACCGTCAAAAATATACCTGACATTATCCATGGCTTCAGGGTCATAAGCAGTTACTGAAGCTCCGCCCTTAAGTAAAAGGTCTATAATTTTTACAGAAGGTGCATCCCTTATATCGTCAGTGTTCGGTTTAAAAGCAAGCCCCCACATAGCAAAATGTTTTCCTTTAATCTTACCATTGTAATGTAGTTTTATCTTTTCAAAGAACCTGATCCTTTGATTTTCATTTATCTCAACAACAGATTTAAGTATTTTGAAATCATAATTATTCTCATTTGAAGTATTTATCAATGCTTTAACATCTTTGGGAAAACAAGATCCTCCAAAACCAATTCCCGGGAATAAAAATCTTTTACCTATTCTTGAATCAGACCCAATACCAATCCTCACTCTATCAACATCCGCCCCGGTTATTTCGCAAAGATTAGCAATTTCGTTCATAAAGGTAATTTTAGTCGCTAAGAACGAATTTGCGGCATATTTAGTCATTTCAGCAGATTTTTCATCCATAAAATAAATCGGATTACCGGAGCGAACAAATGGTTCATATAATTCTTCAATAATTGTTTTCGTCTTTTCATTTGAAGTTCCGACCACTACTCTTTCCGGTTTCATAAAATCTTCTACTGCCATGCCTTCCCTCAGAAATTCAGGATTTGAAGCAACATCAAATTCAAAATCAGGAGCATATTTTTTTACGGCAGCCCGGACTTTTTCCGAAGTCCCGACAGGAACAGTGCTTTTATTGACAAGTATTTTAAACCCTATCCCGGGATTATCTTTGAAAAATTTTCCCAGATCTTCAGCAACACCGAGTATATATTTTAAATCCGCACTTCCATCCCCATCCTGCGGAGTAGGAAGACATAAAAATAATATTTCCGAATTTCTTATTGCCTTATGCAGATCTGTAGTAAAAGTCAGACGCCCATACTTAATATTTCTTTCAAAAAGTATTTCCAGACCCGGTTCATAGATAGGGACAATCCCTTTCATCATTTTATCAACTTTAGCTGAATCAATATCAACACAGATAACTGCATTACCGGTTTCAGCAAAACATGTTCCAGAAACAAGTCCCACATATCCAGTACCAATTACAGATATTTTCAATATTTCCTCCTAAAAATATTCTTAATATTAAATATAAAAATTAAAGTTCTAACTTTGATATGAAATTAAACAATTAATTCAAGGCAGAATATAATTTTTCTTGAAATTTATTGATATCGAAAGGCTTTTGTAGAAGGGCACTTATACCATATTCATGATACATTTTTTTAGTTTCTTCTGGAATATCGTATATTATGGCAATAACAGGAACTTTAAATCCTTTTTCCCCTTTTCTAATTGATTTTAGCAGTTGTATCCCATCCATGAAAGGAATATCATGTTTGGTGACAATTAAAGAGGGAATTTTACTGGAAATAATCGTGATCGCCTCATAACCATTATCTGTAACAATCAATTTATATTCCGGAAAATTCTTTTTAATTATTGTCTCTAAATATATCTTTTCTTCCTGATCATCCTCAACAAGAAGAATAATATTCTCAGATGAAGGAACAGTGAAATGGAACTCACTTCCTTTATCTACTTCAGAATAGAACCAGATATCACCATTATGTTTTTCCACTATCTCTTTAACGAGACTTAAACCTAGACCTGTTCCTTTTTCTCCTTTAGTTCCTTCAGTTGAAAACTTTTTTTCTACTTTAAATAGTTTCTCTTTGGAATTATCCGGAATCCCTATCCCCTGGTCCTTAATAATAAATTCTATTTTATCATCGTTAAAGACCTCACCACTTATTTCGACATGTTTATTCTCCTGAGAAAACTTAATTGCATTACTTAATAGATTTGTAATAACCTGGGATATTAACTTTTCATCAGCCTTAATAAATAAATTATCGAGGACGTTTGCTTTAATATCAATATTTTTCCTGATTGCATTACCCGTAAGGGAGGCAATACAATTGAAAACTAAGGTCTGGGCATGCAGGCGTTCCGGTTCTATTTTCATACGCCCTGTCTGAAGTCTTGACCAGTCCAATAAATAATTAATTAATTGAAGCTGGTTCTGGGAGGACTCATGTATATAATTCAGGTATTCATTTTTTTCATTCTGGGTAAGGTCCGGTTCATTCATTAATATTTCTGTGAAACCAAGAATGCTTGTGAAAGGCGCACGAAGATCATGGGAAAGAATTGAGATGAACTTATCCTTGGATTTATTTAACTGTAGCAGACTCTCATTTTTGTTCAGCAATATGGATTCAATTCTTTTAAATTCACTAATATTCTGAATAAATCCATGATATGCATTTATTTCCCCACTTATATTTTTTTGCACTTTGATCTCTTCTTTTACCCATACAATATTCTGATATTTGTCATTTATCCTGTAAACAGCAGAATAATTCTCATCCACCGGATTATTAATATAATTATCGTATAACTTATTTATCCTTGCAAGATCGTCAGAAAGGATAAGAGAATAAAATCCACCGGGGAGATCTAAAAGTTCCTTGTCAGAATAACCAGTTATTTTCAGAACATTTTCTGAAAATTCTTTTACATTAATATCTTTACTTGAGGCCTTCCATATACAGAAAGAATCAGTTTCTTTAATAAAAGAAAATAAAAAATCCGTCTCTGAATATTTTACTAAATCTTTATTTGTATCTTTTATCATGCAATGGATTATGATGTATTAAATTTAAATATATGTATAACATAATAAAAAACAATAAGATTTAAATAAAAATTTTGGCGATATCGATCAATAAAGGAGGGTTGTTGACCAATGCAGTGGCAAATAATTTCCCCAAGGTACGTTTATTAATGGATATTTTTAAAAAAGAATGAGCTATTTTATTAAACTTATCATCATCAAAATTATAAATACCGTTTTTTAACCGGTTATAGATTTCATGTCGTTTACCAATTCGTTCATGCCAAACTTTATCATAATTCAATATATGATTCGGTTTATTCAATTTAACAGACTCACCAGCAATTCTACCGGCAATGCTGCCGCCAATCATACCACTGGCAATACCTCCACCGCTTAAAGGATTAACCTGACGGCCGGCATCTCCGGCAAGCATAATGCCAGGGGCGGAAATCCTTTTTAATGTTGGCGTACTAGGAACACCCCCTGCAATTGAGGTTAATACGGGGGCATCGGGAAAATTCTTTTCCATAAAATTATTTAAATAATAAAGTGCCGATCTTTTTTTACCTTCCATCCCGCTTATCCCTAAACCAATATTTGCACAACAACCGGCTTTGGGAAAAACCCAGAAATAACCGCCAGGAGCCACATTTTTTCCGAAATAAAAATAAAGTGTATTGGGGTCGATTTTAATATTAGAGGCAGTAACCTGTACACAGCATTCCATATCGCGGAAATGGGTAAACGTTTCTAACCCCGCCCACCTGCCAATTCTGGATTCAACTCCATCTGCACCAATTATTATTTTCCCTTTTACTTCTTTTTGCTCTCCCCGGTATTCATATTTTACGCCCGTTACTCTATCTCCATCGAAAAGAAGCCCATTTACATAAGCCCGTGTAAGAATTAGTGCCCCTTTATTAGCGGCAGTTTTTGCCAATTCATAATCGAAGATCCTTCTTTCGAGCACAAAACCAACATCTCCGAACTCAATAACAACTTCAGCTCCATCCGGGGAATTCAAAGAGAATTTACTGATCTTAGCAGCAATCCATTTTTCATCCAATGGTATAAACTCTTCAACACCTTTTTTGCTTATTGCTTCGCCGCACCTCACCGGATAACCGACATCCCTGTCTTTCTCAAGCATAAGGACAGAAACGCCCTGTTCAGCTGCAAATCGCGCCGCCATTGATCCAGCCGGACCTGCTCCAACTACAATAATATCGAAATTATCTTTCATCTGAAAAATCTGGTATCATAAATAACTAAACTAGTACCCCTTCTTTATTAAATTTTATTACTTCTATAGGACAGCTCCAAACACATTTAGCACAGTTGGTACACCGGGAGTCGATTAGATAAATTTCTGCTTCCTTCAATTCAATTGCATCCTCAGGACAGACCCCAACACAGCATCCACAAAAATCACATTTATCGGGCAAAATGTCTATTAATAGTTTTCCTGTTTTAGCTTGTCTGTACATATAACTCAAATTAATTGCTGGAAGATAGTTAAAGAATATATAACCTGCAGATTTAAATAAACTCTTCGTTCAGTCTTTTTTTATCGGCATGGTACTGATTTAAAATGTGCAGCAATTCGACCCCTTCCTCCTCGGAAGATGCCTCTTTTACCTGGGATAAAATATCTTTAATCTGGTTATCTATTTGCAATGTCTTGAATTTTTTCATAGTATCCATACATACTTTCGATAATACTGAAAAATTATCCTGTCTGGGATATAATCTTTCCCAATTACTGCTTATTGAATATTTATCTATAGACAGCTTTTGTAAATAATCTTTTAAGCCCTCATCATCAATTTTATCTATTACTGCGGCAACTTCAAATGAACCCATTTTGTTAAATTCTCCATAAACCAGTTCAGCAGTTTTTCTATTTAATTCAATTAAAAATTCTTCTGGAGTTATATGACTAAAAATAAATTTTATTAGATCGGAGCTACCTGCCAGGAAAAGTAAAATTATATCCCTTTCAAGAAACTGAACCTCCTGTGTAATTTTAATTTCTTTATTGGGAAATACTTTGTTGGACAGCAATCTGTCTTTTTGAGTATTTTTTTGTTTGTTTTCTTTAATCAGAATTTTATCAAGTTCCGATTCCAGCAGCTTTTCCCTGATTCCAAATTTTTTTGATATATTTTTTATATAAAAATTTCTTTTAAGTTCATCATCGATAAAGGATAATGATCTAACAAGGTTCCTGACAGCCTCAGCAGATCTACCACTGTCAGTAAAATATCCTTCAGTTTCATATAATGCAGTCTGATATTCATGAAAACTCACTGCCTGTTTAATCAGCTCATCAAACTTCTCTTTCCCAAATAGGTTAACATAAGAATCGGGGTCCTCTCCTTTCGGGAGAGATGCAATTCTAATCTCAAAATCTTTTCTCAACAAAATTTCTATACTTCTCATGGAAGCTTTTACACCTGCAATATCCGCATCAAATAAAAGGACTATGTTCTTTGTATAACGGGAAAGGAGCAGTACCTGGTCTTCAGTTAAAGCTGTACCGGAAACTGCAACAACGTTTTTAATTCCATTCTGGAAAAGGGAAATCAGATCCATATATCCCTCAACCATGATTACTTTATTTAATCTTCTTATTTCATCTTTTGCATGAGATAGTCCATAGAGTATTTTCCCCTTGGTATAAATAACCGATTCTGACGAATTGAGGTATTTAGCTGTATATTCATTTTTCTCAAGAATTCTTCCACCAAAACCAACCACCCTTCCATTTGGAGAATCAATTGGAAAAATTATCCTACCTGAAAACTTATCGAATAAATGACCTTCATTTCCCTTCCCAATTAATCCTAACTGTAATGCTTTGTCGAGATCAATACGATTTTTTGCATATTCCACAAAAGCATCCTTTTTAGAAAGGGCATAACCTAGTTCAAAAGCTCTTATTGTTTGAGGTTTAATCTTTCTTTGATGGAAATATTTTCTCCCGATCTCCCCCTCGTTATCATTTAGTAGAATGTTGGAAAAATACTTTGCAGCGATATCATTCACATCATATAGCAATTCTTGTTCACTTTGTTTTTCGGAACTTTGTTGATCTTCATAATCGACCTGGATCCCCAATCTGTCGGCGATGCTTTTAACAGCTTCTATAAAGGAAATTTTTTCATAATCCATTAGAAATTTGAAGACATTTCCACCACTATGACATCCGAAACAGTGAAATATTTGTTTATCTTCGCTAACAGTAAAAGAAGGGGTTTTTTCATTATGAAAGGGGCATAATCCGATGAAATTTTTGCCCCTTTTTCTCAGATTGATGAATTCAGAGACAATATCCACAATATTTGCGGCTGATCTGATCTCTTCTATTTTGTTTTCCAGTATTCGCATTTTTTCTTTCTTATTGTACCTAAAATTATGAAAATAAACCAAGCAGAAAAATGGTAAAACACAAATAATTCTAGTTTCTTAAAATTAAGAAATGAGAAAAGAATCTTTTTACTTATTTCCATAAATGATAATAAATTCTTTCAAAATGAGGCATTTACCACCTGTTATCGTGGTATAATATTTGGCTAAAATAGGGAATTCAAATTGATTAATGAGATTCATTTAATAATGGTAAAATAATGGAAAGAAAAAAAGTAACTATCGACGGTAACGAAGCGGCTGCATATGTGGCATTTAGAACAAATGAAGTAATTGCTATTTATCCTATTACTCCCTCTTCTAATATGGGAGAATGGTGCGATGCATGGGCAGCTGAAAACAAAAAGAATATTTGGAACGAAACTCCAGTTGTAAGTGAATTGCAAAGCGAAGGAGGAGCGTCCGGAAGTGTGCATGGAGCATTACAGACCGGATCTCTGACAACAACATTTACAGCTTCACAGGGATTACTTTTAATGATCCCCAATATGTTTAAGATAGCAGGAGAGTTGACCTCAACTGTATTTCACGTATCAGCAAGATCTATAGCGGCGCAGGCGTTATCAATATTCGGAGACCATAGCGATGTCATGTCCACCAGATCCACCGGATTCGCTCTTCTATCATCCAATTCAGTTCAGGAAGTTATGGATTTTGCGCTGATATCACAGGCTGCAACACTTAAATCAAGAGTTCCATTCCTCCACTTTTTTGATGGATTCAGGACTTCACATGAAGTAATGAAAATAGAACAGCTTACGGAGAATGACCTGCGTGCGATGATTACGGATGAAATGGTAATAGCACACAGAAACAGAGCACTGACTCCAGACAATCCTTTTATGAGAGGAACTGCACAGAACCCCGATGTTTATTTCCAGGGAAGAGAAACGGTGAACCAGTTTTATATAGACTGTCCCGGAATAGTTCAGCAGCAGATGGATACATTTGCAAAGCTAACCGGACGCCAATATCATTTATTTGATTATTACGGCGCTCCTGATGCAGAACGAATAATTGTAATGATGGGTTCGGGTGCTGAAGCAGTTGAAGAAACGGTTGAATACCTGGCATCAAAAGGAGAGAAAGTTGGAGTGTTGAAAGTAAGACTTTATCGTCCTTTTTCAATAGATCATTTTATTAATGCCCTGCCTGACTCAACCAAAGTAATTACTGTTTTAGACAGGACAAAAGAACCGGGTGCTTCAGGCGAACCATTATACTTGGACATTGTAAATGCTATTTCAGAAAAACATATCAATATTGAACTGAAATTCGCTTATCCTAAAATTACCGGAGGCAGATATGGTCTTTCTTCCAAAGAGTTTACTCCTGCTATGATAAAGGGAGTTTATGATGAGATGAAGAAGAGTAAACCCAAAAATCATTTCACAATCGGCATAGTTGATGATTTAACACATACCAGTCTTGATTACGATGCTACTTTTTCAGTAGAGCCGGATGAAACCTTCAGAGGAAAATTTTATGGACTTGGAGCTGATGGTACAGTAGGTGCGAATAAAAACTCAATCAAAATAATCGGTGAGGGGACCAAATATTTTGCACAGGGTTATTTTGTATATGATTCAAAGAAATCGGGTTCAACAACAGTTTCCCATTTAAGATTTGGACCAAAAGAAATAAAATCAACTTATCTAATTAATAAAGCTAACTTCATCGCATGCCACCAGCAGGGATTTCTTGAAAAGATGGATATGCTTGATGATGCAGCTGAAGGAGCAACCTTCCTTTTAAATACGCTTGTTCCAAAAGAAAAAGTATGGAGCTTTTTACCGGAAAAAATACAGAAAGATCTAATTGAAAAGAAGATGAAGCTTTTTATTATCGATGCTTATAAGGTTGGTGAAGAGACGGGTATGGGAGTAAGAATAAATACTATCATGCAGACATGCTTTTTTGCTATCTCAAAGATCTTTCCAAAAGATGAAGCAATTGCAATGATCAAAAATTCCATCAAGAAGACTTATGGTTCAAAGGGGGAGAAAATAGTCCAGATGAATTTTGATGCAGTAGATAAAACCCTTGCCAACTTGTTCGAGGTTGAAATACCTGCCAAAGTAACCAGTACAATAAAACTTGCTGACGCTGTTTCCGAAAAAGCTCCTCTATTTGTACAGGAAGTTACAGCGAGAATTATTTCAGGTTATGGTGATTCCATACCAGTAAGCAAGATGCCAATTGACGGTACCTATCCGACGGGAACGGCGATGTGGGAAAAAAGAAATATAGCACTTGATGTTCCTGTTTGGGATGATGAAATATGCATCCAATGTAATAAATGCGTTATTGTTTGCCCTCATGCCTCGATACGCGCAAAAGTATTTGATGAAAAGTTACTTGCAGATGCTCCTGCCACATTCAAATCAACAAAATTCAAAGGAAAAGATTTAGGCGAAGACATGGCTTATGCACTTCAGGTTGCAGTAGAAGACTGCACGGGCTGCGGACTCTGTGTTGATGTATGCCCTGTAAAGAATAAAAAAGAAACCAAGTTCAAAGCAATTAATATGAAAGAGCAGTTTCCAATCAGGGAAACTGAAAGAGCCAATTGGGATTACTTCTTAAGTTTACCCGAATATGACAGAACAAAACTCAACATATCGGCAATAAAGGATTCACAATTTCTGGTACCATTATTTGAGTTCTCAGGTGCCTGCTCCGGGTGTGGAGAAACACCTTATGTGAAACTTGTAAGCCAGCTATTCGGCGACAGAGCAATAATAGCGAATGCTACAGGCTGTTCATCAATATATGGCGGTAACCTTCCCACAACACCGTGGACAAAGAACAAGGACGGAAGAGGTCCTGCGTGGTCGAATTCATTATTTGAAGATAATGCTGAATTCGGATTCGGTTTCCGATTATCAATTGACATGCATAACAGCCAGGCAAAAAATCTTATTAAAAAATTCTCCAATGAAATCGGAGAAGTTTTAGTAAATGAATTATTAAATGCCGATCAGAAAGATGAAGCCGGTATTTATGAGCAGAGAGAAAGGGTAAAGATCCTTAAAGAGAAGTTAAGTGTTTTTATGAATGACGGATATGAAGGAGAAAAGTTATCTGATTTAGTTCATCTTATGAGTCTTGCAGATTATCTTGTTAAAAAATCTGTCTGGATAATGGGAGGAGACGGCTGGGCATACGATATCGGTTATGGCGGATTGGACCACGTACTTGCATCCGGCAAAAATGTTAATGTACTTGTACTTGACACAGAAGTTTATTCAAACACCGGCGGACAAGCTTCTAAATCCACACCAAAAGGTGCTGTAGCGAAGTTTGCCGCAGCTGGTAAAACAATGCCTAAGAAAGACCTTGGACTTATAGCAATGACATATGGAAATATTTATGTCGCAAAAGTTGCAATGGGTGCCAATGACCTTCAGACGCTAAAGGCATTTATTGAAGCTGAAGCTTATGACGGACCTTCTTTAATAATTGCATACAGCCATTGTATCGCTCACGGTATCGATATGGAAACAGGAATGAAGAACCAGAAAGCTGCTGTAGACTCAGGGCATTGGCAATTATTCAGATATAATCCTGATCTCTTAAAAGAAGGCAAAAATCCATTCAAACTGGAATCCAAAGGATTGAAAATACCATTAAAGGATTACGCCTATATGGAGACCAGGTATAAAATGCTGACAAAATCTCATCCTGACTTAGCAGCTAAACTTATGGAGGAAGCTCAGCATGATACTGAAGCCAAATGGAAAATGTATGAGCAGATGGCTGCTTTACCAGGGACTGAAAATAAATAAAAGGAAATAATATGGATCTATCAACAACTTATTTAGGATTAAATCTCAAAAGCCCAATCGTCCCATCAGCCGGACCATTATCAACAGATATAGATAATATAAAAGCAATGGAGGATGCGGGTGCCGGTGCAGTTGTACTCTATTCACTTTTCGAGGAGGAAATAGAACATGATGCATTGGAATTAAATCATTATACACTTGCAAATACGGATTCATTTCCTGAGGCACAGTCATTTTTTCCTATACCATACGATATCAAAATTGGTGGAGAAGAATATCTTAATCATGTGAGAAAGGCTAAGGAGTCAGTAAATATTCCAGTAATCGGCAGCTTAAACGGGAAAAAATTGGGGGGCTGGGTTGATTATGCAAAAAAAATTGAACAAGCAGGGGCTGATGCTCTTGAATTAAATATTTATATTCTTTCAGCCAATCATCATAAAAGCAGTGCAACGATTGAGAACTCATATCTGGAAATAGTTAAGTCTGTCCTGGAAAACGTTAATATTCCGGTAGCGGTAAAGCTTCACCCATTTTTCACTTCTGTATCTGAACTTGCAGTAAAGCTTGATAAAGCGGGTGCTAAAGGACTGGTACTCTTCAACCGTTTTTATCAGCCGGATATTGATCTTGAAAAGCTTGAAGTAGTTCCAAATGTTCTGCTTAGTACTCCTATGGATTTAAGACTTCCACTAAGATGGACAGCAATCCTCTATGGACAGGTAAAAGCAGATCTTGCGGCAACAAGCGGAATCTATTCAGCAGAAGATGCATTGAAGATGATTATGGCGGGTTCAAAAGTTACACAGATGCTATCATGCCTGCTGAAAAATGGGATACCTCATATCAAAGAAGTTCTAAACCAAATGGTTTTATGGATGGAAGAGCATGAATATGAATCTTTGAACACGATGAGAGGAAGTATGAGTTATGTGAATATTGCAGATCCTGCCCAGTTTGAAAGAGCAAACTATATGAAGGTATTGCATTCATATAAATAAATTATCTTAATGCTATTAAGGAAAAGTTTTTGACAGCCAGATACTTGAAAAAAACTTCGCTTTTAAGAGCGAAGTTTTTTTAGTCTATATCTTACCAGATTTTAACCAGTTTATCATCAGGCATCCTCATGGGATCGCCTGGTTTAACGCCGAATGCTTCCCAGAATTCGGGCATATTGCTTAAGGGGGCAATAACCCTCTGTTTTCCGGGAGAATGCGGATCGGTTTTTAACCTTAGTTTCAGAGCTTCATCTCTGATATTATTTTCCCATACCTGGGCATAACTCAGAAAGAATCTCTGAAGAGGTGTAAATCCGTCAATTTTTTCTCCTTTTTTGTATTGATCTGTTTTCTTTAAGGCAGTCAAGGAAACATTTAATCCACCTAAATCAGCAATGTTTTCACCCTGAGTAAGTTCCCCATTAACATGAAATGTATCAATTGCTGCAAATGAATTGAATTGATTAACAATAGCTTTTCCTCTTTCATTAAATTTTTTAGAATCGTTTTCGGTCCACCAGTCCTTAATATTGCCCTGAGCATCATACTGTCTACCCTGATCATCAAATCCATGCGTAATTTCGTGCCCAATTACAACACCCATACCGCCATAATTTACGGCATCATCAACATCAACATTAAAGAATGGAGGCTGAAGGATAGCGGCAGGAAAAACGATTTCATTCATAACAGGATTATAATATGCATTAACAGTCTGAGGGAGCATTTCCCATTCAGTTCTATCGACCGGTTTCCCTATTTTATCATAATTTTCCCTATTCAGAAATTCACTTGCATTCATATCGTTTTCCAGATAGGAATTCCTTGACATTTGAAGAGAGGAATAATCCTTCCATTTATCGGTATAACCTATTTTAATATTAATAGCGGCTAATTTTTTTAATGCTTCTTTCTTTGTATCATCCCCCATCCATTCTAAATTAGTAATACGTTCTTTTAAAGCAACTATTAAATTATTGACAATATTCTTTGCTCTATTTTTTGCTACAGGAGGAAAAGTTTTTGAGACATAGACCTCGCCCAAAATTTCGCCGAGAGCTGAGTTTGTAGACTGCATTACCCTTTTCCATCTTGGCTGCATAATTTTTGCACCCTGCATAAATTTACCACCGAACTCGAAACTTTCATTGACGAAATCCGAGCTTAAATAACTTGCTGATCCTCTTATTAAGTGCCATCTTAAATATGGTTTCAGGTCATTTAATTGCACATCATTTAGCAGGGCACTAACTTCTTTTATAAAGCGGGGCTGGTTCACATCAAATTCTGGGGGAGCATTTATTCCGAGTCCCGTAAAATAAAGGTTCCAGTCGATACCAGGTGTAATTAATTTGAGAGAATCGAAACTCATTTTATTATAATTCTTAACAGGATCTCTCCTCTCAACCCTTGTAGAAGAAGCCTTAGCTAACCTGGTTTCAATTTCCATCACTTTGTCCGCATCTTTTTTAGCATCGACTTCATTTTGGCCAATAAGCTTGAACATATTCCTCATAAGCTGGATATATTTTTCTCTTATTTGCTGAGAGCGAGGATCATTATTAAGATAATAGTCCCTATCTGGCAAGCCGAGACCGCTCTGATAAACATTGGCAATATTCATAGTACTATTTCTAGCATCAGCACCTGCGCCAAATCCCCAGAGCGGGTTAGAAACACGTAAATGCAAGAATGCGATTTCTTTATAGAGATCTTTTTTTGAATTTATTCTTGCGATAGCATCAAGTTGGGGTTGGATGGGATTATAACCCCCCCTCTCAATTTTGACAGTATCCATTCCGGAAAAATAATAATCTCCGATTTTCTGCTGATTACTTCCTTTCGAAACAGATTTATTGTTAGCTGATGCTTCCAGAATTTCTTTTAAAACTTTATTATTAATTTCAGCCAAGATTTCAAAACTTCCCCACCTGGAGTATTCATCCGGGATGGGATTATTTTTTAACCAGCTTCCAATTGCATATTGATAAAAATCAACCGCAGGACTTACAGAAAGATCAATATTCTTTTTATCCAAACCTTTGCCCGAATCTTTAGTTCCTATTTCCGCACAAATTATCAAGGGGATTAAAACCAGGAGGGAAAACAACTTTTTCATAAATACACACACCACTTTTGTTATTAATTTGAGTGTTAAAATTAAGGATATTCCGTCATATTTAATTACCATTCATGTATTTTTTTTGTTTCTGCCGATTATAAGGCACGAATACTTAGCATGAATTCTTCGGTTATTAAATTTTTATTTTTCGTATTCGTCATTTGCCCACAGAAAAAAAATATATTAATCAGGCGCATCTATAATGAATATTCTTAATGGGTATTATTTTAACACCCTGGATAAGAGCACTGAATGGGACGAATATAATTGAACTCTTAATAATAACCTTGAACGAACTTACTCCTGAAATATCAATTGTTGATATTGGCAATTATGCCTTGTTAAGAATGGATTTGAAACTAGTGAAAATGTAAGTTATTGTAAATAAAGAGGTTAGCGGGGGCTTCAGTGTCGGTTTAGTCTGTTTTGTTACTTGGTTCAGTCTATTTTGTTAATCGGCGCTGTCTCCATAGTTAGTGCTGGTAGTCTTCTGCAAGAGTGCAACTTAAAACGGTAGTTTCGATAGGTAATTAATTCGGCTTTTTTTCCCCTTATTCTACTTTTTTTATTTTGGGATACCCCTACCAAGGGAGTAAAGGAGGGGTATTTTTCGCCGTTTTCCTTCCTTTTTTCGAAAGCCTAATGTTCAATTATAACAAGAAAATTTTAAAAAGAATGGTATATTTGGATCGTTGGTTACCAGACAATATTATGACGGAAACAAAAAAGAAATATTTTTTATTATATTTGAATACAGGGGGAGGACATCTAGCTCCTGCCAAGTCAATTGCAAATTGTATTGATAAACTGTCATCGCATTCTATTGAACCGGTACTTATTGACGGTTTTGAAAAAGCCAATAGGACCATACAATTAATGGTTGAGGATGGTTACCGAAAACTGCAGAGCGGTGGGAAATGGTTCTACAAATTTCTTTACGCATTATATCATATTCCTATTGTCACTTTCATTAATGATATGGTCCTTGCTTCTTCTATAACTCCATACCTCGAAAAGAGAATTTTAGAAGATAAACCGGAAAAGATAATTATCTTTCATTTTTTTCTTATACGTCCTGTTTATAGAATTATCAAAAAACACAGATTGAAAATACCAGTATTTACGGTGGTTACTGATCCATTTACTGCACATCCATTCTGGTTTGTAAATAAAAAACAGCATTTTATTTTATTCAGCGAAAGATTAAAAAAGCATTCTTTGAAAGGAAAGTTACTGGAAGGAAATCTTCATGTCTTTCCTTTTATACTTGACGAGAAATTTTCTTCTCCTCTTCCGGCAGAGAATATTCCGGCACTTAAAAAGAAATATGGTTTTGATCCGATGAAGAAAATGGTGCTGATTTTTGGCGGAGGTGATGGAATACCAAACGGGAAAAAAATTCTTGAGCTTCTTCTTAAGTCCCATATTGACTTAAATATCGGGATAGTCGGGGGAAAGGATGAAGATTTGTTCAATAAAGCAAAAGAACTGAAACAACAATATAAAGCACAGAACATGCAGGTCTTTGGTTACGTTGATTTTATTTATAACCTTCTGAATATTTCAGATTTCGTTATTACTAAAGCAGGCGCTTCTGCCACCATGGAAATTCTGCATTTGAAAAAGGTACCTATAATTATTGATTATATCTGGGGACAGGAAAAAGGGAATATGGAGTATATACGTTATAATAAAATGGGAATATTTGAAAGAGATATTAACAAACTACCTTCTATTTTACTGGAGCTTATAAATAATGAAGATAAACACCGCTATTTTACACGCAATATTGAAAAAGAAAATTTGAAGATAGGGACCGAAGAAGTAACGAGGTTCATACTAAACGATAGACGTTAATTAATAGCTTATAGTGTGATAATGGAATCCCTGCTTTAAACGAAAAAACATAATCAACTTACAAGTAATTCTTTGCCTTCATTAATTCCGCACATAAGATTGCACCGCCGGCAGCACCTCTTACTGTATTATGTGAAAGGACAATAAATTTATAATCAAATAAACTGCATTCTCTTAATCTTCCAATGCAAACAGCCATTCCTTTGTCGATATCCCTATGGAGTCTCGGCTGTGGGTATTTATCTTCTGTAAAATAATAAATGGGATTTAGAGGGGCCAATGGAAGATTTAGCTCTTGGGGAACGCTTTTGAATTCTTTCCAGACTTTAATTAATTCTTCTTTTGAAGCTTTAGTTTTTAAATTTACCTGTACAGCTTCGGTATGTCCATCGATAACTGGTACCCTATTGGTCTGAGCGCTAATTTTCATATTGTAATTTTTGATTTCGTTTCCATTAAGAGCGCCTAATATTTTCAGTGGTTCCGATTCAAGCTTCGGCTCTTCACCTCCGATAAAGGGGATAACATTATCGATACAATCAAGTCCTGACACACCGGGATACCCTGCACCTGACAAAGCCTGCATTGTAACTACATTTACTGAATCCAAACCGAAATTGTCAACGAGTGGTTTAAGAGCAATTACCAATCCAATAGTAGAACAGTTTGGATTTGTGACAATGCTTCCCTTACCATAAGGTTGTAATTTAATGAGTTCAAGATGACCAGGGTTAACTTCAGGTATTAGTAATGGCACATTCTTATCCATCCTGTGGTTCTTAGAGTTGGACACAACAACATACCCGTTCATTGCAAAGGCGGATTCAATTTCACCGGCAACATTTGCATCGAGAGCTGAGAAAACCAGACGGCTCTTTAACTTAGGTTCACAACTTTGAACAGTTAACCCGGCAACATCCGAAGGAATTGGGGAAGCAAGAAACCAGTTTACTGCTTCAGAATATTTTTTGCCGGCGGATCTATCAGAGGCGGCAACTTCAACTACTTTAAAATAAGGATGATTCTCCAACAATTGAATGAATTTTTGTCCAACACTGCCGGTTGCACCTAAAATACCAACTTCTATCTTACTCATTTAAACCTCATTAAGGATAACATTAAAAATATCAATCCCCTTGCTGATTATAGAATCGTCCGGAAGGAACTTTGGATTATGCAAGCCAAACTGTGCCTCAGTTCGTGTTCCGAGCCAGAACATAAAAGAAGGATAAAGCTTTGAGATAAAGCCAAAATCTTCTCCTGTCATTTTATAACCGCAATCAATAAACTCATATTTACCGGTTAACGCTTTTCTGCACTGCTCATACAATTTTTTATTTACATCAACCTCAGTATATAAAGATCCGGTAGTAATTTTATATTTGATACCTGATTCCCTCTCAATAGTTCCAAGCAAAGATTTTATTTTATTAAAGAATGCTTCTGATTTTTTCCTGCTTAATGTTCTAAGGGTTGCTTCAATTCTTGCATAAGCCGGGATAATATTCCTGACATCGCCCGATGTAATTTTTCCATATCCGAAAATGATCTTTTCGCTTTGCTCATTTACCAGTTCCTTTACCTTGTTGAGGAAAAGCATTAATGCTTCAAACGCATTCTTCCCATTCTCAGGGAAAGCAACATGAGCACTTGTCCCGAAGAATTCAATGTCTATTTCAAAGGCAGATGCAAATAAAATTCCCGGAGTGGATGCAATTACCCCTTTTTCGTATTCATCAGTTATATGAAGGGCGAATGCTTTATCAATATTATAATTATTCAGAATGCCTGAATTTATAATCCGTTCCGCTCCTCCCCCTCCTTCTTCACCCGGCTGAAAGAGAAACAGAATGTTCTTATTGATTTTATTTAAAACGACATGTTTCAGGAGTCCATAGAGAATAGAAGTATGAACGTCATGTCCACATGCATGCATTAGATTATTCATTGAGGCGAAGGATACACCGGTTTCCTCTTTAATAGGGAGAGCATCAATATCAGCCCTGAAAAGATAAAAGTTTCCATCATTCACTTTATATTCGGCAATAAGCCCGGTTTCCAAGGGACGAAGTGTTTTTATATTATTCATCCCCTCAATACTTTTAATAAGAGTTTCTGTGGTTTTGAACTCTTCGAACATTAACTCAGGGAATTTATGTAAAGTATGTCGCAGTTCCACGGGATCCAGCATAACAGCCATTTACAGGTTGAATTCCTTAACTATAGAATCGACTGCCTGCTGTTTATAATGCGCTTCGATTAAACAGGATATTTTTATTTCGGAAGTTGTAACAAGCTTAATCGGAATATCCTCCAATGCGCGGAAGAAGGAAGAAGCTACACCAATTCCTGATCTCATTCCGATACCTACAACAGAAAGTTTTAAATAACCGGTATGAAATTCAATTTCATGGGTATCCAAACCTTCAAAAACTTTATTCAGGGCATTTTCCATCTGCTCTCTTTTGGATTCAATAATCGTAAAGGAGATCACAAGATTCGAATCGGTGTTGATAATAGAGATCATATCAACATTTAATCCTTCTGCAGCAGTTTTTTCAAAGATGGATTTAACAAGTCTGTAGTCAACAGGAAGATTTTTAATGAAAACCTGGGTTTCATTTTCGACAATACTGCATCCCGTAACAACGGGTTCTTCGATAATAATATTTTCGTTTACCACGTAGCTTCCTTCCTCATTTATAAAAGATGAACCACAATAAATTTTTATATCAAACTTTTTGGCAATCTCAACCGACCTGCTTTGAAGAACCTTTGCTCCAAGACTTGCCATTTCGAGCATTTCGTCATAAGCGATAAACTTACGTTTTTTAGCGGCAGGGTAGAGATGCGGGTCAATAGAATAAATACCGGCAACATCACTGTATATTTCGCAGTCAATTTTCAGTGCTGCCGCCAGGGCAACGGCAGAAGTATCGGAACCGCCTCTTCCAAGGGTAGTCATTTCACCAGATTCGGTTACTCCCTGGAAACCTGTAATAACTAGAGAGTCGAGTTCTTCAAGCAATTGGAGAATCTTTTCGCTATCAAAACCTAAAATCTTTGCTTCATTATGTTCATCCGTTGTCCTGATCCCAGCCTGGAAAGCATTTAAGGATTTGCTTCGTAATCCAAGTTCCTTCAACGCCATAGATAAAAGAGAAACTGATACCTGCTCCCCTGTAGATAACAACATATCAAGCTCGCGTGGATCGGGGGCTGAGGAAATCTGCTTTGCCAGATTTATAAGTCCGTCGGTGGATTTGCCCATAGCAGATACAACAATAATTACTTTGTATCCTTTTGTTACCTTTTCAGATATTCTTAAGGCAACATTCTTTATCCTTTCGGCATCAGCAACCGAACTGCCCCCATATTTTTGTACAACTATATTCAATATTGCTCCTATAGTTTTCTTAATTCATCAATAAGGAGGGTCTTTGACCTTGTTTTTTCATCTACCATTTTTATAACCTTTGCCGGTACACCTGCAACAACTGTGTTTTCTTCAACATCCTTAACCACAACAGAACCTGCAGCAACAACAGCTCCCTTTCCAACTTTAACTCCTTCAAGCACAACTGCATTTGCGCCAATTAAAACATTGTCTCCAACGATTACAGGATCTGCATTAGGGGGTTCAATAACTCCGGCTAATACAGTGCCTGCACCAATGTGGGAATCCTTCCCCACAATTGCCCTGCCGCCTACAACGACATTCATATCAATCATTGTCCTGGCCCCAATAACCGCACCTATATTCAGCACTGCTCCCATCATAATAACACAATTATCTCCTATCTCAACCATTTCTCTAATGATGGCACCGGGTTCAATACGAGCATTATATTTTGTTAAATCGGCAAGAGGAATTGCTGAATTTCTTCTATCTGCTTCAATTTTATAATTCTTAACTGATTCTTTATTCTTTTCAAGAAATTCATTAAAAACTGAATGCTCACAGAAAAGAACGCCCCAGTTAGTATCCCCATAAAAGTCCATGCCACTAAAATCAATCCTGCCAAGATCTCCTTTCAAGTATACTTTTAAAGGAGTCTTCCGCTGTGAATCAGCAATATATTTTATTATTTCAAATGAGTCCATCTTTTCCTCTTATTTTTGAAAGAGCACTTCGTTGAATGAATAAAAACCATCCTTTTTATCCATAATAAACAGAACCGATTTTAGCACACCTTCGGCAAAAGTTCTTCGGGAAGTAACAGAGTGCTTTAAACTGATTACCTCACCCAAACCCCCGAAAGAAACTGTATGATTCCCCGGAATATTTCCCAATCTTAGTGACGATATATTAACATCCTTACCGATTACATTTTTAATCATTATTGCCGTGCCGGATGGTTTATCTTTTTTAAAGCGATGATGAGTTTCACTTATTTCAATATCCCAGTCAAGAAGACTTTCTTTTAACAATTCTGTGCACTTAAGAAGCATCTGAATACCGGCTGAAAAATTATAGCTTTGAACCACAGGGACCGTCCTGCTCAAAGATTTCAGGGCATCAAGCTGTTCTGCGGATAACCCGGTTGTTCCTATAACCAGGGGTATTTTATATTTTTTAACATAATTCACCGTATTGTTAAACGCCTGCGGCAAAGAGAAGTCAATCATTACTTCGGGGTTTTCCGATTTCCATTCTCCTATAATATCATACTTGAAGACACATTTATGACCGGATTCCTCAAGTAATAATTCTATTTCTTGCCCCATTCTGCCTGATCCACCAATTATTCCATATTTTATTCTCATTACTTCATTCTCTCAATTTCTATTTTAATGATGTTTGCGGAATTTTCAGCAATTGGTCTCAGAGGCAGTCTGAAGATATTTTTACATAAGCCTAAATAACTACATGCAAATTTTACAGGCATAGGGCTGGTTTCAACAAACAGAAGATTCATCATCTTCAAATACTTATTATTCAATTCTCTTGCTTTAGTTAAATCACGAGCGAGCATAGCATTGGTAATTTCAGTCATCTGCACCGGGAACGGATTCGAAAACACCGAGATAACCCCAACTCCTCCCAAAGCCATTATAGGAAGAGTCTGATCATCATTACCGGATAACACACTTAAACTATTAGGTTTCATTGAGATCAAATTTGCTATCTGGGAAATATCACTGCATGCTTCTTTAATTGCAACTACGTTTGCACAAGCCGAGTGGATCTTTAAAATCGTATCAGGATGCATGTTCATTGCAGTCCTGGATGGGACATTATACAATATAATAGGAAGCGGGGTTCTTTCAGCTACATATTTATAATGATCGACAAGACTGGCTTGTGTACCCTTATTATAATAAGGGTTTACGATAAGGACACCATCTGCTCTTAAATCTTCAGCAATTTTATTAAGCTTTACTACTTTTCTCGTATCATTTGAACCGGTACCTATAACAATCGGGATTTTGCCATTAACTTCTGTTACAACAGTATCGATTATTTTTTTTCTTTCCTCTTCATCTATAACAGGTGCTTCCCCGGTAGTACCGAGGACAACAAGAAAGTTAACATTCTTATCTGCCTGGAACCCGACTAATTTTTTTAAAGCTATGTAATCGACATTCAGATCTTCATCAAACGGGGTTATTAACGCAGTTCCTGTTCCTTGAAACATTTTTATTCCTTTCAGGTAAATGGAAAAATCGTAAATCAAATATAAAATTTAAATTGAATATTACCTCTTATTTTTTTAGCAAAATAATTATTTAAGAATTAATTTTTTTGAAAAAGAAAAGATAGTAAACGGCAGTCAGTCGGCGGAGCTTTTTAGCTATTAAATTTTATTACGAATTTAGAACCATTGTCCGTGAAAAGGAAAATCTCACCTCCAATTTGTTCAACCAGCGTAATAATTAATTGAAGTCCAAGTGATTCGGTTTTTCTGAAATCAATTTCCGAAGAGAAACCAATGCCATCATCTTCTATAGTCAATTCATATTTCTGTTCATCTTTCTTCATACTTATATACAAATTTCCTTTCCTGCCACTGGGGAATCCATGTTTAAAAGCATTTGAAACAAGTTCATTTATTATCAAACCAAGATTTATGGCAAGATCTATTTCCAACATTATATTATTTATGTCCTGATGAAGAGTTATAAGTGCGGAATTAAGGCTGTAAGAACTAAACAAATTACTTACCAATTCAGAAACATATTCGGAGAAATCTATTTGGGACATATCCTTAGACTGGTAAAGCTTTTCATGAATAAGAGCCATGGATCTTACGCGATTCTGGCTTTCTTTAAATATTTCGATAGATTCCTTATCCTTAATATATCCAGATTGTAAATTCAATAAGCTTGATATTATCTGAAGATTGTTTTTCACCCTATGATGAATTTCCTTAAGAAGGACCTCTTTTTCCTTAAGTGAGGACTCAATTTTTTCAATACCTAAAATCCTTGCATTTCCTATTCCTTCACGGCGGTTGATTTCCTCTTGCAATGTTTTATTTAGTTTTATTAATTCTGATGTTTTTCCCTGTATAATTGATTTAAGAAGATCATCAGTATTATTCAATCTTTCATTTGATGTCCTGAATTTCGTAATGTCCTTCAAAATCATTGCAAATCCTCTTAGTTCTCCTTTGGGATTTATCAGTGCCGTAATTGAAATACTGGCGAAGAATTTTGAACCATCTTTCCTGATTCTTATAGACTCTTCCTCATGGAAACCGTTTACAATTGCATGCCTGAGGTCATTATTAGGTTTATCATCTCTAATATCCTCTTCGGTATACAGAATGGAGAAATGATTATGAAAAACCTCCTCTTTTTTATACCCCTTTATTAATTCTGCACCTTTATTCCAAGAAATGATATACCCATCTGGATCGAGAAGAATTATGGCATAATTCTTTAAATTATTAAATATCAGGCCATAAAATTCTTCGTCATTAAGGGATAAATCCGTTTGAAAGAATATAACTGGTTTTTTTTCCATGTTCCTTATTTGGGGTTTTAAAATGTAAATTATCTAATTATCTAATATAAAAATTTGCCTTTTGTCACAAATTAAATTTTCTCCCCATTTTAGTAAATTGAATTTAAATCCTTATTTACATTCAAAAAGAACAAAAAAAAGGTTATATTATAATTTTTAATGGAAGAAGATAAATGCCGGGTAAAGAGTTATTAAAGAAGTATAAGGATCCTAAGAATTTTTTCAACAGGGATTTAAGCTGGATAGAGTTTAACCGCAGGGTATTGGAAGAAGCACTAAACCCGGAACTCCCTTTACTTGAAAAGATAAAATTCATCTCTATTTTTCTTACAAACTTAGATGAATTTTATATGATCCGGATTTCAGGATTAAAGGAACAGATTGCAGCAAATATTATTGAGCCTTCAATCGAGGGATATACTCCAAGGGAACAAATCCAGAAAATAGAAAAAACAATTCAGCCGATGTTAAGGGAGGTTCTTGACCTCTGGACTGAGACAATTGTTCCTGAATTAAAAGAAAATGGGATATCGATACTTGAGTATAATGATTTAGATGAATCAGAAAAGGAAACATTAACTGATTACTTTGAGAAAGAGATCTACCCAGTTTTGACACCGCTGGCATTTGATCCCGGAAGACCATTCCCATATATTTCAAATTTGAGCTTAAGTCTGGCAATTCTTGTTAAAAAGCCGAATGGCGAAAGCCATTTTGCCAGGTTAAAAATCCCTGACATCATTCCTAGATTATTGCAGATTGATAGAATTATTCATCCATCTAAAAAGATGAATACAAATGGACAATTTAAGGCAAGATTTATATGGGTGGAAGATATTATAAAAGCTAATTTGAATTTCCTCTTCCCGGGAATGGAAATTGTTGAAGCTCATCGGTTCAGAATTACAAGGGATACAGATATCGAGTTACAAGAAGATGAAGCTGATGATCTTCTGAAAGTAATAGAGGAACATATAAGGCAGAGAAGGTTTGGTAGGGTTGTCCGTCTTGAAGTTGCTTTAATGATGCCTGAGTTTATGTTGGAGACTTTGATGGAAAATCTTTTAATAGGACGTGAAGATGTGCATATAGTAGAAGGTCCCCTCGGATTAAGTGATATTATTATGCTATATGACCTCCCATATCACCAATTGAAGGCAGTCCCTTTTTATCCGGTTATTCCAAAAACTTTTGAAGATGATGAAGATATTTTCAATATAATAAGACAAAAGGATATCCTGCTGCATCATCCTTATCATTCCTTTAACCCTGTTATTTCATTTATAAAACAGGCGTCGGTTGATCCTGAAGTACTTGCGATAAAACAGACATTGTATAGGGTGGGCTCCAATTCACCAATATTGAAGTACCTTATAGAAGCTGCTGAAAGAGGAAAACAAGTAGCAGTCCTTGTTGAACTAAAAGCTCGTTTTGATGAGCAGAATAATATATTCTGGGCGAGGGAATTAGAAAAAGTAGGGGTTCATGTCGTTTATGGTTTAGTGGGATTAAAGACTCATGCTAAAATGACTCTTGTTGTACGGAAAGAATTGGACGGATTAAAAAGATATGTTCATCTCTCAACCGGGAATTATAATGTTGCTACTACGAAGTTATACACAGATATCGGAATGTTTACAGATGACGAAGCTATTTGTGCAGATGTGTCCGATATTTTTAATTATCTGACCGGTTATTCAAAACAGACCGAATTCAGGAAGTTAATTGTTGCACCTATCAGCATGAGAGAAAAGATACTTGCTCTTATTAACAGAGAAATTGAAAATGTTAAAAATGGTGGGAATGGGAGAATAATTTTTAAATTGAATTCGCTTGTTGATCCCATTATAATTTCCGCTTTATATGAGGCTTCTAACAATGGAGTTAAAATTGACCTTATTATAAGAGGGATATGCTGTCTTGTTCCAGGGGTTGAAGAATTAAGTAAGAATATTAGGGTTATTAGCATTGTAGGAAGATTCTTGGAGCATAGCCGAATCCTCCTTTTTTATAATAATGGAAATGAAGAGGTTTATTTAGGAAGTGCCGATATGATGCAGCGGAATCTTGACAGAAGGGTAGAGATAATATTTCCGGTTCAAGATGAAAAACTGAAAAACAGCGTAATAAAAACTGTACTCAAGATTTACTTGAAAGATAACGTAAAAGCCAGAAAGCTGTTGCCAGATATGACATACCAAACTATTCATCCTCCTGAAGGGGATAAAAAAATCGATTCCCAGGAATGGTTAATGAACCATACAATTAAAGTCGGGGGCAGTTATACTAAAATAAAGATCTGATTCCTTTTATTAACCAATTTTTATAAGTTTGCATATTACAGATTATTATATAAGGTTTTCCATTTTATGTCAGATGTAACAAAAAGCGGAATATTATTTGCATTAAAAAAAGTTGAGGACGCAGATTTTAACAAGAACCATTTGCTGCTAAATTCAATTAAGAATGTTGATGTACAACAAGACACTCTAACTGTAAATTTTGTCCTGCCAATTCCTTCAAGTAAGTTAAGTGATTCACTTAAAGAGAAATTCACAGAAGCTATAAAAAAGGACTTTCCTTCTTATAAAAAAATTAAATTAGATATTGAGACAAAGATTGCCCCACATCAGAGCCAGAAAAAGGAATCTCTTTTACCCGGAGTAAAAAATACAATCGCAGTTGCAAGCGGAAAAGGAGGGGTTGGGAAAAGCACAGTTGCCGTAAACCTTGCAGTAGCATTGGCTAAGGATGGTGCAAAAGTCGGGTTGATTGATGCCGATATCTATGGACCATCCATCCCATTAATGTTGGGGATAAATGAGAAACCGCGGATCTTTCAATCTAATGGATCGATGAAAATGTTTCCTCTTGAGAATTACGGTGTTAAGTTAATGTCGATTGGTTTCTTAATTGATGACAATACTCCGGTAATCTGGAGAGGTCCGATGGCAAGCGGGGCCATTAAACAATTTATGACTGATGTGGAATGGGAAGAACTTGATTATCTTTTATTTGATATGCCCCCCGGTACTGGTGATATTCAATTGACTTTAGTACAAACTATTCCATTAACAGGAGCAGTAATTGTAACTACTCCCCAGGATGTTTCACTTATAGATGCAAGAAAAGGGCTGAAGATGTTCTCAAGGGTTAATGTCCCGGTTTTTGGAATTATTGAGAATATGAGCTACTTTATCGCCCCTGATACAGGTAAAAAATACGATATTTTTGGCTTGGGAGGGGGAGAAAAATTAGCCAAGGAATTAGAGGTTCCTTTCCTTGGAGAAATACCCATTGATCCGCGAATTAGAATTGGCGGAGATAAAGGAAAGCCTATTGTTTATGATCTGCCAGATAGTGAAAATTCAAAAGTGATTATTGAAATATCAAGAAATTTGGCTGCACAAGTTAATTTAAGAAACCTGAATGCAGGACCTGAAATGGAAATATCTTTAGGAGATGAAGAATAGTAAAGATGAACATGAAAGATGACGTTAATAAAGCATTAGATTCAATAAGACCTTATCTTCAGGCAGACAACGGGGATGTTGAACTTGTGGATATTACAGAAGATGGAATAGTAAAAGTAAGACTAACTGGTGCCTGTGATGTTTGCCCATTATCCGTAATAACTTTACGCGCCGGAATTGAAAGGTCCTTACTGAGGCAAGTTCCTGGAATTAAAAGAGTAGAGTCAGTAAGTTTATAATATGAATGAAATTGCATTAAATAGAATTTCTAAATTTACTTTAAGGGGACTGGCAGTACTCGTATTTTTATATCTATGCTATCTCCTTTCTGATCTTTTAATAGTTTTTGTTGTTTCTGTACTTTTATCTCTCATATTTGATCCTTTTGTCTCCATGATTGAAAAAAAAGGATTTAGCCGACTACTTTCAAGTTTAATAATCTTTGCTGTCTTCATTTTAATTATCTATATGATATTCTCATTTCTTGTCCCAAGTTTTATTCAGCAAATGAAACAATTGATTGAAAAAGTTAAAGTTTATTTAACATATACCCAATTGAGAAAAATAGGAACCGAAGTTCAAAGAACAATACCGCTCATAAAGTCCGGAGACTTGCAGGAAAGAATTACTAATTACATTTCTGTTCAGGTAGAAAATTCTTTTAATTATTTTTCTACTCTATTTTCCAGTCTCTTATCAACAATAGCAATATTGGTAATAGTGCCGTTTATTACTTTCTTCCTTGTTAAGGATAATCAAAAGATAATAAGAGGGATTCTGAATATAGTGCCCAATAAATATTTTGAAATGTCCTATTATGTCGTTAAAAAAGTCACATTTCAATTGAGCAGATATGTCAGAGCATGGATATTTGACGCATCTTTCGTAGGATGTGCGATGGGAGTTGGATTATATTTTATCGGGATTGAAAATGCTTTGCCATTAGGGGTAATTGCAGGATTCGGTCACTTGATACCATATTTCGGTCCTGTTATTGGAGGTATTCCGGCTATTTTAATTTCTTTAATACAATACGGTGATTTTTCCAGAGTTCCTCACATTATTTTTCTTGTATTAGCAACCTACACATTTGATAATGGAATTGTACAGCCATATATTTTTTCAAAAAGCCTCGATATCCATCCTATTATAATAATATTGCTGATTATTGCGGGAGGACAGTTGTTCGGAATTATTGGAATGCTTTTAGCAATTCCTACAGCTACAGTAATAAAAACATTTACCAAAGAAATTTATTTTGTATTTTCTAATTACAAAATAGCAAAATTATAGCTTCAGACCATAAGTCTCTTAATCACTTCAACTGAATTTATTCCCTCGGCTTCAGCACTGAAATTAGTTATAATCCTGTGTCTTAATACTGGTATCATTGCAAGCTTTACATCATCAATATTTGGAGTAAACCTGCCGCCTATTACAGCACTTGTTTTAGCAGCTAAGATCAGATATTGAGATGCTCTTGGGCCAGCGCCCCAGCTTACCCAGTCTTTAATAAATTTAGGCGAAATACCATTATTGGGACGGGTTGTATTTGAGGTTTTTACAGCAAACTCTATTACATTATCAGCAACAGGAACCTTTCTGATCAATTCCTGGAAAGAAATAATTTCATCAGCTGTAACAATTTTATTAAGTTTCGGTATGTATTCGCTTGTAGTAGTCTGAACAATTTTTACTTCCTCATCAAAGGATGGATAATCAAGCCAGAGGTTAAACATAAAACGGTCAAGCTGGGCTTCCGGCAATGGATAGGTTCCCTCCTGTTCGATTGGATTCTGGGTGGCAAGAACAAAAAATGGTTCAGTTAAAGTGTATGTTGTCCCTGCAGTAGTAACCTTATGTTCCTGCATTGCTTCAAGCAATGCTGATTGTGTTTTGGGAGGAGTTCGGTTTATTTCATCTGCAAGAATAACATTGGCAAAAATAGGTCCTGGAATGAACCTGAAATTTCTTTTTTTGCTCAAGGGATCCTCTTCAATAATTTCCGTACCTGTTATATCGCTTGGCATTAGATCTGGTGTAAATTGAATCCTGTTAAAATTAAGATCCATAACCTCGGCAAGTGTCTTGATTAAAAGAGTCTTAGCAAGTCCGGGTACACCGATAAGTAGACAATGTCCTTTTGAAAGGAGCGAAATAATAAGTTGATCGATAATGGTTTGCTGACCAATGATTACTTTACTGATTTCCTGTTTGATATTTTGTACAGTTTCATTCAGCTTTTCTACAAGCTGAATATCATCCTTGGAAGAATTATCTTTCAATTTTAATCCTGTTAAATTCTTACTTCATTATAAATTTTACCTTTCAGATCCTCAATCCATTTTTCATACTGCTTTTGTTTCTTATACTCCTCGGCAAGCTTCTTCAGCTCCTGATAATCGTTCTCAATATTAGCAACATGTTGTGGAATCCTTTGCTCAAGATAAACTATATGATATCCATAGTTATCTGTACCATATTCAATCCTTCTTGGAAAACTAATTTCCCCTTCTTTTAATTTAGAAACTATTTCAGATAGATTTTTATCGAGTTGCGACACATAGAATGTTCCAAGATCTCCACCGAATGCATTCGATTCTTTATCCTCGGAATACTTCTTGGCATAATTGGCAAATGTATCGAACTTTCTTGCAATACTATCCCGAACTTCTGTTAGGAACTCGATTGTTCTAAGATCTGCTTGTTCATCATTCTTGATTTTAATTAAAATATGGCGTGTATGAATTGCATCACCTCTTTTTTCAATTAGCTGAATTATATGATATCCCGCCTGAGTTTCAATAATATTGGATATCTGTCCTATATTCAGAGCAAAAGCCGCTGATTCAAATTCGGGGTAAAAAATGCCGCGTTTAACAAAACCGAGATCCCCTCCATTAACTGCACTCGCAGGATCCTGGGAATATCTTTTTGCCATTATGGAAAAATCTGCCCCATGATTTATTGAATCCAATATCCCTTTGGTAATATCATAGTATTTTTTCTTTTGCTCATTGGAAGATTTTGGGTTCCTGTATGTATGTGATAGTTTTACTTTGTCGGGAATAACCCCTATGCTGTCTTTATATTTACCGTAAAAATCTTCCACTTCCCGCCTTGACGCTTCAATTCCCGAAAAATTCTTTTCTTGAAGTTTTTGCACCATTATATTTTTTCTTACATCATCTCTAAGCTCTCGTTTAATCTTTTCGATGCTCATGCCATATGCTTGTTCAACTTTCTCTTGTGAGCCATATTGCTGTGTGAACATCTGTATCTGATAGTTGATCCTGTTGTCAACTTCCTCTTCGCTAACAGTGATAGAATCAATATTTGCCTGGGCATATACAAGCTTATCCTCTATCATTGCTTTGAGCACCTGATTTTTCAACCCCGGTGTTGCAGGTGAGATTTTCCTTTGAGATGCTACCAATCCAACCTGGAATTGAAGTTCGCTCTGCATTATTATTTCATTATCAACAATAGCCACTATCTTATCAATTACTTCCTGGCAAAATAAGGGGATAGCAAAAAGGAAAAAGAAAAACAAAACCTTAATTTTCATTTTATACCTAATTTTTAATTTCAATATCATTTTGGGAATATAACCCTTCTACATATTTACTAAACTGTATTTCTTTTTTTTCTGAAATATATATCGACGAAACTCTGTCTTTTATAACATCCAAAGGAGGAATTGTTCCTTTTGAGTATTTTTCAATTAACTGGACTACTGAATAATTGTTGTCCCCGGTATTAACTACAATGCTTATTTCCTTTGGATCTAATTCCTCTACAATTCTTAGAAGTCCTGCCGGATGAATCTCAATTTCATCAACCAATGTATTTAATATAATCCTTGAAGCATCCTTCTTAAAAACGTTTGAAGCCTTATTCCAGTTGCTCTCTATTACAGTAGTACGGAACTGAATAGCTTTGTCTTCATTTGTAAAATTTATCCGGTCAAGAAGATAGGCATCATTATTTAACTTAAAGAGATCATTATGGGATACATAATAAGTTTCCAAACTCTTATCATCAATTGACGTTTCTTTGTCTTCATAAAACTTCTTTAACATCATTGCCGCAGCAAGCTCTTTTTTAGAGTCCTCTATTATTTTCTGATATTCATTACTTTTCAAAATTCCTTCTTTTACGGCCTGCTGGTATAGACATTCACGATTTACCCAGTTTCTGATTATTTCGCTTCGGAATTGATTACTTCCGGGAACGGAATCAATCATAATCTGTAAATCTTCTTTGGAAAGGTAGGTGTTATTGACCTTGGCGATAAAATCTCTTTGCGGAGTTTCTTTGCCGCAGCCTGTAAAAAGTGTTGCGGCAGAAACTAGAGTTATAATAAGATTATTCGTTTTTAAAAGCTTGCTCAAGATTATCGTAGTGAATGACCGCTTTATATTTATTCTTTAATTTGTCAATATATTCCTGCTCTAATCTTCTACTTTCGGATTCCTGAAAAGCTCCCGAAACCTCTGCTTTTGCTTCTTCAAAAGTCTTGGACCTTGATGGTTCTTTTTCAATAAGTTTAACTATTGAAAAGCCGCCGACATCAGTGAAAGGATTTGAATAATCGCCGGAATTTTTAAGCTTATTAGCTTCCTCCGAAAGTGGAGAATTATTTATTTCCACAAGACCGTAATTACCTGCTTTTTCGGCATACCCTGGGCGTTCTGTATATCTGGTTGCAACCGAATCAAAGTTCTCACCTTTCTTTAATAGATCATAATAATGATTAATTAAAGAATCTTTACGGGAGAATATTTCGCTGAAGTTAATCCTGTCGGGGAAGACATAATTGCTTTTTGTGGCTACAAAATAATTGTAAAGCTTAGTGCTGTCAAGATTTATTTTGCTCCAAACCTCATCATCCTGGAGTTTGAAAATAAAGATTCCATTCCTGTAATCTTCCATTAAAGAAGCAAATTCGGCATTGGTTTTTTCAAGATTCAATGCTTCCTCATCAAGAAGATAATCAGCTCCGAATTTGTTAGCGGCATTTTGCAATAAATCAGCGGTAATTAACTTATTCATATAATCATTGCTGCCGTTAAGCTGAGTAAGGAATGTCTTGGCTTTAACGCTGTTTCCAGTATATGATAATACTTCGATATCTTTTATTTCATCTATTTTAGGATGATCACCGCCTATTTTTACAGAGTCACTCCTGGATGCTATGTATTGAATATTTTTATCATTTACCTTGAAATTATATTTTATCTTAAGGCGCGCAATCAAAGAATCATACTCACCCTGGTAACGGGTTTGCTTAAAAATTTTCTTAAGATTTTCTTTATCATCTTCATAAGAAGGATAAGGTTTTTTGTCTGTTACTTTAATTATATGATAACCGAAATTTGTTTTAACCACATCCGAAACTTGTCCAACACTAAGATTAAAAGCTGCTTCATCAAATTCCTTAACCATCATTCTGCGTTCAAAAAAGTTTAGATCTCCACCCAGCTGTTTCGATCCTGTATCATCAGAATATTGCATAGCAACCTTTGCAAATTCCTCTCCCGACTTTAATAATCTAAGTACAGTATCCAATTTTGCTTTTGCATAGGCTGTGTCCGGTACACCTTTCCCATTGTTAAAAGCAACCAGAATATGACTTGCCCTGATTTGCGGTACTCTTTCCTTCTTATCTGTAACTTTAATAATATGGAATCCATATTTTGTTCTTATAACTGAAGGATTCACTTGCCCTTTAGGAGTATTATAAGCTGCATCTTCAAATTCAACGGGAAGCTGCCCTGCTGTTACATAAAATATGTCACCGCCACCTGGTTTGGAAAATGAATCCTGTGAATATTTTGAAACCATTTCTTCAAAACTTTTCCCGTTTTTAATACTATCAAGAATTGTTTGTGTAAGTTTTCTGGCGGCTTCTTCACCGGAGGAATCAGGTCTGATCATTAAATGGCTCACCCTTAGTTCCCATTTCCTTTTATTATATAGATCCTTAATTCCGGGCTCTACAATGTTTTTTTCAAGAAGATATGTAACACCAACCTTTTTCTTATAATCAATTAACTCTTGCTTTAAAGCCTGGTCTTCTCCATATCCACGAACTTCGGCATCTCTCAGTTTTATTTTGAAATTTAAATAAAGATCAAGAAAACTTTTAAGTTTTGATAGACTGTCCTTTTTAGCAACTTCAAAACTACCAACATTTTTGACATATGCATTCTCAAATTCCTTCATTTTTATTTCATTGTCACCAAATTTAGCAACAATTAAATCTGAATGCTGTGGTGCGCATGAAGATAAAATAAAAGCTAATGCTAATGTGAAAAGAATTGTACTCCGAAATAACATCTCTATGGTTCTCCTAATAATTATAAATTTTTAGCTAATAATTTTAGTTAATACACCCTTGAAAAGCAAGGAAAATTAGATGTAAAAACTACTATCTATGGGTTTTTCAGTTATTTAAGTAAAGTTATTTTTATCGCTTTCTGATAATCTCTGGCAGATAACTTTACAAAATATACGCCACTGGATAAATTTGAAGCATCCAGAGTTAATTCATGATCCCCCGTTACTGCAAAACCGTCATAAAGAGTATTAATCTGATTACCAAGAATGTTATAAAGATTTATCCTCACCTTGGAACCTTGCGGAACAAAATATTTAATTTTGGTCGTGGGGTTGAAAGGATTGGGATAATTCTGATATAATATGAATTTGTCAGGTTTAATCAGATTATCATTTTCTACATTAAGAATTTTTGCGTAGTTTAATGCGGCAAGTGCATCAATAATTCCCCACCCCATATGCCGGTCAGGAGAAGTATGCTGTGAAGCTGTATTCCTTAAAGCATCTCTAACTTGCATTGGAGTTAATTTAGGATTATAAGATAACAGCAAGGCACAAACACCGGCAGTCAACGGACAACTGAAGGAGGTGCCGCTGCCGAAATCATAGCCCGTCGCATTCATAGGGTCTGCCACATAATCACTTGAGCCTAAAGCCATAACATCAGGTTTAGTCCTTCCGTCCACGGTATTTCCCACACTGCTGAATGATGAACGTACCCCGGCATTTGTTACAGCCCCAACCGTAATTATGCTGTCCGCATCTGCCGGAGCGTCCAATGTATTATGAACTGGATCATCTCCATCATTACCCGCGGAATTTACAACAACAATGCCTTTGCGTGCGGCTAATACTGCGCCTTTAGATATTTTCGTTGTTCTGCCATCCATATTCTGCCAGGTATAACTGTATTTTGATACAGAATCATCAAATGCTAAATAACCCAGCGAAGTTGAAGTTACATCAACCCCTATGCTGTCTGCCCATTCCATGGCAGCAATCCAGTTATCTTCTTCTACCGGAGTCTCGCTGTCTGTATTTTCGGTTTTTGCCAGAATGTAATTAGAACCGTAAGCAGGACCAATAATCTGACCCGGTTTATATCCTCCTATTAAAGATAACGTCATCGTTCCATGCGAACCTTCACCGTGCCCTCCGGAATCGTTTCCAATATAAGTACGGTGATTTACAAAATCATAAGTCGCAATTATATTAATACTCGCAAATGCTTCATGGCTAAGCAGGCTTACTCCGGCATCCATTATACAAATCGTAACTCCCTGCCCCTTATATCCCATATCATGAAGCGCAGGAACATTTATCTGCTGGAGCTGGGTTAAGGAAAGCCCGTAATTTAGTGAATTCACTCCGGTCGGCTTGTTGGTAGGACTAATTTTATTTAAATCAATTTTCGGTTCTTTAATTTCGGCTCTTTTCTTAAACTGGTAAACAATATCAGCTTTATCAACAAATGAAAGTCCCAACACTTTATCAAATTCTTGTTTTGTAATATATCCGCTTACCCCGTTGAACCATTTAGAAATCTGTTTTAACTCAAATCCTTCTGATTGAAGTTTTAATATATAATCATTATAAACAGGAAGATCAGTATAATCGATTAAAGAAGATTTATCCAGTATCTTTTCTCTTCTCTTTAAAGATAATTCACTTACAACATTCTTCGGAGCTGAATAAAATTTATTTAGGCTATTCCCCTTATCTTTAAATAATATCCAGACCAATACATTAGAATCGTCCGAAATCGAACTGAGTTTATTCCTAAGAACAATAGATGTTTTTTCAATAGGTGTCTGAGCAAAGCCAACAAAAACCGATATCACTATTAACACCAATATTTTTTTCATGCGTTATCCTGAATTTCTTAATCTAAAATAAATCTATTTAACCCTTGTGCCGTTTTTAACTGAATTATCCACACTTAAAACCTGCAGTTTTCCCTCTTCATTTTCAATAGCTAATACCATCCCCTGAGACTCCAAGCCCATTAGTTTGACAGGCTTAAGGTTAGCCACGATAACAACCTTTTTCCCCTTTATATCTTCAGGGGAATAATGCTTGGCGATACCGGCAATAATCTGCCTTTCTTCATTATCTAATTTAACTTTAAGCTTTAATAGCTTATCACTCTTCGGAATTCTTTCCGCCTCTATCACTTCCGCAACCTTGAGCTGGGTCTTCATGAAATCATCATAAGTTATAAGTTCATCAGCAGGTTTAGGTGCAGATGTATCATCGGAGTTAAGACTTTCCTTCTGTTTTGCGATTACTTCATCTTCAATTTTGGTGAATAATATCTCGGGTTTATTCAACTGATGTCCTTCCTTTAAATTATTTTTCCCTGAATCAAACCAATTTACAATATCTGCGTTCAGCATTTTAAATATCTTCTCTGATGAAAACGGTACAACCGGTGATAAAAGTTCTCCAAGCGTATAAATAGCCTGAAGACAAACATTTAAAGTCGTAGCACATCTTTCCTTATCTGTTTTAATTGTCTTCCATGGTTCCGAATCATTGAAATACTTGTTCCCAGTACGGGCTAAATTCATTATTTCAAGGACACCGTCTCTTATTTTATAGCTCTCAAAAAGTTCTGATACTTTTTGAGGATAACTGGAAACTAACTGAATCATCTCCCCGTCTATCGGCAAAAGATCATGTCTAGCGGGGACTTTTCCCTCAAAATGCTTATGAACAAAAGTGAATGTGCGGTTGATGAAATTCCCCAGTATATCGGCTAATTCATTATTGTTCCTTGCCTGAAATTCACTCCACATGAAATCAGTATCCCTTGTTTCAGGAAGATTCGCCGCAAGAGTATATCTCAAAGGATCAGCGGGAAAGATTTTCAGAAAATCAATCACATCTATTCCCCAATTCCTGCTTTTGGAAAACTTCTTCCCTTCAAAATTGAGAAATTCATTTGCAGGAACATTCTGTGGAAGTATATATTTCTCCTTGTTACCATCATTCCACGCCATTAACATTGCAGGAAAAATTATACAATGAAAAACAACATTATCCTTTCCGATAAAAGCTATATACTTTGTTTTCTCTCCCTGCCAGTATTCTCTCCAGAGATCATCTTTCCCCTTCAGCTTTGATAATTCTTTGGAAGCGGAAATATACCCCAGCACAGCTTCAAACCAAACATAAAGAACCTTCCCTTCAGCTCCGGCCAAAGGAACCGGAACTCCCCAATCTAAATCTCTTGTAATTGCACGGTCCTTCAAACCATCCTTCAGCCATCCCTTGCAATACTGTACCACATTATCTTTCCAGCCGTATTTATCGTTGGAAAAATTAATATATTCCTCCAGTCTGCTCTGGTAATCTCCAAGAGGAAAAAACCAATGTGATGTTTCCTTAAGAACCGGCGCTTCTCCTGTTATTTTGCTAACAGGGTTCTTCAATTCCGAGGGGTCATATAACGTTCCGCAATTTTCACATTCATCACTCCGCGCCTCTTCGTATCCGCAATTTGGACATGTTCCTTCAACATAACGATCAGGCAAAAACATCTTCGCTTTTTTATCATAGAACTGGTTTGTCTTTTTTTCCTTTAACAATCCTCTGTTATAGAATTCCAGAAAAAACTCTTTGGAAGTTTCGTGATGAATTGGAAGGCTGGTTCTTGAATAAATATCAAAGTTCATCCCGAACTGTTTAAATGCTTCTTTATTAATATTATGATAACGATCGATGATCTGCTGAGGTTTTATATCCTCTTTATCGGCACTTATTGTAATTGGAACTCCATGCTCATCCGAACCGCAGATAAAAATAATATCGCTCCCCTTTAATCTCTGGTATCGCACATAAATATCCGCAGGCAGGTAAGCCCCGCTCAAATGCCCAAGATGTATTGGTCCATTTGCATAAGGAAGTGCGGCAGTAACCAATATTTTTTCTGTAGCCAAGATAAAATCCGGATTTGTGCAAAAAAGAAAGATAAATATAATAATTTTACCGATAATTCCCCCTGTTTCACCGATTTTTCCTTCTATTTCTTGCTGCATCAATATACTTTTATTGTAGAAATTTCAAAAAGGAAATGAAAATGGAAGAGCATAGAAATATCGGTAGCAGGGTAATTTTGGGAATTATTTTGATAGTTATTGGAGGAATTTATCTGTTAAAATCATTTAACCTCCCTATAGATATTGAAATTTTTTCTTTCCCGTTTATTTTGGTTGTTGTCGGTATCATAATTATCCTGAATTCAAGAAATAAAATATTCGGAGTGGTTTTATTTATTGCCGGTCTCCTATTCTTTTTTTCGGATAAAATATTCATCGGACCCCTCCTGATTATCCTTTTGGGTATATATATTATCTTCAGGCATAGAACAAGAAGATCCAGGGTTGTTGAAAATCCTCTCCCCGATTCTAATCCTGATGAAAAAAAGGAGCGGGGACCTGACTCCGATTTTGAGAAAAAACGATTCTATGACTCTTCCATAAAAAGAGATTATCTCGATGATATATCCGTTTTTGGCGGTGGACATAAGGTAATCTATTCAGATAGTTTCAAAGGTGGAAATATAACCGCAATTTTCGGCGGCAGTGAAATCGACCTTACCCACTGTAAACTTGCCCCGGGAGAAAATATTATCGATGTGGTCATTATTTTCGGTGGTGCAACAATTATAGTCCCAAATAATTGGGATGTAATAATGAACGTTACTCCTTTGTTCGGAGGCTTTTCCAATAAAAAAAGCAGGTACCAAAGTTCAGGATCTGCACCTTTCGGCACCCTTGTTATAAAAGGTGTTATCCTTTTCGGTGGCGGTGAAATAAAATCGTATTGATGTTGTAATGACTAACCCGATCTTAAAAAACCCACGGAATATTTATTTCTATATATTATTCTGGCTGCTCGAAAGTCTGGCTTATTTCCTGCTCATTTACCTGGGACTAAATATAGAAATAAAGTTTGCTCTTCTTGACAGCATTGTCTTCAATCTCCTTTTAGCAGGTTTAGGTTTAAGCCTCTGGTATCCAGCCCAATATATTTCAATAGAAAATAATTTCAACTATAAAAATTTTTTAACACATTTAATAAGTGGAATTATTTCCTCTTGGTTGTGGCTCCAATTTGGCTTTTTAATAATCTTCATCTTCATTAAATCTTCTATTTACTCTAACTTTTTCAACTCAACAGCCGTCTGGCGTTTTTTTATTGGTCTCTTATTCTATTACCTTATAACCGCATTCTACTATATAATAATTTATTACAATAGACTCCAGGAAAAAAGTGTTAAGGAAGCCGAACTAAAAAACCTCGTGACTGAATCAGAATTGAAATCCTTAAAGTTCCAGATAAACCCTCATTTTATTTTTAACAGCCTCAACTCAATGAGCGCCCTTACTACAATTGATCCGGATAGGGCAAGAAGTATGATCCTCAAATTAGCCGATTTTTTGCGCTATACCCTCGCTAATAATGGCAAAGATAAAAACCGTCTTGAAGAGGAACTAAAAAATATAAAGCTATACCTCGAAATTGAAAAGATACGCTTTGAAGAAAAGTTTGATTATACAGAAGAAATCGATAACGAAGTCCTTGACCTCAAAGTCCCCAATATGATTCTTCAGCCTTTATTTGAAAACGCCATTAAACATGCTGTTTACGATTCCCTCGATAAAATTACCATTAAACTAAAATGTATTATTGAAAACAATTTCCTTAAGATATCCCTGGAAAATAACTTTGAGGATGGATACTCAAAAAAAGGCGCCGGGATAGGACTTCAAAACATCAAAAGCCGCCTCGAACTCATTTACGGACAAAAAAATCTGGTTGATATTAAAAAAGAAGGGGATATATTTAAGGTAATTTTATATATTCCAATCTGAAATTTTCCTCTTCATTTATAATGTCGTTTATTAAATGAGTGATAATTATACCGCCGTCATAATCGACGATGAAACTCTTGCCCGTGAAATAACAAAAAAGTATTTAGCCGAGCATAAAGAAATTTTTGTCTCTGCCGAATGTTCAAACGGCTTTGACGCTATTAAAAAAATAAATGAATTAACCCCCGACCTTATCTTCTTGGATATTCAGATGCCGAAACTTAATGGTTTCGAAATGCTCGAACTTCTCGAAAATCCTCCCGTCATAATCTTTACCACAGCTTTTGATCAATTTGCCCTTAAAGCCTTTGAAGCAAATGCCGCAGATTATCTCCTTAAACCCTATTCTCGCGAAAGATTCGATGAGGCAATTCAAAAAGCCTATCTCCGTCTGCGTAGCAAAACCCCACAGACTGGCCTCATTAAAAAATTGATCGAACAGAATGATGAAAAAAAGGAATTCCTGGAAAGGATCGTTATTAAAAACGGACCCAAAATAAGCATCATTCCGGTTGAGGATGTAAATTACCTTGAAGCTCAGGACGATTATGTCATGATCTTTTCCTCCAAAGGCAAATTTCTTAAACAGAAAACAATGAAGTTTTTTGATGAACATCTTGACCCCAAAGATTTCATCCGTGTTCACAGGTCCTATATTGTCGCCGTAAAAGGGATAAAAAAGATAGAGCTCCTTGAAAAAGAATCCTATCAGGTAATCCTCCAGGATAAAACCGCTGTTCCAGTCAGCAAATCAGGATATGATAAATTAAAAGAAATCCTGAATTGAAAAGATTATTTAGAATATTTTTATTATAATAATAGTTAGATTTTTTAGAATTAGGGATTTAATATGGATAAAGATCTTTTATCAATTCAGGAAGCAAGGGATCTTGCCTCTAAAGCAAAAGCCGCCCAGCTGGAATATAAACATTTCACTCAGGATCAGGTCGATCAAATTGTTAAAGCAATGGCTGATGCTGGATATGCTGCCGCTGAAAAATTAGCAAAAATGGCTGTCGAAGAAAGCGGCATGGGCAAATGGCAGGATAAGGTTATCAAAAATCAGTTTAGTACCAAAAATGTCTATGAATCAATAAAAAATCTAAAAACAGTTGGTGTTATTGCAAGTGAAGCAGACGGCAAAGTATTAAAAATCGCCGTTCCCATGGGTGTCGTTTGTGCCCTTATCCCTTCCACAAATCCCACGTCCACAGCAATGTTTAAAGCAATAATTTCCTTAAAAGGAAGAAATGCCATTGTAGCAAGTCCCCATCCCAGAACAACCAAATGCACTATGGAGGCATTAAGAATTTTATCTGACACTGCTGAAAGTGCCGGTGCCCCAAAAGGCTTAATTCAATGCATGTCCGCTTCTACCCTTGAAGGAACAAATGCATTAATGAAAGATAAAAACATTGCCGTTATTCTTGCCACCGGAAGCAATCCGATGGTCAAAGCAGCTTATAGTTCAGGCACTCCCGCTTATGGAGTAGGCTCCGGAAATGTCCCCGCTTTTATTGAAAGAACTGCCAATTATAAAAAAGCCTGTGCCGATATTGTTTACGGAACCACATTTGATAACGGAACTTTATGTTCATCCGAACAGGCTGTTGTTGTAGATAAACCCTTAAAAGATAAAGTAATCCAGGAACTCAAATCCCTCGGCTGCTACTTTGTAAATAAAGAAGAAAAAGTAAAATTAGCCAATACAATCCAGAAAAATAATAGCATAAATCCTGAAATAGTCGGACAATCAGCAATATTTATTGCAAAATATGCAGGCATCAACGTCCCCGATTCCACTAAAGTGCTCATTGCTGAATGTACCGAAGTTGGAAAAACCGAACCCCTGTCCATGGAAAAACTCTCTCCAATACTCGCTTTTTACGAAGCTGACGGATGGCTCGATGCATGCCATCGTTGCATCGATCTCCTCAATTTTGGAGGAATCGGACATAGCATGGCTATCCATTCAAGCGACCAGCCCATCATAATGAAATTCGCACTTGAAAAACCCGCATTCAGAATTCTTGTTAATACCGTCGCCTCAGTTGGCGCGGTTGGATATACAACAGCACTTTCTCCATCAATGACATTAGGACCCGGTACCTGGGGTGGGTCCATAATTTCCGAAAATGTCACCGCCAAACACCTGATAAATGTTAAGAGCATTGCCTTTGAAACCCATCCGATAAATAAAGGTGAAAGCGTAACTTCATTTGACATACCCGATTCAAAACGTCCTGCCGTTTCCTCATTCATGAAAGAAATAGAAGAACGTCTCAATGCCCGTGCAGGCAATCCCCCGTCAAAAGGATATCACCGACCACCGATCGAAGTTAAAAAAGAAGAAAAGAAAGTCGAAAAAGGAAAAGCCTTCGGAACCGGTATTTCCGAAGATGATATAAAAAAGATCATAAACAACTTCACGCGGTAGGATTTTCTTCTTGGCAGACTTTATTGACAAATTGGCATTCTCCCCTTTCCAATTTACTTCCTAATATTAGTCATGGGGACATCCATCTGTCGCCATATACAATTAATGCTGATTTAGAGCAACTTGAGAGCAAGGTGAGAGCAACCTGAGAGCAAGGTGGAATGTCTGCAATTTTGGTTTTGACATGTTAAAAAACCCCTATCCCCTCCCCTCTCGAACCCCCTCTGTCTATAAATATTACCTCTAGCTCCGAAAAAAAAAGCTCCCCCCTACTATTTACTGCCGAAAATTCATTTTTTGCCACCCCAAAATCCAACTATTTTAGTCCAATAATCCCCCTCTTTTTCAAATACTTGCTTATAGAGGAATTGGTTTAGGGAAAAATTAATGTCATTATATATGGATTATTTTCAAAAATGTGGTAATAAATCCTCTTATTTATGGACAACTCACGAACTAAAAACAGCTGCTTCTCTTTATAAAACATTTCGGCTTTAAACTAACTGAAGAAAAAGAATCCACATTTGGCAAAACACTAACAGAACAGCGTTACAATCTTATTATTAATAATTAATAATAAAAATCTGTCATTCACCAAAAATTAACTATTCAAAATATTCTTTCAAGGATCTCCCCCGGAACATATGACATGTCCAATCATTATCCCAACCTCTCCAACCTGCCAACAATAGATTCAAAATACCTCCCCTTCAATTCATTAGAAAGAAACGATCTCCTTATCAAACTATTTATTATATCCTCCTTATGCAGGAACCTCTGATATATTTTATCTATCCTGGTTTTACTAATTCCTATCCTAATCCCAATTTCATAAAAATCATCCCTGCCATATTTACTTCCATGCTTATAAGATTCTGTTATAAATTCCCCTTTGAATAATTCCAGCGCTATATCTCTCTCGGTTGGGACATGTATCGAAGTATTTAGCAGATCATATGCTGGAGTCATTGTATAATCACCAAATTCACTATTTCTGAAAACCGAAAAGTTCTTTAAATGAGCGTCCCCATTGCTTACTAGATAATTAAAAATGATCAGCGCAAAAAATCTTTCAACCTCTATTGGATATGCACTGATATACTTTTTCATTAACTCGGCTATTTCTTCATACGAAAAATCATACTTATAGTTTTTACCGGCATTCTCTTCTGTCTTCCCTGCAACTTGCGCAAAATCCTCTTGCAGCAATTTAGTGCCATCCGGCAGTACATCAAACCGCTTTACAATATAGGCTGGCTTATTATCCTTAAACTTTATCAGCGCATTGGGGGGAGTTTTGATATTAAACAGTTGATCCGCTATTTGCATCGTTAAATGTTCATTCGCTGGAGTAGCTTCTAAATTCTGAAATGATCCTGTCGGGATTGGCTTTAATATATACTCCCCTCCCCTCTCCGTTAGCACAAGAGTTTTTCCCTCAAGCTTCATTGAGTGTTTTATTTGAATGCCGGATATTGATAATTGTTCCCCCCGGTTTAATCTTACTTCATTATATTCGGGCTGGGTTATACTAAGAACATGACTTACGTTTCTTCCATTGAAAAGTTTCCTGAGACACGATTTACAAAACGATTCGTATCCTTCCTTTAAGCAGCTGGGACAAACATTCATTTTCACAAAACCTCTTTTACACAAACAGCACCGATTGTATTACCGGCTGTTTTAATAAGTCTTGTAAAATTATCATTCTCATCAATTCTTAGCTTTCTGCATTGCAATTGTTTTTGGTCCCCTTCAGCTAATAAACCAAAGAAAAATGGGAATAATAATTTTGATCGGTAATGCCTTTCCGTTTTGGGGAATGATAAACTAATCGCCGGCTTCGTTGCATCGTCAAAATATTTATCCTCATATTCAAATATGAATTCATCATCATGACGGATTAAATAACCGGCTAAATGATCATTGTAATATATTTCAGCTTTCACTTCCATCATATCTTCGCTTTGATTTCAATCTGAAGTCCCAGGACATTCAGAATCTTTTCGAGATTTCCTATACTTGGATTTCCCCTCCCATTCTCAATATCAATTAAGTAACGCAGCCCAACCCCCGCAATTTCTGCTAAATCTGCCTGCGTAATATTCAGAAAGTCCCTTCTCCTTTTTATAATATTCCCAAGTACTTCTTTATTCATTGATCATCATATACTAATTAATTAAGTGCACTATACTGCATTTTGATCCAAATATATCTTTATTAAATCAAATAGTCAATAGTAATATGCATTATAATACACTTTAGATATCTACAAATGTCCCTCGACTCAAACTACCTGCCGACAAAATTTAATACCTCCGGCTTTTTTTACAGTACTTAAGATTACTACACATGATTTTTATTCATATAATGACACATCTTTTTGCACTTGAATATACCCATATTTTTACGCATATTTAGTCTAACAAATTAGACCCGGAGTTTATATGGCCACTGTTCAAACGGAAAATAAAAAAGAACGACTGAGCTTTTTTATCAATTCTGAATTATCCAATAAGGTAAATAGAATTTCAAAACAAACGAAAATAACTGTTAGTGAAATTGCCAGAACCGCTTTACAAAATTATCTTGATCAGGTTGAAAAAGAGAAAATTGAAAAAGAACTTGAAGCTGGCTATAAAGCCAACTACAATTATTATCAGAAATCCCAGGAAGAATGGAAATATGCCGACAATGAATAATACTGGAATTGTTGATCCTCTACTTCGGGGCGATGTTTATCTGGTAAATCTTGACCCAATTATTGGTAAAGAAATTGGTAAATCCAGACCTGCAGTAATAATACAAAATGATATTGGTAATAAATTCAGTCCGGTTACAATTATTGCTCCAATCTCAAGTGTTAAAGAAATAACTAAACCTCTTCCGATTATGATATTCCTTGAAAAAGATGAGGGTGGTTTAAAACAAGAAAGTTATGTCGATTGTGGACAAATCAGGACTGTTGATAAAGACAAACGATTATTAACCAAATTAGGAACATTGAACAAAACAAAAATGTGCGAGATTGAAAAAGCGCTTAAGATTTCTCTTTCTCTTCAGTAAACAAACCTCTCTCCCAAATTTTTCATCCTAAAAACTTCTTTAAATAAATTATTAGGTATTCAAATAATATTAGTATTACTTTTCAATATTTAGCTTACCGCACCCTCAACTCTTTCCATTCCTCCAATTCAAGAAAACTTCCCTCCACGTTCCCTTCCATTTCAAGAAACATTTTATACGGAATAGCAAAGGATAAAATATTCTTGTCAACATGCTTCCTTGCCGCAAGGTCAAAGAATCCTATTATCGCACGGGGCTGCTCTTTCTCCCCCTCTGCGTATGAAAACAATACCGACTGGCATGCAGCACCCCATGGCGCAATCACATTATCCCTCTTCTCCCTTCCGTAATTTGAAAGCACCACCAAAGCGGATAGCTGATCCGGGTTAACAAAAAACACCACGCTCTCCGGCTTCTCCTCTTCTTTCACCAGCTCCAATGGTTTGAATATTACAAATTCTTCCTTCACATTTCTCATCGGCAGGCATTCCACAAACTTCTTTGCAAGTTCAGGAGTTTTTATATAATGTTCCCCTTCTCCAAGTTTTCTTGTTCTTCTTGTGCCGTCAACAAATTCCTTTTTTCCTGTTGATAAGAGATATTCAATGGGGAAGCCCTCGTATGTATTCCCAAATCCCAACCCTACACCGCCCCCCACGCACCCGTATGTTTTCCTATCGAAGAATGCTGTCTTTCCCCTCGAGGCTGCAGCCGATAGCATTGAAGCAACGCATCCCCAGATATTTTCCTTAAATTGAATTCCATCATCCGGTTCTTTGTCTGATAAAATTACTGCAACCGGGTGTCCCTTTAATTTAATCGACTCCGCTATTCTGCTTTTCATTTGTAATCCTTCATTAATAACACTACTCAAAACTTACAAAATCCCCCAAATTGTCATTCTCCAATTCTTTCCATACGACTTGAAACCACTTTTTTGAATTCTCTTTTCATCGTCGGAGATAAAAAACTTTTATCAATAAATTCGTGTAAGGCTCCCTCTTTTGCCTGAAATTTTTTATGGATATTCCTTATGCTCGCATCATTAATGCCTAACTGTCCTGCAAACGAAATGAAATCAGATTTCTTGAGTCGGCTTTTCTTTCCATTTATTGATAGCGCCAATTCCTCAGTATCATCTCTAATTAACAACTTAGTTGATAACAGATCATACGCCGGGGAAAGCATAATTTCATTTTCCTGATTGGTCAACAGCGAAAAATTCTTCAAATGCATATCCGCATTTCCGGTAATGAATGAAAATAAAGTCAACTCATAAAATGTAATCAGATCAACACCTGGATAACTCGAATATTGTTTAATGATTTTACCTATCTTTTCCATCGAGCCTCGATACTTGTTCTCGGTCAGGGTGCTAGTTAATTGTGCCATGTCTTCAAGCGGCAGTTTGCCATTTTTGGTTCTGTCAAACCGCTTGGTCAAATATGCCATTTCACCTGACTTTAACCGGACCATTGCATGTTCGGCAGTCTTTATTTTTAACAGCACCGCTAAGTGCATCGTCAAATCTTCTATTTCTGGCATTTCAGGATATTCTTCAATCGGCGGCTTCAAAATATAGTTCCCCCACATTCCTACAATAGTAAACCTCATTCCTTTTTTATTCGATCTTTGTGATTCAAGTGAAATTTTCGGCTGGACACCTGTAACTGAAATACTTTTTCCCAAAACCTGAATCGCTAATTCCTGAATGTCTGATAAGTCAAATGGAATTTGTGGGGAAGTTGCAGTGCCGAAGAATTTTCTACAGCATTTTTCGTGATAGTCTGTTTCACCATTTTCCATCAAATCATAACAGAACAAACAATTATTTTGCTTCGTTTTCATCGGACTCCTCTGCCTGTTCTTCAATTACACTTATTGCTCCGATACAATCTTTACAGAAGAGCAGCAGCAACCCCATTCTATCCCTGGAGTCTACTTTCCAATTTCTTTGAGCTAAGTCAAGCAACCAGCCTTCAGGAATAATGCCATCAAAAAATGGGATCATAGTACTAGATTCGTAAGACTCTTTTCTCAACGGCATAATAAAACTGATTGCATTAGAATTAATGTCGTTTAAATAATTATCATCGTATTTGAAGCTGTAGCCATCTTCCGTTTCTGAAATTACTCCCACAAATTTATCCTTATAAAAGACTCTGCCTCTTCTTGCCATATCATTCACCAAATTCTTTCTTATAAGGTGTCAGTTCATACCCAAAAAGCTCAAGTACCTGATTTACCTTATCCATCCGTAATGTCTTTTTCCCTTGTTCAAGTTCACGTAAAAATCTCAGACCAACTCCGGCTTTCTCAGCCAACTCCGTTTGAGTTAGCTTAAGCTTTTTCCGTTTCTGCTTAACTAATTCAGATAACTTGCTTTTCATAATATTGTGTTATTAAATGGTACCTTATGGGTATAAATCAACAAAGTCTATTCAAATATATACCTTATTGGGTATAAAAACAAAAATAAAATAATATTTTATACCAGATCGGGTATTAAATCACACTCCCACTATTCAAAACCATATCCGTCCAAAAATAACTAAAATTTCGCAAAAATCTGAAGTATTCCCTATTTATTTTAGTCGGGAATATTCCAATAATAAGACAAACCTAATCCTCGGGTCCTTACTTTTGCTTTTCTGTAAATCTTTCAATATAATTTCCTAAAAATTGGGAGGATAATTAAGAATAATTGCATTGTGGAAAACTTTGCTAAGTATTGAGGAGTGGATTAATATGGTACATATTCTCAGAAAAATTACTTTTGTTGTTTATTACCGAAAAAGAGAAATATATAAGTCTTTGTTTTATATATACTTGCGGTGACCGAAAATGTGTGATATCTACTTTTTTAAGGCACTATATTTGTGTTATAGAGCAAGAAATAGTAAATAACAAACAAACAAGAAAGGACGATTTATGAAAAAGATACTTGCACTTTTAATATTAGCGGGTATTATTTTCGCCGGCTGTACAGACCTTAAATTGAATAACGTGAGCCAACCTGAGAAGGGAGCGAATACATTAATCCCAATTCCAGGGAAGACCGGGCTATCCAGTGAAACAGTATATACTACTACAAGCATTGTTGATGGATCTGTCGGTGATACAATGACAATAAACGCAAGTTATATGGGAGATAACGGAAAGCGGGTCACTTTAAACTTATCTATGATTATTCCTGCAGGTGCATTCAGCGATGTGAGGACGATAACTCTAACAGCAGATGACCAATATGCTGCATTAAGTTGTACCCCTGCGATGGTATTTGATAAAAGTTTGATACTTAATTATTCATATACAGGACTAAATATAAAAAGTCTGAATTTACCAAAACACACAAATGGGTTTTATTTTATACCTGATTCATGGAATTTTGAGGCAGTTGGGAGTACTGGTTTTTTGATCGACAAGAGTTCAGGAACCCTCAGCGTTACCGGTGCGCAGATAAATCATTTCTCCAGATACGGATGGTCTACGATTAACTCAGATTGACGTATATAACGTATCGGCAAATTTCAGGTAATATTAGAAGTATAAAATGTTCGAAGGTAGTTGTATAAAATTGAAGTAAATCTCAGGAAGAATTAAAAAGTGTTTAAAAATAATAACGGAAGTTGGATAAAGTGAATTCGTTAAAAGAAAATAGTGAGCGGTTGTTTAAGGAGCTACTTAACAGTTTTTTTAATGAAAAGGAAGCTGCAGAATTCAGAAGTTTAACTGAAGGAAACTCATTCAAGAGTATAAGTCCATCCCTGAAAATAAAGGGAAAGGACAAAAGACAAATTGAGACAGAGTTTCCTAAGGGGAGTAAACTTGGTTTAAATATAGACCTATTAATATTATATGCTAAGGAAAAGTTAGAAACCACGAAATTTCCAGAATTATTATTGAGCATTGGAAAGTATGCACTAAATGAAGGAGAGGGGGATCTTTCATTGGAAATATTCGACAGGGTGATAAATGAATCAAAGGGAAAACCGGAAACTGTAGAATATTTGGCAGAGGCAAATTTGTTAATAGCTGAGATATACAAGAAAAAAACCAAATGGACATTAAGTTTCAGGTATTTAAGGAAGAGCAAAGAATTATATAAGAAAATAAAGAATATTAACGGAGAGATAAAGTGTTCCAATATGCTTGGGACAATATATGGTGAATTAGGGAAGTTCAAGAAAGCCAGATTATATTTTGAGGAGAGTCTTGAATTAATAAGCCGGACTAATGATCAGGAAATACAAGGAATGATAGAGATCAACCTTGGAATCATAAACGGCATATCCGGAG
>OCZT010000255.1_pt1 | contig 50919 bp, 57 predicted proteins | sample 1539031 | NCBI WGS metagenome assembly OCZT01 (sample SAMEA3539308, study PRJEB22396) | soil metagenome | biome: tundra; feature: field; material: soil | place: USA | collected 2010-05 | depth 0.15 m
TCCAGACTGAGCTACATCCCGAACAAAACAAAAGCCTAGGACAGGACTCGAACCTGCGACCGACTGATTACAAATCAGTAGCTACTACCAACTGAGCTACCCAGGCAACGGATGAAAGATGGGAGACACAGTAGGATTTGCACCTACAAACCGAGGTCATGACTCTCGGCACCTCGTAACAGAGGCGGCTTTAATGCTGGCTCACGGACCTTATGTTGTGAAGCGGTCCAGCTTTGCCCATGTGCCTTGCATCAATCACTACAGTAGTTTACCATTCAATGCCGTCTGCAATGCACTGTACTTGGACGTGTCCGGTACATGTCCATGCAACTTAATCAATTCAACCAATACACCGTTCAAGTGCCCTAGCAATTCAACCGTGGATGTTGGATCAACTACCGAAATCGTTGTTGTATCCGGTGCAAGATTTCTTGTGCTGGACCATTTGACTTGGATGTCGTTTGTAGCTGGTTCAAACCACATAACTACACCGACTTCATGTTTCTCCGAATCCAATTTCAGGTATTTGGTCCAGAACAAACCTACACCTATTCCAACCTTATCAATACCTATCACCGACTGATCAAGTACTGAAACTGTGTGAACTGCTGCTAGGCTAAAGACCTAGCAGCTTCTCGTAATCATTCCAACATCCGAAGATATTGAACATTCGAGTTAGTACGTTCTTTATCCGATACCTGGTTTAGGTATCCGTACCAAGCCCCTGCGTTCCACAAGGACTATGTTATCTTTTAAGCAGCTAGGCCGAGACAGCGAATGTTCCTGGCGGCATTCACGTCAGCATGGCAACTGTGACCACATCCAGTGCATTTGAAGGTCGCTTGGTTCTTGCGACTCAATCTGTCCACTGTTCCACATTCGTGGCAGGTTTGGGAAGTAAAAGCTGGATTGACTAAGACTAGCTTTCCTCCGTAACGAAGTACCTTGTACTTGATGAACACGTAAAGTTGTCCTGGAGCCATACGCAATAGTTCGCGATTCAAACCAGCCTTGGCAGCTACATTCTTTCCATGCTTCTCAACACATCCTTTAGCGGAGCGTGTCATATTTCTGAGATTGAGGTCTTCCATGACCACTGTTTCGTACTTACGTGCGAGAGTGTTACTTAGTTTGTGGTTGAAATCCTTGCGAACGAACTTCTCACGTTGATAAGCATGTTGAACTTTCAACCTAGCTTTCTCACGACGGTTGGAACCTTTCATCTTTCTGTCAACTCTGCGTTGGTAAGTCTTGCGCTTCTTTTCAAGTTCCTTCAAACTCTGTTGTGTTCTCTTGCCTACGAAGTAATGCCTGCCCAGATCATCAACAACGGTAGCTGGGTGTGCAATTCCAATATCAATTCCGCATGAGGAACCTAAGTTGACGTGTTCAACTGGATAATCCAACTCTTCTCTGTACAAGATAGAAGCATAATACTTACCAGCTTCACGGTAGACTGTAACGCTCTGTAGCTTGTCAGCAGCCATGCATTCCAACCTCAAACCACGACACTTTACCCAGCCATGCTTTCCAATGTGGAGACCTTCACCACCAGTATCCAAACCCATAACAACTCTGAAACTATTCCTACTCCTGTGTTTTGACTTGAACTGTGGAAAGCTTGACTGTTTCTTGAAAAACCGTTGGTAGGCCGTATTCATATCACTAAGGCTCTGACGTAATGAAGTAGATTCAACTTCGTTCAACCACGGGTTCTGCTTGGCAAGCAAAGGTATCATAGAATGCATGTCATAGTTGCTTAATGACTTCTTGGTTTTCTTATACTGTTTCTGCTTGAGTTCCAGACCGTAATTGTACAGCCACCTGCAGGCTCCAAAGTTCTTCTCAAAGAGAATAGTTTGTGCAGGAGTTGGTTCCAGCCTGACAACGTTGGCTGTTTCTCTCCAAGTCTTCTCAGTAATCTGTTTGTGTTTAGACATTCTTCTGGTCCTTGATGTACTGCTTGATCTCATCACGATCAACCGATCCAATGCTTGCCACGTACTTGGCCCTGGTCCACAAACAAGGTATCCTAGTTTTCAACTCCGGAAACTTCCTTCTCATAACAATGGCTGATTGACACTTTATCTTAGCAACCACGTTTGAGATGCCACGATCTGGATCACACTGTAGGATCAGGTGAACATGGTCGGGTTCCACATTTACTTTGAAAACTTTGTAACCGTATTCCTTTTGTTTATCCAGAATCAGTTTCTTCAACGTCAAAGCAATTCCATCAACTAGTACAGGCCGTCTGTACTTTGGAGTGAAGATCACATGATACAGGCATTTACTTGTGGTATTGGTATGAACCAAAACAGTGGGTTCAGTGGATTTCTTCGTTTTAATACTGGGTGCTTTGGTAACCATATTAGGTATACCTCCTTCTAATAATGAATTAGCAGGAAATTCAGGAAATAGCTTCAATTGTTGCACTGTCAGAAAACATCAATCAACCTTGTTGATTCATATGACTGGACTGAAGATCCAGCATCTTTCTCAACCTAGGAAACTGTGTAAACGAGATGCGATGGGGTCTTGGTTGTCCAATCAACATAACCAATGCCAGATAGTTTGGCTCTGGCATGTTGTACAAGTGCATCCAATTCAGATAGCGATGGTTTAGACATTTGAAATATTTCCTTGAAACTGGGGCAGTAGGACTCGAACCTACAGTTGCTTTCGCGGGTGATTAACAGTCACCTGCCTTACCATTCGGCTCATACCCCAAAACAGAACGGAAGAATGGTATTGCTATCATCCTCCGTTCATTCACAATCGGATCAAGCGGCCTTCCTCTTCAGAAGCTTCAGCTTCTTCCCTGACTTCTTCTCGCCATTGTCGCCCTTGGACTTCTTCGATCCGCTCTTCTCGGCACGTGCTTCCTTGAGACGTGCACTCTTCTTCTCCCGGGCCTTCTTGCCTTCCGCCGTCACAGCCCTGTAGGAGATCTCTTCCAGGCTGGCCAACGGGAACACCGAAGTAACGAGAGCGCCGCGCTTCTCGCCAAGATCAACGATCACGGAATTGCCGTCGATGGCGACAACCTTTCCGACGATCTTGGTGCGCTTGTTCACTTCGCGCTCCACGGTGATGGTCTCACCCTTCTTGAACTCCGACTCCTTCTCGGACTTCACGTACGGCATCTCGTTGGCGGTGAAACGGTACGTGTAGGTGCTACCGCGGCTTTCCTGGACCAGCGTGAATACGCCGTCCTTAACACTGGTGATCTCTCCGGTGATCTCTTCGCTTCCGCGCTTCACCAGCGTGGCGACGATGTTGAGTCCGACGAAATCCTTGAGCGCGCTGATATCTGTGGTCTTGGCCATGTTCTGTTCCTTCTCTAGTGCTATGTTTGATTTAGTGCAGTAATGACACTGCAACTGGCAACGATTAAGCCCGTGTTTTGAATTAGTTCCATTTCTGTTCAAGCAGCACAAAGCCACTTCGGGTGAACTAATACACCCTCTATCCCTTTGCCGAAGGCATTGGGGATTGCTTTTCTCAATGTGTTATATGATCCGTTCACGTCAGCATGTATGTTTCCGTATTTTCTGGAAACATACAAGCCACGCTTAACCCTCCTTCCTTTGTACTTCAAGTGCTTGCGAACCTTTTCAAGATCAAGGAAGCTAGTCTTGCTGGTATATGCCTCTTCCTGCAAGATAACTTCAATACCAACTTGCTCTGCCTTGTACTGCAGCAGTTCAATGAAGCGGGCATGTGGAACCTGTGTGAAGTTCTGGTTGTTGATTTTACCAAGACACAGTTTCTGCTTCCAACCACCATTCTTTCCGATAACGAGTACTCCGATTCTCTCACTGACAATCCACTCCACTATCTGTGTGGATGCTTTGTGAAGGTAGTCATTGATCTTGTTGGTTCTCTTACGCGTCAATCGAGCAAGTCCGTGTGACCAATGACATCCAGGTTCCAGGCACGCTTGCAACCTAGCCTTCTCTTTGTTGTAGAATTGGTTCATGCTCTTGAGCGGTCTACCGTTGACAAGTACAGGCTGTATGCTGGGTTTGTCTGAAGTTATAGCCGCTAGGATATTCAAACCAATATCAATGCACGCATGGTGTTTGTGATTTAGCTTGGGTTGCTTAATCTCCTTTTCGTGGACAATTTCTACAGTGAAATATTCACGTGCTGAATGTGGAACTATGCGAACTTCCTTGATTGCCTTGAACGGTATCTTGGTAGTAACTAAATATCCATCAATGCCAGAAACCATCAGATAGTAGAACATCTCTGAATCCTTGTCGTACACATAGAACTCTGTGAAGCCCTTTACAGAAACTGCTTGGTAGCTGTACACACAGGGGAATCTCCCAGCCACCTTGTCCAAGTACCCTGGCATCTTCGGTCGGGCTCGGTACTTTCTCGGATGCAGCTTGTAATCTTTGACAGCGGCAAAATAGCCTTTCCAATTACGATCTAGCATGATCAAAACATACTGAGCCACACGTGCTGGAAACTCTCGGTATTCCGTGTGTTGCTGCATCAACTGATCAAGTTCGTTCTTACAGAGATGTTTGTAACTGTGTTTCTTTCCAGCTTCCAGAAGTTTCAAGTTGTGGATCCATCGCTTACGAACTTCATAGTTTGCCGCATTGTACAGATTCTTCGATGCGAAACATAACTGGTCCAACATTTGATATGCTGGATCACTTGACTTAATCTGATGCTGCTCTGTGCGTGTGAACTTCTTGTTCATACAGATTCTTTACGGTTTAACCTGAAACTTCTGTACATCTGTGATTTGCTGACCTGCTTTCGCGTGGAAGTGAGATGATTTTACCCGGTTCAAACACGTTGTTTGCAAGTAAACGGCTGATTCATTGAATCCAAGATACCGTTTTCTCTGTTGTTGTGATACTGGGATCTACGAGCTTGTGTTTGATGCTGATTAGCGTCGCAAGTCTGTGAACGGCATCAAATTCTTTTTCTTTGGTTGCGAGATCAACTACCCAACCCAATTGAACTGCCAATGCAAGCAATTGAACGTTTGACATGTTCTTCAACTTGCGTACAAGTTCCAAACAGAATTCCGCGGAGTTCGTTGTGATGATTTCGTTGTTGTGACGTAACCACGAACGGTCGATGTGCGGACGAGACCCAACCGGGCATTCCGAATCCGCGATTGTTTCAACGCGGAATTTCACATGAACAGTGAAAAGTTTTTGTTGGTCAACAGCCATCTTGAATTGGATGAGTCTGGTGGTGATGTGATCTGCTGTTATTACTTTGCTGGACATCACATTACCTGCTGTTGCTTGATTGTGATTGTCCTGTTCACGATGGTGCGCTTCACTGACTTGTACTGGTCCTTGCTTGTGAAGCACTGACCGTGCATGATGTCTTCGGTCGATGTCAGCCAACTCATTGCAAGTCCAAGTTTGTGAAACTGTGCTTCGGACATCTTCTCCAAAGCTGTAACAAGTTCAGCCATTTCATGTTCGCTGTATGCTTTTCCGAATCGGTGCGAATGGTTCAGACTGATCTGACCGTCGTCCACCAACTTGGTTCCGTCGCAACGGGAGTACTTGTACGCGATCTTCTCCTGGAACTCGACGTACAGATAACACACAGACACTGTTGGAAGTGCATGGTACAGAGCAAGCACTTCTTCACTTGTTACTGATTTCTTCGGCATTGTGTTCAACCTTCATTTGAATGAACACGACAAGGCTTGCGCTTGATCGGTTCACGTGTGAACGAATGGATCTTCCAATCAAATTCATGATCGTCGTCTTCAACATCATCGAACGGCGCTTCAACCGTACCACACCTTGCAAGTTCTTTCTTGACGGTAGAATCTGGTACTTTGAATTGTTGCACGAAACTCAAGTACGAAGCCAAACGCAACTCATCGATCCGCATCTTGAGTTCTGTGATCTTGTGCCTGTCGGTAGACAGTGCGATAACGTGACACCGATGTTCGGTGTGAACATCGTCGGCATCCGAGTACTCGAAATTGTACGTCTCTTCGTACTGAAGGGCACAGAACCATATCAAAGTCGGCTGTAACTTGATCTCTTCCAACAGTGCGTTGATCTCTTCGACCTTTGTCATGTGCTTCTTAGCCATCTCAAGCTCCTTCTGTTTTTGGATAAGCGACCAACTTTGTTGCGCTGATCGTTATGACGATCTTGGATACTCTGCTGGAATAGGATTTGATTCTCAACTGCATGCGGCCTTCATCGCCATCCCACTCCGAGGTACCCTGGGCGCACTCCATCATACTTGCATACCCATTCAGTAGGTAGCCCATTTGAATCAAGAAAAGCTTAACGGCAAGTGGGTCCAATTTCTCCAAGCGTGATTTGAGATATCCAGCTTCCGTCACGGACACGGTCCAGAGAACTTGGTTTGACCAATTGTAGCGGTTCCGTACAACAGCAAGCTTCTTGGTTCCGTCTCCCTGTAACTCCATGAACCGAAGTTGTTCGGAGAATGTGTAGCTCAACGTTACTTGGTAAGCGGTCCACGGTTCGCGGACGCGTGCTCCGGCCAAATACGACCGCATGAGATCTGCGAGTGTTTGAGCCTTGGATGTTTCTTGTTTCGTTGGCATTTCATATCTCTGCTGTGATCTGTCTTCGGTTGACTCTGTTGTAGATGCTTTCCACCTGCAATGCCAGCACATGGGCTTCATCCACGGATCTGATATCCGTGAGTTCGTACATATCCCCGGAGTGCCCCTGTGAATAGCGTACGGAAACAAACCAAACGCCTTTCAAGAAATCTGGAAGCTGTTCAACGATCTCCTTGTTCACGTCTCCGCTGTTTCCTTGCTTCTGTCTGCGGATGTTCATGAACTCGCGTAACCAACGACCACCGTCTAGGACGTGGATTGTTGTATTCGAAGACTGATCGAAAATCCTGGTGCTGGCAAATGAAATCAGAGCGTCGTTTTCGGAACGACTCAATAGCAAACCTGTTTCAGTGAGTTTTGTGTACATCTCACTTCTCCATCTTCTTATTAGCTTCAATCCTGGAAACGACATTGTACAGTGTCTTCATCTGCTGTGTCACAGATCCTTTGTCTCTGTGGAACGGACAGTCGTCGTGCGGATGATAACTCCACAACTTTCCCATCTCGTTCTTCTGTGGCAGGTAATCCAACACGACGCCTGTTCTGTAGTCGGATGCATGAATGCACTTGCCGACGCGATTGTCGGATCCACTTGAAAAGAACGGGCATCGCTGTTGTGGTGTCTTGCATGTCGGATTTCCGACACGATCCCACAACACAGGCACGGTTACTTGTCCACGGTTTGGCTTGAGTTGTCGAATGGTCTTCTTGGTCTTGTGGCCGAGCATGGTTTGCACAGCGAACAAAGCTTGTTCACCACGACGCTTTTCAAAGTGCAGTGCTTCGCCAAAATACCATTCAATTGAATTGAAATGTGCCGCGACACTGTTTGCACGTTCCAACTCTTCATCACCAACTGGATCTTCTCCGAGTTTGAATGTCTTCTTGTATGTGCCGTCTTCCTGGCGGATGAAGAATGCGATGTGATAACTGCCGATCTCATCGTCGATGAGATCGAGGTACTCTGGTTCTGTATGAACTTTCTGCTTGGTCATTTCATACATCCTTCCTTCCTGAGTTTGCGTTTCTGTACATCTTCGCGGTCATGTGCCTCTCGAACACATTCGACCATAATCTTATGTGTGGTCACACTGTCCAGCTTCCAATAAAAACGACCATCGTACGCTTCCATCTTGTATGCATACTCGTATGTGCTGGGCCTTCCATCTTCGTACGTAACCACTATCGTGGTCGGTTTATGGACAGTACGTGTATTCTCTAAAATGAAGGGCGTATGACGATCTCGATTAAACCAGACCAAATCCTCTGGTACACGTTGTGATTCCTTCTGCAGCACGAATACTTCCATGTTGGAATCGATCAACGACAGCAACACCTCTTCCACGGTATCCGGATGATAGGAACTGTCAATCAGACCAGTCAACTCCAGTTTCTGGACCAAGGCATCATACCGATTCTGTTTGTAACGGATCAAGTAATTTTTGCCTGAGGCAATTATACGACTGTCGGGCGACCCTCCGAACCACTTCTTCAGGTTCATAAATCCACCTCTCTAGAGAATCTTGTTTGTACCAACCGGTTTGGAACGAAGCACTCGATATGTGAACCATTCGTCAATCAGCTTCCGCCTGTTCGTGACTTCGTTATCGACGAGAATTTTGGTACCGTCATTCAGCATGATCTCGTATACCATGGTAACTTCCATTTCAGCGCCTACCACACGATTTGCATGCTGCAACGGACCAATGTCCCGTATGACCTTGATGGTTTCGGCATTGATGTCTTGATCGTAGACACCATCGTGAGATAGATACCGGATCTGGCTTTGATTTGAAACCAGTTCCATGTTTCCGTCCAAGAGACTGGTGATGCACTCGAAAACAGCATCAGCAGAACTATCGGACGTAACCAGTCCAACATCTTCCAGCTTCTTCACGAGTTTAGCATACCGGGTTGAATTGCTGGATCCGGATGCCGCTCCGGATGCCGCTCCGGAAACCATAGCCATCAACGTAGCATGAACTTTGTCCGGTTCACCACCACCGGGAAGTGCCCCAGAAGTAGCAAGTACGGTGGCCAGTTCGTTGTAACACCTTCGCTTGTAGGCGTTGAAATATGCCTGCTGTTCTTTGGCCAAAGGCATATCGTGATCCTTGTACCACTTGCTTCTGTTGTCCTCGGTTGGTGGATCGTATCTGATCATGTATATTCCTCCGGAGCTAGACCTTGAATGGGATTGTATTCACTGCCAGTGTCGGGGACTGGTTCAGAATAGTCTTCTGCATCTTCACCATCGACAGAAATGTTACCATTTACTATGAGATCGATGTTCCCCTCAACCAATACTTCCACGATGCTGAATACGTCATGTGGATCAGAATCAGAGTTCACCAAACCAATGTTTTCAAGTTTGGCTACGATCTCACTCCAGCACTCCAACTTGTACTGTGTGATATATGTTACCATTCTCGGATGATCAACTGGAATGGTTCCGTTCAGCGGTGGTTTGTAGAGTCTCATAGTCAAATGCCCAAGGCTTCGTCGATTTCGTTGAACGACGCCGAGTCGCTGGTCCGTTGAACCAGATCGCTGTAGTTGACCGGATACATATCCACCTTGGTAGACGGCTTGTGCTGACTGAACACAGTACCAGCTACGGAGTTGCCGCGGAAATCTGTGGCCACGATGATAACGTGTTCAATGCCTTCCGTATTCACCTGAGTACTGTCTCCGAGATCCGTGATCACGATCATGTGCGTGATTCCGTTTTTCCGAGCGTGTTCGGTAGTGCTGGCGATATGAGTTCCACCAGTGGTCATGAAGAATGATTCATCCATGGAGATATCCACAACCACGTCGCTGAAACCGTACACACAACCAGGCATAACGTAAATGCCGAGAGCACGAATCAATGCTCGAACCACGGGCAACCATCTGTACATTGATCCGGAGATGTCGAAGTAGATGGCATATCGAATGTCCGGAGTCTTGGCAACACCGGAAGACATCTTGGTTTCCCACAACATCGGAGGGTAACCTTGCATGTACATATTCAGATCCCGAGCACTTGGATGATCTGGCGGTGTCAAGGATCCAAAGACACCGTCGTCTTCATTGTGGTTCGCTTCCAACATTACCGTGTGTTGCAGGGAATCGAAACCAACACGGATTTTGTCCCTGGACGGGGACAACGAACCCATGCCGTGGAGCGGGTCATGCCAGTAATGTTCTTTGTTATCGAACGTTGCTTTCATGAACTGGGCCAAGTACTGATCCAAGTCAGTCTCCACATCCACGTCAACAGTTGGAACCAGAGACAAACCACGATTGCTACGTCCACCCAACTTCTTCATGGCCTCCCGAAGTTCCTGAAGATTTTCTGGACCACGTTCTTCTTCGTCGTCGTCGGCGTTCTGCACCAAGAGGGCTTCGATCATGTCCTCGATTTCTTTGTTGGTCGGCGCGTTCTTCTTGAAATCTTCCCAGTACAGATCCAGAATCACATTGAACGGAATCGTTATCGTGTTCGTGGATGCGATGCGATTCAGCGCAGCATGATACTGTTCCTGTCCACCCATGTTGTACAGCGACAGATATCCACTGGACACGTTTGGAAACTTCTTTGCAATTGCCTTGCTGAGTTGGTCAGGCGCCAGACCGTGGAGAAGATTGTGGTACAGATCCGGAATCATGCCATACAACTTCTCCGGCAACGTGCTCGCGCAATAACACCGGCTCAACGCATGCGCCCACGAAGACAGAGTCAGATCGTAGATTGCCTTGTGACTGACCTGCTTCAAATCCATGTCGTCCGGGCAGTATGTATGAATGCTCCGACCGACCAGCAACCGCGCCCGTTCCACCAACAACAAAAACGCGATGTCATGTCCCGATTCGATCTTCAAGGCCACCATGTAGGGAATGCTGATCTTTCTGACCTTGATGTTGAACAAGACCTTGGTATCGTCGCGGTTGTCGATTTGGATGTGGTTTGCAATTTTCAGCAAACCGTATAACGAAGGCTCGTTGATGTAGTCCAGGAAAAAGTCCTGCATCATTCCCGTCATCAACACAGATGCAGCTTCCATGTCTCCATATCCGATCTCTTCGTGGATCCTGTCCATGATTGTCGGTTCAACTGGATCTGGTTCTGGAAGATGGTCCATCAAGTCCATGTTCATGTTCCTTTCAAAGGAAAGCGTGTGATGTCAACCTGTTACTACTTGGCAGAACCTAGTCCACAGGCGGCATACCAATTATCATGGAGTTCCTTGGCGGTGTCGATTGCCGTTGCGTTGTTCAAATCCACATTGAAAACGGTGGGAGGGGCACCAAACAACGACAACGTTAACGTCTTGATTTCGAAAGAATCTGCGAGCTTGAGGAATGTGGCAATTGCATTTTTGTGTCCGGCCCTGAAATTTGTGTCTCTGAACTTGTCGTTCGGAGTGAGCTTCTTAACGAAGCCGGAAATAGCCTGTTCGAAAACAACCCTGGTTGGCTGTTTCCGGAGTTCGCTGATCAATGGCTGCAGATGCATTTCGTCGAAGTTGCCGCGCTGTGTCAGCGTGTATGCAGTTGTGAGCACACTGATGGTTCCTGGAGAAAGGAGATTCTTGAACAGAGCCTGAGCATTGATGCGAAGGGTGTTCATGATACCTTCTGCTTCTCCGGAGCGGTCGTGCCGGATAACACCATTGAATTCAACGATGTTTCCCTGGACGATGGACTGCACATAGGATGGGAGATCCTGCCCGAGCGGATGCAGACGGTTCAAGCAGATCAACTCTGCGAGCATCTGTGTGCAACGGATCGCGGCACGCATGTCGAAGATTCCCTTGCTCGTGGTTTCCTTGAGGATGCCACGCACGATCTTCTGTGCCAGATCCAGTTCTTCGGAATTCGGCTTTTCGTGGCTGAATTCCAACCAGAACGTGGCAATGTCCTTGCAGCATTCTGCAATGGCCTTGCTGTCGTTGGTATCGAAGGCCTTTCGGACGTTACCGAACCGCATCGCAGCATCGTACAATTCCGGAGTCGTCTTCGGAACATGCACGTAGAAGAATCTGGAAGCCATAGCGTCACCGAGGAAGTAGACTTCGTGACCGACGGAATTGGCGGCTGCACGCGGTGGGTTACATGTTGCGAATTGGAACTTCACTTCCGTTTCCAATCCATGGATCTTTCCGCTCCGCACGACTTCCAGGAGTTTTCCCTGGAACATGGGACTGACGCGATTGATTTCGTCCCACAGGACCACATTCTTGTTCCAGATGGACGTTCCGGTCTTAACGAAATCAACCATGCCTTCTTCCATCTTCTTCAGATTCATGAAACCGAGAATCTGATCCAGAGTTGCATCCGGAGTATCGTATTTCTGAAACCTGCAATCCTTTCCCATGAGTGCAATTCCCATACGGTGACAGAATTCGGTCTTGGACGTTCCCTTGTCCCCGACGAGATTGATCGGAGTGCCGGTCTTCAATGCACAAAAGATTGCCGGTTCCAATTTGTCCCAACCACTGATTCCGAGACCTTCGAGAAGTGTGGTGATCTGCTTGCCCATTTTCATATTCTCCTGTTGTACTGTGATGGTGTTTCAAACGAAACTTGGTTACACTGTTGGTTTCTGAGTCGCTGATGTGAACGATTTCATTGTCCGATCTGGCAATGCCTGTGCATGATCAAATCAATGCCAGACAAAAGAAAAGGGCTGGAAACGAATTTCCAACCCCATCTGCATCTACGTTACACAACCTCTGATCAACCTACTTCGTGGGCTTGTCCTTTCCAGACTTCTCTGGTTCCGGAAGTTTCAAATCCAGAAGAACCTTCTGCAATGCCTGCAGAGATTGGAACTGATCCTCTGGAAGACTGATCTCCTTGGACTTTACCGCGGCAAAGACTGAAGCCAGTCCAGTTGCTGCTGCCGTCCGTTCCTGTTTGGTAACACTCAGTTCGCCGGTATAGACGATCTGGCGTTCTTGATTGCGAACTTTCATATGATCCCTTTCACTGTTGTGAATTTGGTGTTTACGAAACGGCGACGGCCTTGCGTGCGCTGATCTGCAAACGATTCGGAACACCCTTGACCTTGCTCAGTGGACGAACGATAACTTCAGCACCCTTCTTCCGCTGGAACTCCACGACTTCGCACTTGATGACATGCTCTCCGAATTGGAGACGCATCTGTTCGCCAAGTTGATATCCGTACTTGCTCTCTTCGGACTTGAGTCCGCGGATCCGATCTACGGAATGGGAAACGATGTCGATTTCGTCCTTGGTCAGTTTGGCCCTGATAACGTCCAAGGCCACTGTGAGGTGTTCGCTTGCACGATCTTCATTGAAAGCGAAATGATCGCAAGCCTTGGAATCCGCACGGACCACGAGATCGGAAACAGACTTGGAATCTGGAACTTCCATCTCCTCTGGGAAGAGGAACGGACAACGTGACCTGGACTTCTTGCTGATCTGGGTTGTGATCCACTCCGGATCCTTGCGAATTGCATCATCCAGCTTAACGAACTTCGTGCAGGATCCACAATTGAAACCGCATTCAACTTCTTCGATTTCCGGACCAGGATCAACAGCACTCAGATCGTTGGTTGGTTCCTGTTCTGCGACTTCGTCATCAGAATCAGATTCATCTACGCCTTCCTCTGTATCCAGAACTTCTGCAGGATCTTCGTCGTCATCATCCGGCTCCAGATCGTCTTCGTCGATAACGACAACCTTCTTCTTTTTCTTCTTCAGGAGATCTGCTTCCTGTTCCTTCAACTTCTTCCGCTTCTTCTTTTTCGTCTTGGAAGAGGAAACTTCAAGCTTGTTCTTCTTCTTGATCTTGCCGAGCTTGTCCTTTCCGGAAACCGTTGCGAGTTTCTTTTTCTTCTTCGAGAGAATAGACATTTGGACTCCGATTCATGCAAGTGGTTGGTTCGTCAGATGCAGCTTGCGCTGGTTCAATGTGTTTACGGTTTCTGCGAAATTTTCAGTCCGGATCCACCTCCGATACTGAATCGAACATGGATTGTGTTTTATTCACGAAATCATGTTCAACGCGTCTGCGTTTTGTCAAAGCCGTCTGCATGTGTGAATCAATAGTTGACCCAATAGATAGTGTACGAACGGTTTCAGCCAAACCAACGATGTTGCCGTTACTGATTTCTACAGCAACCGGATCCAATGCTGAGTTTGACCCGCCGTAGTTCATGACCAATGAAAGTAGAACACCTTTCACAGTCGGATCCAGTTTGTCCACACCAGAGCCAAAACGTTTTTCTGTTTCATGCCAGTAGATTCTAGTGACTCTGAAGAACGTTACGTCCGCCTGTTGACGAGTAATGTGAACCGGATGATCAAGTACCCAAGCCAAAGATCTGGAACCATGTACACCGTGAGCAGACAACAAAACCTGCATAGTCGTGGAATCTACCAGTCCGTGGAAAACAAGTTCTACTGTTTGTGGTGAGGCATAGCCTAGATCGAAACCTACACCTACAGTTGGCCCGGAACATCCACCAGGCCAATAGACGTTGGTATCCATTGCTTCCATGTCCCGGACTATGTTCAAATTTATGTCCAGACGAGGAATCTCTGAGTTGTACTGATTCTGACTTAGAAGTTTTCGCTTTGGTACTGGTTTCAGTGGTTTTTTCACCACGGCAATGCCAGCGGATGAATTGATTCCTGTGAATCCCGACAGAGCAGTAAGTAACACCACAGCGAATTTCTTGTTGAAGTGTCGTGGCATCACAGCTTACTTGATAGCTTAGCTAAAATGCTGAGTATGCCCGAGAGTACTCCGATGTCTGTGTACAACAGACTCCAGTATACCTTGGATGTCTGGCGGTCACGATACGAGATGGACAGGAATACCAGAAACGAAAATGCGAAAAGGAACAGAATAGCAAAGAGAATGAATACTATGAACATGTAACTACCTACCTTCCTTCGTTGATACAAACAAATGAACCGTTGCCAGGGTGGCGAGCACCTACTGATAGTTTGTTGTTAAAACATACGCGACTTATGATCTCATATTTCCAGGAAAGGATCAGAGCGTGTTTGCGTTGACGTCGCGTTGAAACGAATGTATCCATCAAAGCCACCGACCACGGAAGTGGATTGACATAGAAAGCTGAGTCGATCTGCCGCTGTATGTCATGCAGCTCACAGTACGTGAGTTTGGTATATGGATCTACTTCTCCGGAACAATTCCATGAACCTGTGAAAGACAAAACTATCAACGTGAAAAGTAACACTGCGTCTACCTCCTTGATTTGACCTGTAGTTTCTGTTTCTTGACCAGTTTCCTTACCGTCTTTTCCAGCAGAGTTGGTTTGGCCGGCTCTGCGGATTTCTTGGGTTTTGTTTTCTGTGGGATCATGTATACCCACGCCGCAAATGCAGTGCAAACAGTTTCAGCCACTTCCAATTTCGCACCGCTGGACAAACAGCGAACGTATTCGCGTTTGTATCTGAGTCCGTTTTTCTTGCACTCACGGCATACAAGTACGTAGGTATCCTTGAATGTGCCGGACTGACCGACGAACTTGATGTCGTGTTTTGATGTTACCAAGAACACAGGAAGGGCGGCTGTTCCCATTATCTGTTGTCCCGCCTCGGGAACAAATCAGCACCATGCTTGTTGCGGAGGTGCTTGACGGTTCCGTACATGGAACTTTCGTGGGCAAGTCCAGCCTTCTTTGCAAACTGCTTGGCAGTGCAACCACTGATCCATAGATCCGAAAGCATTTTCACCTTGGCATTGCTGTAACCTCCTTGCGCAATTGCACGCTTGCGATATGGAAACAGCTTCGCTCCGTATCTGGTTCTGTACAAACTGATTCTGGTAAGGGCCTGTGCAACGGTACTACACTGGAGTAGTTCCTGGAGCTGGTCCGGGGAAGCGTGATTGATCCATGCGTCCGAAACCGCCTGGATCTCGGGTGTGATTGTTGGATTGGGCATAAGTCCTCGTAATAGTTACACTGTTGGTTTCTGAGTAGACAATGTGAACGATTTCGTCCAGGCATTAGTCGGACTACTTCTAAAATATACATCCACGTGACGAGGATGTCAAACCAGCATGAAACCTGATCTGGATTTGGTTGCTTTGAACTAGGTAACAAGTCAACGTTTTCCGATGAAACCGTAAAGACTGATAGATGCCCGGAAGCCGATCAAATCAAGTGCTACAGGAGATTTTGCCATGAAAGAACAGAAGAAAACAGAGTGGATCACTTCAAACAATGATTTCACCAGACTATACAGACCGAAAACGTTGGCGGATATAGTTGGACAGTCGATTCTCAAACATATTGTACGTGGATGGATGAGACAGAAGAAAGTTCCAGGTGCCGTACTGATCCACGGTCAGTTTGGATCTGGGAAAACAACAACGGCACGGATAATTGCAACTACGTTAAACTGTTCCAATGTTCTGCCGAACGGTGATCCATGCGGAGAGTGTTCTTCGTGCAAGACCATGTACTCCGATACCGTGGTACACAATGATTACCTGGAAATCAATGCCGCCAACAATACTGGTGTAGATCACATGCGGCTTCTACAGGAACGTGCTAGTTATCAACCTAGATATAATAGACTCGTCATTGTAATAGACGAAGTCCACGGCCTTAGCAAACAAGCCATGGACCTAATACTCAAAAATCTTGAAGAACCCAGAGCTTATGTGACCTACATCTTGTGTACGACCGAACCACACAAACTTTCAGAGACGCTTCGATCCAGGTGTACGGAACTTCGAGTAACAGAAATCACGGTGAAAGACAATGTTGAACTTCTCCGTCGTGTATGCAAGGATGAAAAGTTGAAGCTATCAGACGATATCCTGGAAATGATCTGTGCAAAATCGGATAATATCCCCAGGAAGTGTTTGGTCAACTTGCAATCAGTGGCCAGCATGCTTGCATCTGGAGATGTGAAAGAGAAGGATATTGTTCTGGACAAATTGGAAGCAAAACTTTCCCAAATCATAGGTGTACCAAATTATGTCAGCATACAGAACTATCTATCTGCTATCTACTCCGGAAAGCTCGTTGCTGCCCTGTCTTCGTTGAACGGTATCACGTCCAAGCCTCTGTTTCTCAAGGGTTGTTTGGATACACACGGAAACGTTATCACGGCACTGGCATCTAAGACTCCGGAGAAGTTGATAGGGGAGAAGTGGGTGCTTGGATACACCAAGAAGATGATTGCTGAATCCAGTTTACAGAAGACATCCGAATCCATGAAAACGCTGAGTTCGTTGATGTTTGATCTGGTGGATGCCTACACGAAGATGAGTCTGTATCAACTCGGAGACAGTACAGCATTATTGGTTGGCATTGCTGGTAAATGGTGTGGACGTTTCAAGGAAACTGGCAATGGTTGATGAACTGGAAGAGACGGCAATTGGAACCAGGATCAAAACATTCAATGGATCTGTCATGGTTACTGGTTTTGGTTTCGGTGTTGCATTGAACGGCCATTATACATCCGCAGATATATTCGAAACTGCAGCCAGACATAAACCAAAGGAAATCCTTACCTATCACCCAGCGGTTTGGGATTGGAAGTTGTACAACTCCTATACCTGGGTACCATGGTCGAGGTTGCACCGGAACATAGGAGAGTCATTGGTTAACCGTTGCAAGATGCATACTGTATCGAACCATTCCGACGATACTGTTTCAGACTACATAGGATCCAAGGCGCCTTATCAAGATGCATGGATGCAGTACATAACAACATCTGATAGGCTGTCCATTTTCACCAGGTTCGCCAAAGATCTACGGAACCTCAGAGTGCTTGATCTCGGATGTGCTGGCGGCAACAATCTCTTGGGACTTGCAGCATATGGTATGGATGTGTACGGAGTTGAATCGCACCCGGAGCTGTTCAATCAAAGACATTATCTGTTGCGTGACCGTATCGTGTTCGGAGATGCCTTGGAATGCTTGAATACGTTCAAACCAAAATCCTTTGATGCGGTAATAGTTTCATGTACTGGCAATATCTGGTGGTACGACTTCCCCGATTTTCTCATTGCCGTTGCAAACCTTCTGGTTCCAAGTGGATTGACGATTCTTGATACCATGGCACACAAGCACGTAACTATCAAGGACAATTCGTTGTACCGTGTTGCAATGAAAGAAGTAGGAATCACGGCTAAGTTGAAGTCTGAAAACATGCTCGTTGGAGTGAAGGAACGATGAAAAAGCCAAAACCACAATCAAACAAACCCAGCAGAAGGAAAGTTGAAAAGCGGTTGAACCGGATTCGGAAACTGAAGTTGAAGAAATCTGGTTCTGGGAACATGACCCAATTCATGAAAATGATCGTGGAAAATGCGTATACGTTTGACGGAGTGAATGAAATCCCGCTGGACAATGTCGGCTTGGTTGATGTTACTGGTATGAACGAAGATACAAAGGATCTGTCGTCCAATGGGGCAGGTAAATCCAGGATCTGGGCGTGTTTGCTGCGTTTGTTCTACGGACGAAAAGCATTGGGTCGCGAACCAGTCAATGCTGCATACAACCCCACACGTTGGAACTTCCGAGTTGAAGTATGGTTGCGAAAGAACGGCCATCTATACGTTGCACGTGAATGCAAGAAACACGACAAGTATCCCGACGGCTTGAAGATAACGTGCGATGGAAAACCATGGGGTGCCAAGAACGAACCGGAACTGCTGCGCCGTGAATTCCAGACCAAGGTATTGAATCGCACATACGAAGAATTTGTCGGTACCGTGATCTGGAAACAGAACCATGATCATATCCTTTTGTCTGGTGGACCAAGTGAGCGTAATCAGTGGATCAGCAATTTCTTTGGATTGAATGTCTATGATGAATTGTACAAGAAATTCGGAGACAAATACGAAGCTGCAAAGCAGGCTGTGTCTGGCTTGGCGGATACACGGGCTCGGTCGAAGGTGCTGGAAGAATCGTTGTCTAAGATGGGTGATGTTGCTGAAATCCGCAAGCGGATCAAACAGGTAAAGGCCAATGTAGAGGTTCTGGTTCAAACCAGCGACAAGAACACCAGCAAGCTCAAGCGTCTTCGTAACACTGAAACAGATCTCAAGCTCATTGATACTCTGAAGACTAAGCTGCTAGAGGCTGATGCAACCAATAAATCCGCCAAGGATGTGCAGAAGGCAATTGATAGCATTCGGGCAACGTTGTCTGAGCAGGAGAACAATCTCAGATTGGCTTCCGACGCAACGTCCATAACAGAAGAATATACACGATACAGAGACCGAGCCAAGAAAGCAGAATCTGGTTTGGTTTTGCTGTACCAGGAAGTGTTCAAGGGCGACGATGCCATCCCCACAACAGATCAACTGAAACCGTTTCTGGTACAGGCCGCGGAAAGATCTGCTGTTCTTGTAGCAAACTATGCCCGTGCGAAAGCAAATGCGAAACGGAACCGCGTTGCCGTGGAAGCCATGCGTAAGCTTGATGAGATGAACTACAGTGACTGTACTTCCAAGTATCTGAAGAAGATGCGTGACCATCATCTTAGCGTTATTCTAGAATGCGAGAAACTGGTAGCCAGGAACGAGCAAGTACTGGAGCGCGAAGCGTTGTTGGATGACCATTTGATTCGCTGTCCTACATGCGGAACCAAAGTGAATGCTTCTGAGATCAAGGAAGCTGTGGATAAGGCTCAGTCTGCAATAACAGAAGCAAAAACGTCGATCCGCACAAGCAAAAGAGAGCTTGCCGACTTTGAAACTGCGATCACGTTGAAGGAGCAGGCGGAACGAAAGACCACTGGCGAAGAGATGGATTTCGAGGTAGTCGGAAAGAAGATCAAGAAGTTGGAATTGAAAACAGCAGCACTGACGAAGATGGTGGAGTTGTCGGAGAAGCGTGAAGATTATCTTGGTCGTGCACGCAAACTAAAATCTGATTTCGTCAAGGCCAAGGAACTGGTCGGTTTCGACGTAACCGGAGCAAAACGTCTAATTCAACAACAGACCCGCAAATTGGACGAGTTGGTTGTATTGAAATCAGTTGTGGAACAGTACACCGAATTGGTTCAGCAACACAACATAACACAATCAACGTCGGCGGAGATGTCAACTGTAAAGCGTCGGCGCATACGTCTCGAGGAAGAGAATATCGAGATCGGTGAAACATTGACCAGGAAACGGATCAAGCTTGATCGCTTGAAGACGGTGCAAAGCAACTACGATGAATTGGTGGCTGAGAAGGTTGCATTGCAATCGGATTTGGTTGACTTGAGAAAATTGGAACGTCGCGAACGTATCTACAAATCCTTGAAGAAGGCATATGACCGCAACGGTCTGAAGGTCCGTAGACTACGTGAACTTTTGAAGGCTATTAGAACACGCCTTCCGGTCTGGACCAATATTCTGTTCACGGAAAAGAACATGGTTGTGGACGTGACCGGAAACGAGAAGAAAATCGGTTTCGAGATAACACAGACTACGAAAACCTTGAACAAGGCCACAGGGAAGTGGGTCAAACATACCAAGACCTACGATGCCGGAGAAGCCAGCGGGAGTGAACGAACTCGGATTAGTTTCGCTCTCCTTCTGACCATGGCTGACGTGGCTTCGTCGGAGAAGCAGTGCAATTTGATTGTACTTGACGAACCAGAGCGTGGCCTGGACAAGCAGTCCAAGCAGATCATGTCCGAAGAGATCGTACCGTTGCTCAAGCACAGAAAACCATCCCTGTTTCTGATAACACATTCTCTGGAAGTGGACCCCGAACACGTGAACGCGAAAATGCTGGTTCAAAAGAAGAATCAGAAATCCGTGGTCGTGTTCAAACCGATGAAACACAACGCATCATCTGCATCATCTGCAACATCATCTGCAACATCATCTGCAACCGATACACCGAAGAAGACGAGGAAGTAATCATGTCCGTACTAGGTTTTGCATTCAGATCCCCGGAAGTAGTCAAATTCCTTGTGCCTCAAGCGCAATACAACGTACTCGTGGTTCCAGACAAGGCATCTGAATTCGCGGCAACGGTTCCATTGTTTCAGAGACGGGCATGCGGCGGCCGCAAACGTGTGTATCTGCACAAGTCCCTGAAGGCCATGATAACGTGCTTCAACGAGAAACGCTTGGACCCGTCCGCAGACTACCATATGGTATTTGATGCATATTCTGTATTGACCAGATACCCGTGCATCAAACTCCTCGATGTTGAGTCCCGTGATGCAATGACCTGGCAACTTCGCAACACCATTCCATCTCTGGTGGATAAGGCTCTATCAGCTATGAAGCCTGGAATATCGGAACCGGATCAGAAGTGCTTTGGTGAGCGGACCATTCAACCAGAGGATTTGATAACAACTGACAAGCGCGTGGATGAAGTCGAGAGATTGGAAAAAGTTCGCAGCTTCCTACACGTGATCCAGGATATCCAGGCCAAGAATGCGGACAAGCGAGACCTAATCAGTTTTTGGATATGCGCTTTTTATGCCGGGGCATTGGTTGATAGTGAACATGTCCTGAAGCAGAAAACGGTTCCTGTCAACAGGTACACTCCGACTCCTGTACCGGCTACTGTGTATGTGGAGAAGGTGGACAAGACCGCCAGGGAGCGGATGCTGACGACGTTGACGATGCGGTTGCGCGACCAAGGTTTTGAACTTCGTCGCCATTCTCAAACCAAACTAGCGGATCTTATTGGTGGACATGAACACGTAACTGTTTTACGGGCGCTGTTGTTGATGCAGGAACTGAATTGGTCTGCGGAAAAAGCGGCACATGGAACAGGAGCGAACATAAGCGCCTTGGCTTTGATCTGGAGATCGTTGAACGACAGAACCTATATGCACAGTCTAGCAGTCGTGAATCAAGCGCATCTACACCAATCCATTACGGTACCTGGAAAGGTGTTCAAAGCAGTGGCGGATCAAGTACAAAAGCAGAAGAAGAAGAAGAAGAAGGCACATGAGAAAGATACGGATTCAGTAACTGAAACGGAACCTAAAAAGGCGAAGAAGGGTTTGAAAAGTACCGCCGCGGTAGCTGTAGCAGTGGTAGCAGCTACAACCACCACGGCTGCAGTACCTGTACCTGTAAAAGTAATGGACAGAGGTTTCTATAGTTTGCTGGAGCTGTGTCAACACCTGGAATTGGTTCCGCGGACTCGGACCTGGGCGCAGGCGCTGGGTTTGTCCAAGACGCCTATAACCACATCTGCATTGAAATACAAGAAAAACGGAATCATCGTGTACAGGATACAAGCCGGATCCAGATACTGGGTCAGATTCGGTAGCAAGAAGCACAGGTTCCTCGGGGTTTAGTACTACTTACCTGGGAACATTGGTGTTTGAGACTGGTATTTACGGGGTGGTTGTGTGGGGTGGATCCATGGATGATCTGCCCCTTTTGTTGTTTTGTACCGGTATGTGAGGACTTGATCTATTAACACCGGTACTAGACTAATTCTAAGTATCAGTAAAATCAGATAAACCGTAAACAATTTCGTATGGGAGGGTACAATGAACGAAAAAGAAATCCGGATGTACTTGAACCGTTTGGTTGCAGATACCAACATTGAACCACCGGCTTTGGCTTTGGCAATACATCTTCTGGTAGATACTGAATATGGAACCAAACCATCCAACGCCAGTACAAGAACCGTTATCTGCAGTTGGCTGAATATGTCCACGGTACCAGCTACAAGATATGTGAATCAACTGGTCCACGGTCTCTATATCAAGATCGTACGTAACGCCAGGAACTTTCCAACCATTTCCATCAATATCAAAGGAAAATGAAAACATGACCAAGAAAAAGTTACAAATTCCAAGTTCAGTCAAGGTTACTGATACCACGGCAGCTAAAAAGAAAACTGTCTTGAATGGACGCTATAGGATCAGCAAAAAGGCCAGGAAACGTGCCCACAAACTATTGGATAGATTGATAGACCTACACAATTCATTCGATGATTGGTCTCCTCTTCGCTACAGCAAGAACATTCTGATTCAGGTAGGATCGCAATTTAGAGTTTCTCTGTATCACAATAATTCCAGACAGCGGGTTCATTATCTGAACGGTTACGGAGATTGGAATGGCCTGGAACACAAACATGAATTCGGTCCACCTGAATTCAAAACCTACAAAGAAGTCGTTGAACGTGCTGAAGAATTGCGGGACAAGTCCAAACAAGAAGAAGTACACGATGCCAAGGTTGAATTGCATGACAATCCCATGTATATCCTCCGAGAACTTAGAAGGAAACTCAGTGAATTTGTTGGACTGGTAAACAACAAACACTATGAGTATCCAGGAGATAGCGATCCAGACGAAGACGATAGCTGGGATCCTTATGAAGATGATCCCGATGACGATCCAGACGAAGACGACATCGATGAAGAAGATATGGAAGAGGAAGATTATTGTCGTTGATAACACCAGGATTTCCTCGGATTTGTACCATATCTACAAACCAATCACAACCTGTAGCCGTCTCGGATTTCCTCGGATTTGTATGTAAAGGCCTTTCCCATACAAATTTGGTTTTGTATGGGAAGACTGATTCAATACAAAACCCCTTAAATCCTGGGTTGTATCACTTCCTGGTTGTTTCATTGTTTGTATGAGAAAATGTGCATATAACAACTGTATGAAATCAGGTCTATGTAGAATGCTGTTTCAAATCCATTTCTTCTTCTATAGGTAAATACAATCATTCATAAAACTAATATATAAGAATCATAAAGATCACGAAACACTCCACAGACCGTTACAGTAAGTAGATACCACACAACACATTTCCGACCAGATACAGATACAGATACAGATTGTAAACCGAAATTATCCACGTGTTCTATTTAGTAGGGGTTTAGTGACAAATGGCAAAGTATACGAATCAGATTACCAGCATCAGAAACAGATCCAATGCAAATCTACAGACTACGGAACAGTATGTAGAGGAATTGTATCGGTTACAGAAGATGAAACAGCACCAACAACTTCAAATCCACATGGAAGACAGAGAAGCAAACAAGGAAGCTATACGCTCTGTCAAAGCTGAACAAACTCTACGGATGTGGTATATAGAGGATACTGCAACTGCAATCATGTTGGATTTGGATCATCAAGATTTCAACGATATAGTAGACACCTGGAATACGGTATGCTTGTATGTCCCTGCAATCATTACAACTACCAGTACAGATGGTGTTCACATTATAGTACCGACAAAGAAATATCAGAAATCACAACAGCAGCATGCTGCCAAATTGTTTTGTGAACGTTACGGTATACGTGGCTACGATGCCAGCGCACGTGGCGGACATAATCGAGGTTTCTATGATCCCCGCTGGAGAATACAGCCACTTCAAATTTATTTGCATAAGGAAAGTTGCAAGTACGATACATCTGAACTCAATCTGTCAGATATAATTGAATCGTATGCCGACAATATTGAATTGGAGACAGTGGTTGGTTCTGGAAATGTTTCCAAGAAGGAACAATGTGAGGCTTCTGCCAACAACCATGTGAATACTTTCACAACCAATCTAAACAACTGGTGGACCGAACATAAACAAGAGGTTGTTGTAGCACACCAGCAACTTCTTCAGACCAAGAATTTCAAAAATATAAAACATGTGGAATGTACTGCTATTGAAAATGGCACAGTATTCAGCTACGTTACAGGTCAAGGGAAACGTTGTAGAAGCGTTTGCTATATGTCTGGTCAAGTGAAAGGTACCTCGTGGGATGCCAAGGATGTTGAGCTGCAATGGATTGAACCACTTGGTGGTTTCCCAGAGCAGATTCGTTCATATTTATTTCATTCACTTAGATCTCTGCATCTTCAACGCTGTGACGTAAAATGGTATGATGTTGATGGTGAATGGGTCAAAGTAGATAGGGTAGTTACAGCATTGACAGGCATTATGATGTCAGGTCAGTATTCCGACAATTATACAGATTTTCGCATCATTATATTGAAATGGATTAACGAACAACATAAAGAACGTATGCTGATTCCAACATCCATTCCTGATTGGAACAATGATGTAGATGTTAAGCATATTTGGAAGGAATTCGGACAACCTGAAACGTTGCACAAGAATATTCATGTGGTTAGATTCAGTACCAAAGAACCAAAACTATTGGATCTTGGTGGCCCTGTAAACGGTCACTTGGTTGGTATTAAAAACTGGGTGTACAGAACAACAGAATACAGACCGTCGGAATACGATATAGAGTATGAATTGGCCTACATATCCTCTAGAGGTTACACAAAAACCTGGAGCAAGAAAAAGTTTTTTACCAAACTACACCAACTCCCAGAAACCATTCAAGTGATTTTGCCAAAACCATGTAGGTCAAAGTCGTTGGAAAAGATGATGAAGCATGCACGCTATGTCACATGTACTAGGCAGATCATTCATGCAGCTTCTCTACGTGGGTGTCAAGTAGTAGTTCATGTAAATCTTAACCAACATCCAAAATTCTTTGGTACATATTATATATCACAAAAAGCCGTGGCATCTGCAAAGAAATTAGTTGAGCAATTCAGATTAGATATTCCCAAACCAAACCAAGTAGGTAAAAATGAAATCTGAAACTGAAACTAAACAGATTGCTAGGATGATTATACCTATAGTTTATGAATTTTTGTGGCGAAAACTTGATGCTTTTGAATTTTATGTATTGTGCATCATGATAACAAGATTGCAGTTTGGCAGAAATAATACCGGTGCCACTGACTATGATGCAGAATTTGTTATTTCTGATAGGAAGCTTGAACGTTTGGCACAAGTATCTTCAGCTACTGTAGCTAGAGTTGTAGGTCGTCTGATTCATTACGACATTCTTCGTCAAGTAGCTAAACATACATATACTTTGAATCTGGAGTGGTTTGCACATTATGGTGAGGCATTCTTTGTAAAATGCCAAGAGTCCCAAATAAAGCACCGAGTAGAGCTATAGCATCTGGTCTAAGATTTGCTGTATTGACCAGAGACAAATATAAGTGTGTTATATGCGGAAAGTCACCTAGTCAATATCCCAAACTGACACTTGAACTTGATCATATCATACCATATTCACGTGGTGGAACAACAGATATGGATAATTTACAGACGTTATGCAGTGAGTGCAATTCAGGAAAATCGGCTAAATTGCCACCTGCAGAACATGTCCAGCACTCCAAGAAATTGTCGGTACAGTTGAAGAAACTTAAGAACTTGAAGAAATCAAAATGACCACTGAATCCTTGCGTCTGTTCTTGAACAAGCACATGCGGAAACGGTTGATCCGTTTCCGTGTTGATGGATTCGTTTGCGAGCTGACACTACTTGGTGATCTACACAAGAACAAGCTCGATATTTTCAACATCATCTCCGAATCTTCTGGGGATATTGTTACCGTTCACTTCCTATGCCAAGGTACGAACACCGATACCGGACACGTTCAAGAAACTGTGATTGGTCTTGTGTTTGTTCTCGGCAAAGACGTGGAAACGTTAACATGCACCTTCATTTCCAACAACGGCAAGCGAACAAAACTACGTAAACCTGTTGACCTTTTCAGCTGCATCGAGGACATGGTTCTGCGTTGAAATTTCCTCCGGAAACCGTAAACAATAGGTGCAAGTTCAATTAGTTAAGCAACGAAGAAGGCGGTTTCCATTGTGTCTGAACCAACTCCATTGCATTCCAAAACAATACCCATCACTGCGCCATTGTCCAGGGAACAGAATCAACTTCTAGAGTTTGTTAGGCATATACAACAACAAATGATGATGCATACACCACCTACCAAATATCGAATTCAGGAACCTGTTGATCGTCCGTGGTTGCGTGGTAGCGATCTTCCAGTGTGCCCGTTGAAACTGGCGATGGATACAGTACGCGAGGATCAAAGAATAAATTATACGACGTTCAACCAAGATTTCTTTACCGGAACCGGCTCCGTTATCCATGCCGTGCTTCAGAAGTGGTTTGGTGTCAGTGGAACGTTGTATGGGAAATGGGAATGCAGTCAATGCCATACCCTCTATCCCAAGAAGTCGAAGAAGGAAGACAACATTGGAATGCTTGGTCCAGTGTTCTGCAAGTGCAAACCAATTCCAGTTTGTTGTGAATACGTGGAGTTCGCACCAGCAGGAATTGAAACTGCTCCAGGATTCAAAGGGCACATCGACGGTCTGCTTCTGATCCAAGGTCGTTACTGCGTACTAGAAATCAAGACCACAGACGGTGCCAAGGTTGGCAAGCGCAGGGTTGATGGTCCGGATCCGAAGCATGAACTTCAAGCCACAGCATACCGATTCACAATTCCAGAATTCCTGGAATTGGATGAGTCGTTATTTTGGAATTATTTCCTGGTAATTTACTATGACCGGGCAGATCCCAAGAACAACGCTCCCTTAGCTGTTCCATACCGTCCGGAACTGTTCCAAGAACAAGTGGACGTATACGCGAAGACGATGCGTAGGATCAAGAAGAAAAACTACCACTTGATCGAAGGCATCTGCAAGTACCCTGACGACAACAAATACTGCCCTTACAATGCCCTGTGCTTCTCACCACAGCGGAACCAGTTGATCGAAGAGTTGTTGCCTGGGTATCTGACCGGAGGAATGTAACATGGAAGCTGACAAACTCAAGGCAGTGATTGATCGCATCAACATGCTCCATACAGAACTTGGTGATGATTGGATCAGTACCAGACACGGAGATGCCAAGGCACCCAATCAAGTAGTTGTTGACAACACTCTTGAAATCCTGGAACGGGAACAGGAGAAGTACATCAAAATCACCGTTGGCCCAATACCTTGCGGTGGTTTTGGCATGTCATGTTATACAGAATCTGGAGATTGCTATTCCTGGGCCTGCTCCAATACAGGTTGGGTGATTCTGGAATCTAGAATTGACAACAAATACATTGATGAGATTGTATTCAAAACTGGAACTTCACCAAGCTTTTGGACGGAACAATAATGCCTAGACCTCGGGATATGTCACTCGTTATCAAGACGTCTAAACGCTGGACTCGGTTGCTCCGGTTCGTCCAACGACTTGGCGATGAATTGAAGAAGCCAATGACAAGTACCAGACGACGCTCTGGTGTGGTCGTAGCCGGACGAATTATCAATTCGCTGGTCTGCACATTCTCCGTTTCAGAACAGCTAACGAATCACACCTTACACGATCTAAATGCGGCATTGATGCGGTTGGATACAGTAGCAGATGTCCAGGGAGCTTGCTCGTTGGAACTGGAAATAGTCACACAACTTCAAACGGAAATACAAAACAAAATCTCGGATCTGGACCAGGAGGTGGTAGCTTCCAAATCCTTCTCCTGAAAGAACCTATGTCAGACCACGATTCCAAATCAAATTTCAATCTCAAAGATTATTTCAAGGACGGTATGGACAAGGCAGTTTCCTCAGCATTGAAAACATGGGATGAATTTGTAAGCAGTTATCCAGACCATGCCGTGAACAAAGCATTCCTTGTTCACAATATCGGTCTGATCCATAGACTGTTGGAAGCCGTTGTTCCAAATGTGCTTGCCGACAATGCGGAACTAGAAGAAGAATGCGATATCCTTTCCGACGAAATTGGTGCCGCAGAGCAACGTCACTTGCAGACACTCGTTTCTGTTTCTTCGCATCTGCGCGTCCACGTATCATTGATTGAAACTGTTGAGGACATGGATCGCGTTCGCAGCAAATTGCTCGCCTACGGACCAGTACGCGATTACGATGAACAGTCGGACGAGGTTACAGGAAAACTTTTGAACGTGTTCTGGTTGTTCTGTGCCACGCTGCCAAACGATTCCCTGTCTCCACATCTCGTTGACCATACCGGATATGCGGCCTTGATGCGGACATGCAAGAACGTGGAAACAGTTTCAGTTGACGAATCTCCGTTGTTTGCATCTTCCGCGGAAGTGGACGATCTCTTGAACGAACTTGGAATGGAGTAGTTGTATGACTGAGGAACAGCAGCGCGAAGTGTCCGGGTTGAAACGTGCTTTCATGAAGAAGCATGATGAGGCTATGAAGTCTTTCATGCGCTGGTGGGAAATGTTGCCGGAGAACAAGGCACTCAAAGATGCATTGAACACCAAGTGCGCCGAACACGGCCACGAGTTCGTGCAGAAGGACGTTCCTAACCCATTTGGATATACGTGGAAGGAATGCCGATTCTGTTACGAACGATGTGATATCGAAGCCCCGCCAACGCCGGAAGAACTAGACAGCATCAAACCCGTAGGTGAATACCGGGTAAAGATTCCAAACATACCCAAGAAAACAGTCTGCGATTTCGGTAAGGGGCCATGCGCCAAGCAGGTAGTTACTGCTACATTGATAGCTGCAAACGGCACCAGATACATAGCAACCAATCATTGCGAAAATCCACAACAGATATGTCCGCGTGGTGATATGCCGTCGGGACAAGGCTATGAACTATGCCGGAGCATCTGTCAACAACGTGGTCATGCCGAAGCAAATGTCATTGAGCTTGCTGGCGAAAATGCACGCGACAGTATCATATACGTTACCGGACATACCTACGCCTGTGAATCATGTATAGCTGCAGCTAGATCTGCAGGTGTTCTGGACATTCACATGGGCGCCGCCCCAGAATATACACTTTAACATAACATAATATAAGGGGGATTGAAATGTCACTGGAAACATCTTTAGAAGACGATAAGTTCTTTGCTGAACTGGATGTGCATATCCGTACGGCTTTGAATAGTATCCTGGAAAAAGCAAAACAATCCAATGCACCAGTCTACGGTTTCAGTTTCGGAGTTCCGGAGGCACGTCCTGTTCTGACCAAATACGGGTTGACTGAGAAGTTCGACTTCTACGTTAAGCTGTCAGGCGGGTCTGTCAAGATCGAGTGGTTGTACAACGATTGTGATCTCAAACCAGAGACGCATTGGATCCAACAGGACAACCACGGTTCGTTCTCGAATTTAGAGTGCTTCAGGGAAGCGATCAAGCAGGATACAAGTACTCCTGACATGAAGCAGCTCGAGATTGACAGGGGCGCTGCGAAACCTAAACGTATTAAGTCACATGCGAAACTTATTTTCACAAAAACGCATGCACTGAAAACGTATACGGAGTATCAACACAATCTCCATCCGTTACCTACCGAATCCAATGCAGGATCCAAGGCGCTGGTATTTGCGATCTAAGGGGTATGCAATGACAGTTCTAGAAATTCTGAACAAATTCAGAAAACAGATACATGGAATGGAAGGTTTTCTTGGACACAGTCAGGATCAACCTCCACTGGAGGTGTCCGTTTGTGAACATGCATTGGCTTTCGTGGATGTCCTTCCTGAAACAGAACTTCTCAAAACAGTAGGTGTCTTTCCAACAGGCAGGCAGAGTATCCAGTTCGAACGTGACGATGCAAGTAATTTGTACTGGGAAGTCGAGGTTTACGCAGACAGGGTTGTGTGTTATGGTGATATCATGACGCATAATCCAGAAGGTGTTGAAATGGAAATGTCAGCGGCAGCCAAATGGTTTCTGGGATGAAATCAGTAACGTACGGTTCCGTATGCTCCGGAATCGAAGCTGCATCTGTTGCATGGGAACCACTGCACTGGAAGCCATACTGGTTCTCAGAAATTGAACCGTTTCCATCGACGGTTCTGAAACGGCATTGGCCTGAAGTCCGCAATCAACAGTTATACAAATTGTACGTATGAAGAATGCAAAACCGCACGGGCATTGACCACATCGGTAGATAGATCCAGAGGTGCACCAATTGCTGTTGGCAGATCCGGTGTTCGTAGAATGACAGAAATAGAGTGCGAAAGACTTCAAGGGTTTCCAGACAATTTCACCAGAGTAAGTTGGAAGGGGAAATCCAGGAAAGCTTGCCCAGCTCAGCTACGCTACAAAGCACTTGGTAATTCCATGGCTGTTCCGGTTATGCAGTGGATCGGCACCAGGATTCAGATGGCTCTAAACGGTGAACTGAACTACACACCAAAACAAATTCGTCAGCTCAAACGCCAAATCATGTGGTTGAACAAACCAGTAAACTGGGTAACTAGGAAAGTACGGTGGTCTCGTGGCTAAACCCTGGAAATGGAAATTAGCAGATGCTGTTTTCCCGAAGAACAGAGGCAACGTATTCTCTTGCTTCGCCTGTGGTGGTGGATCCACGATGGGATACAAACTCGCAGGTTTCAACGTACTCGGAGCCAACGAAATTGATCCGCGCATGGCAGATCTATACGTTCGTAACCATCATCCGAAATATATGTACGTGGAGCCGATTCAGACATTCAAGCTCCGCAACGATCTTCCCCCGGAACTTTACAATCTCGACATCCTGGATGGTTCACCTCCATGTTCCAGTTTCTCCATGGCAGGATCACGGGAACGTCAATGGGGTGTGGAGAAGGTATTCAGGGAAGGGCAAGCGAAACAAGTCCTCGATACTCTGTTCTTCGACTTCATTGACTTGGCCAGAAAACTACAACCCAAGGTTGTTATTGCAGAGAACGTGAAAGGGATGTTGCATGGTCGGGCCATGGAATACGTCCACAGAGTTCTGGCAGAATTCGAATCTGCTGGATATGCCGTCAATTACAAAGTCCTCAATGCACAGGACCTTGGCGTACCTCAACACCGTCAACGTGTTTTCTTCTATGCAATTCGCAAGGATCTTGTGTATCCACGGGAAGGCTTTGGAACGAAGCCATTGCTGGAACTTGGGATGAAACAGAAACCGATTATGTTTGAGAATCTGTATATTCCAGGACGCAACGATCAACAGCCGATGAAGCATCAGGTAATCTATGGTTATTGGAAGAAGCGGAAGCGTACTGATGGATCATTCGGAGACATAACATTACGCATCAATGGAAAAGCCAGCGGATACACTCGCGCTCTAATCCATAAAGACAGGGTTGCACCATGCATGGTAGCTTGTGGCCTTGAAGTTCTGTACGACGAGTTCCGGCACATGAATAGATCCGAAGCTTGCTGTGCTGGAACGTTTCCTCAGGACTATGATTTCGGGAAGCAGCCGTATCTGTACGTGATTGGAATGAGTGTGCCTCCGTTCATGACACGTTACATGGCAGATGAGATGTACAAGCAGGTACTATCGAAGAACAAACACTTGGGCTGGCCCAAGGCGATTCAGGCAATTGGAACAGCTGCAGAACGAGCTCTGGTTTGGATTCGCAGAAAACCGAAGTGGCTGAACCGTCCTGTGAATTGGGCGCGTTAAAGCAAAAGGAGGCGGTGGACAGTCCCCGAGTCCACCACCTCCTGTGAGGAAAACCGTAAACAACAGCTAGAAGGGAGGAACCCATGCCAAATATTGAAACCGACTATGAACTAGCTGCAAATAAAGTCCGTTTGTACCCGAACCAGTTGACTGAGCAATGGTTCCTCCTTAATATGTCCCATGCCAGATTCGTCTATAACTTCTTCCTTCAGGTTCAGATGGAATGGTACAAGTGCATTGAACCTGAGAAGGCAAAGCAGGCTAAGAAGTTTGAAATTGCTAGGAAACCAAGAAAGCTAACGAAACAACAGAAGCTGACACGGGAACGGAATCAGAAAGCAATTGCTAAACTGATCAGATTATATAAGTGTACTGGTAAACGATCTATGTCATGTTTTGACATGTGCAAGTTACTGGTATTGCTGAAAAACATGAAAGACTTTGAATGGCTATATTCAGCTAATGCACAGGTTTTACAGCAAACTTTAATGGATTTGTCCTTGGCATTCAAGAACTTCTATAGAGGAAAAGGTAAAGTAGGTTTTCCACGTTATCATAAGCGTAATAGAAAAGATAGGTTTAAGTTTCCTGCTGATTGCAGATTAGATGTATTCCGAGAAGGGGTCCAACTTCCAGGTGTCCCAACTGTTGACAGATACGTTCCAGTCAGGGGCATTCGACGTGATCTATTGATGACACATAAAACCATACAATCTGTTACAGTTTCCTTGGATGCTGGTAAATGGTATGGGAGCATTTTAGCCAGGGTGCCTATCAAAACGACTAAATTTGATTTTCCTCATGAAATCTGTGGAGTTGATGTTGGTGTGGTGAATCCCACGACAGCAAGTTACGGAGATGGTTCTTATGAAGTTTTCGGCAAAGAATTCAGTGAACGGTTGAAACTCAAGGAATTGAAAGCTGTCCAGTACCAGAAGAAACTGGCACGTAGGAAACTAGGTTCGAAGAACTACCAAAAATCTAAAGTGCAGTTGCAGAGAGCATACCAGAAGGTTCGATTTGCTAGACAAGATTTCGTGGAACAAACCAGTCACCGGTTGGCACAGTGCCGCATCGTGTGTATGGAAGATACACAGATTAAGAACATGGTACGTTCAGCTAAAGGCACAGTTGATAATCCTGGATGTAATGTTGCTGCTAAATCAGCACTTAATCGGCAACTTGCGAGGTTAGGGCTTGGTGCTGTCTACACACGAACCATGCAGAAACTAACAAGGCGCGGAGGTAAATTCATTCCAGTGCCTGCCCACCATACATCCCAAGGATGCTCGGTGTGTGGGTACGTAAACAAGGGAAACCGCAAGAGCCAAGCGATTTTCAAATGTCTAAATCCTAAATGTGGTCATACAGCCAACGCAGATGATAATGCCAGTGACTGTATGATTGGATTGGGGCAAGGAACTTTGGTTTTGTGGACTGACAAGAAGTGGTCCAAATCTAAATTGAACAATTCACCGACGGATCGTCGGGTTGCGCCTGCTAAATTACTTCCCCACGGAAGTGTACGCAGGAATCCTGTTCGCAGGTAGTTATCAGTGGCGTGTTCCGCTGATCCCTGTATCATTGTAATACTGCTGAAACATTCGGTGCATGTTCGGATGTTTTGCTGTAGGGCGTTTCAAACCTTCAATGATCTGACGATCTGATCTAACAACCACTGGCTTCTTTGATTCATCAACAGGACGGTGCTGCTTGGCTTCAATCAAACACTTCTCCAGAAATGCGAGTGCATGACTGCATAGTTGTGGGATAGCACTTGGATTCGTGAACTTGGGAAGTGCACCATTGGAATTGATAACTGCCGATGAACCACGGATTGCCAAAGCTACTTCGCATCGGAAAGTGAAATCCTGGCAGTCACAGAATATGAAGGTTTTGGGGTTGTTGAAAGTTTTCTTGCCGAGTTCATCTTCATCGAAGTACAGTTTTGAAAGCACTAGATGAACTGGAGAGTGTCGTTCTTTTACGTGTAGTACGTCTGCAGACTTTCCATGCATCAACAGAAACAATCCACCTTCGTCAATAGCCAGTACTGATTTAGTGACCTTGGCGATTACAGGATTCCTACGTTTCCGGTCAAACCTCGATCTAGGGGTCCTTAGTAACAACGTCTTCATACGCAACATGATATATTCTCCTCTTCATTAAGAATTCGTTTGCAACCAGCATTCAACACTACCTACTCCGTAGAGGTATCTCACTTGGCCAAAACAAAAGCGCTTGCCAGTTCCACTGGATCCGACCGTGAAAACCGATCTGGATTCTCGGAAGTGAAGAAGCTGATGCGCGAAAGTTTTCGGTATACCATTATCTCAAATACAGAGGCTGTTTATTTACTGGAAACCTTGGACCACGTAATCTATGATACGCTGGCTACAGTGGACAAGGTATCGCCAGTAATTAGGAATCGTTATCAGAAACTAGTAAGTCATTATGCATTTCATCCTGTGGACGGTCGGAGTTCGTACTCTTCCACGGATACAGATGCGATCCTACTCTCAAGCCTGTATTGGTGCCATGAAAATTCAACATGGTTGAATGTAGTCCGTACCCGGGTGAAATTGTTCCGATTGTACTGGATGGATCTGTTGCACGAACTCGATAACATTGGATCAGAGTACTTGGATCTGGTTTCAGATGTTGTATCGGACACAGAATATCTGTCTACCAGGAAACGAAGCATAGAAGCGGCTCTGTGCGTGGACTCTGGTACTGCTTATGGTGTGATCAAGGAAATCCAGCAAGCAGTGAAACGGATCGAGCGTATCGTTCGCAAACTCACGTACCCATATCTTCGCAAAGTGGTTACACACGCACAGCATTTCAGTGCTGGAAATACTACCACGTTCATGGAGAACTACCAGAACGGATCCGTAGGTATTCGCATTGCCATAGGTCGACACGACATTGCCCTTGGTGCTTTTGCATCAACGGTAGATCGTTGGATCAGCAACCGTATCATGACATTCATCCGCGAGAATGGTATGCTGGTTCGGGTTCCGGATCGCGCTTTCACACACAAGAACATCGTCGATCGATACACGTCCAGGAATCCACAGATTACGTTGGAAGAGATAGCGGAGACAGAAGGTATAAAAGCCAAGCTGTTGATTGAATCAATGTCAATGGTTCAGTCTCAAACTGGTTACGTAGATCTTGGTGACGAAGACGAATCCACGTCCAAACACAGTCACGACTACATTGATAGATCCACCGATCCCGATTCTCCAGTGAATGCCGTAAATACATCAGTACGGGAATACAGTGTATTGATGCGGCCGCGGGAACGCGTCCTTCTGTCCATTGCCTACGGCGTGGAAGATGCTTACATGGTCGACGCACTGGATCAAGAGACCAAACACGTTGAACGTTCACGCCAATTACTGGCTGCAAAACATTTCACCAAATAGTAAATCTGCGATGGAGGATTCAACTTAACAACATCAATGGATAAACTTCATTCACACATAGTAGTAGTAGTAGCAGTAGTTGCATAGCACCACAGCACAAGGAGAGAAGAACATGGCAAAACCGGAACAGCGCAAGACCAAGTCCTGGGCAGATACAGGCAAGGGCGGCAGGGAGAAGTCCTGGGCGGCTGATTTGGAATCATTCGATTTCAAGGCATACAAGGACAAGTACGTCCAGGTTCGTTTGATCACGTCCAGTCTGGTCGAGCGTATTCACTGGGTGTATTTGGATGTCAAGCATGCCAAGCAGCATGCAAAAGGGGATACGCCCAGCTACAAGACCGCCAAGGCATTTCCTGTTATCTGTCCGGATTTCGATCCGTTTACCGAAGAGGCGACTCCGAAGAAGTGCCCGATCTGCGTACATTTCAATGCCTACAGCAAATCATCGTTGAGCTACTATTGCTGGGCATATGTCGGCATTCCCACGAAGAAGGGAAGTGGCGTTCGTTGGTTGGATGAGCCGGTTCTGTTGAAGCTTGGTCAGGGTATCGTGATCGGTATCCAGAATGTTATCAGTCTCAAGGCCAATGTGGATCCAGCCCATCCGAAGAAGGGCTACATCCTCAACATCATGGCAAAGGACAAGCCCAAGACTCCGAGCGACGCCTATGTCGTGCAAGCCGGTGAGAAGCTCCGCTTGACCGATGAGCAGTCGGAAGAAGTGAAGGGTCTGCCAGATCTGTTTGAACTGTACAAGCCGACTCCAGCTTCCAACATCAAGAACTCGTTGACACAGAAAGGTTATTACGACCTTCTCAATGACGACAGTGGTTCTGATTCGGAAGACGATGAGGACGATGATGACGACGACGAACATGTCGGCAAGAAGTCGAAGAAGGGAAACAAGTCCAAGTCGAAGAAGCCTTCCAAGCACGATGACGATGACGACGAAGATGAAGACTCCGATTCTGACGATGCGGATTCAGATGATGACGACGACGAAGACGAAGCGCCAAAGTCCAAGAAGGGTGTTAAGTCCAAGAAAAAGTCCAAGAAGTCGGATGATGACGACGACGACGATGACGACGAGGATGAAGACTCTGATTCAGATGACGACGACGATGACGACGAGGATATGATTCCCCCTCCCAAGTCCAAGAAGAAATCGAAGAAGTCGGATGATGATGACGACGACGATGAAGACGAAGACGAAGACGAAGAGGAAGAGGAACTTCCTAAGAAGAAGTCGAAGAAGGATGTCAAGTCCAAGAAAAAGTCCAAGAAGTCCGATGACGACGACGAAGACGAAGACGATGATTCGGACGACGATTATGTGCCGCCCAAGTCTTCAACCAAGGGAAAGAAGCTGGCTGCTAAAAAGTCCAGCAAGAAAAAGAAGTCGGATGACGACGAAGACGAAGATGACGACGACTAAATAGTTCGTTAGCTGAGTACGTACAGGAGGTGGTATTTTTACCGATGCCACCTCCATTTCTTCACCTGGTATGAATGGGTACTGTTGTGAATACGAAATCGAAAAAACAGACCGTGAAAACTTCAGCTACAATTGATTTGATTCCGTTGAATCAGATCACAGCAGCATCGCCAGGACCTGCAAACAACATAACATCCATACTTGTATACGATCAGAAACCTTCCCAAGAACTAGTGGTCTTGTTGAATCATATGCATGCTTCTGAAAAGTGGGTGGTGATCAAACTTCATGTAGACAACGACATTGCCACGTCCTTCCGCGTGATCAAGGTTCCTTGTTTGGTTATGTACAATTCTCAACAAGAAGAAACAGCGAGAGTGTTCGGAGAGCAGAACATATTGGATCTGGTTCAGAAGGTGGTTGAGTAAAATGTCTAGGTACCTTCACATTTTTTCTTCCATAGAAGAGGTGAATGCATTCAAGGACATTCTCCGCGACCCAACCAACGAGTTCGTGCTCGCGAATCCATCGGAATACAGTGCTCCAGAAAATCTGTTGGTATTCATAGCATCTGGACCTATCGTAGCACCTCCGAAAAAGTCAGACTACCGCAAGATAACAGAATCAGATTTTAGATTTAGTTTGGATGACGTTTTTAGTCAGCAGTTTCTAGACAACGATATTGAACGCATACTTTTGTTCGCTCCGCACAATCACGACGGAGTGATCTGGTTGAGTCAGTGGTGGCATGTACTGGATCAAGATCAAACGCAGACAAAACCATACCAAGGGCTCACCAACCATTATTTGACATATATTGGTGGTGTCAGCGACATCAATCCACCTGATGGTTTGAACACCAGTTACCTAGAGGCGACATTCAGATATTCTGTTCTATCTACTGTGATCGGTGGTTTGTTCTACAAGCACCTATCTAAACCGTTGGCTGGCAAGATCCTTGGTTCCAAGAAATCGGCATTGTCTTTGGGAATGTACAGGATGCTTGGAGCATTTGCCACGTTCGATAATCCCAGATGCCTACAACCCACCGTAGCCAATCTAGACGGCAAAGGGAACGTAATAGGAAGTTACGTGTTTGATCCGGTTGATGCTGTTCCGGTTCCACATCACCCACGAACCAAACATGCCCATGTTCCAGATGATTTCCTGACCGGGCATGATCAAGAACGTGATCCTTCTACAACACCAAGTCTACTGACCATGGAACTCAGGCAGACAACTGTAGAAGACGTTAAGTTGTCGTTTCCAGATCACAGGATCTTGGCACCTGGGGATGTTCCAAACAACATGCAGGTGGTCTTGGCGCCAAGACTGCATGGTAACAGTAGGACCAGATTCTTGGATCATTTGGATCCGTACATAACATGTCTTCTCCACGACATCAACATCAGATACTACAATGATCTTGTTCACAACGGTATTCTATCCGTGGCCAGATCACCACTCCTGTCCAACGGGGACGGGTCCAGCAATCTCAGAGAGCAAATCCACAATTACTTCAAATCACAGATTCAAGATGGCATACTGATTGGTAGAGAAGCAAGCGATTTCGATCTGGCGTGGAACATCAGACTGATTGAACCCAGTCTCGATACCATGGTCCTAACCAGTACGAACACCAACCATTCTCATTCCCGAACCAGTACTGGTAAGGGTTCTGTGGATTGGATCACGTCGTCCTTCGAATACTCCATCCTCTATGAACGGTATCATGCCAATACGTTTCTTCGTTATTGCCAGTTGCCTGTGATAGATACATTTACAGTGCAAGCGCGCTTCAACGATCTAGCAGGAACCAGGTCCGCCAATGCAATCACCAGTGGGTTCCCCGGTGTAAATACATCCAAGGCGGAATACTTCAACTGGTTGGGCCTGTTGGACGAATCCCGGGTTTTGAAATTGCCCATGGATGGTTTGGATGGATCTGGTAACGGTCAAGCCAGCATCAACGTTCCAGCCACGGTGGAAGTAGTGGATTCCCTGTTGTCGCTGTCACATATCTTCAATGTCCTGGAAAGTACATTCGGGCAGAAGCCGTCCTACAATTATCAGTTGATCCGAACGTTGACTCGACGTGGCTATCTGGCTAAGTCGTTGAACGGATACAGGATAACTGGATATGGATATGCAATATACAAAGCCATGGAATCCGCACTTGGTTCTGGGTTGGACGAGTTGGACGAGTTGGATGCGCTGCAATTCCGTTGGAACCAGTACTGGTTGACTGACGCGCCTATATTTTCTGTACCTGTCGATTCTGAATTCGTATCGGCTTTGGACAGAGTCAGAGAAATTGTTCGTGGTGTCGAGAACTCGGTAGCTGAGTGGAAACGTTACCGAATCGTGAAAAAGAAGACAGTAACCGTAAAGAGTAGCAAGACCCAGAAGCAGCCGCTCACCACCAAAACCACCAAACGGATCTATAGATTGGTAGTGGATCGCAAGCGCAAGGCGGCTTGGTTTGAATGCAAGGGCAAGATCGTACCTGTCCATGCCAATGTGAAGCAGAGCACGGTGGAACGTTTCGGTGTAGCAGTTGAGCCAGTTACGATTCACATCAGCAAGCTCATCCCCAAACCAAAGTCCGCTCTCAGACATTCACAGGTATACGAGCATCCATGTCCTGGATGTGGGCACAGGGTTTACGAATATGTAGTCGTCGATGACTTCGCTACCATTAAACTGCAGTGTATCCACTGTTCCACGGTATCGGTTGATCCGGCTCCGTTCCTGATTCTAAACAACCTACCATCCAGTGCTCGCAAGTCCGACGGATCCATTCGTGGTGAATCCGCTGTGTCATTGGAGGGCGGTGGAGCACTGGGACTGCATCCAAATACAATTGGAGCCGCCCAGGTTGCACAACATATTCGGAACCAACTTGGCACAGGTTCAGTATCACAAGGCATTCTAGGAGATTTTGGTTCGAAGGTTCGGGATTTGGATTCATTGTTGGATGATACCTAAATAAAACCATTGATTTTGTAACAGTTCAATTAAACCAAACACACAGAGACCACACAGGACACACGAAACAGGGAGATATGTAATGGCAAAGCACAAGCACAAGACCAAGAAGACTTCGGCAAAGAAATCTACAAAACAGGATAAGTCTGACACGAAAGTCAAGAAGGTTTCTAAGTCCGAGTATACCAAACCAAAGAAGAAATTGAAGGTTGGCAAAGTAACCAAAGCCACTGCCGTCGTCAAGGCCAGTGGTAAGAAATCTAAAAAGGTGGATGTAGAAGTCGGTGGTGCTGCTGCCGTTCATACGAAGTCGCGTACGGACAAATCCAAGATGCCGAGCATTCTGCAGAGCAAGGCATATCAAGAACTTGTTCACTTAGGTGATATTGAAGCTCGTAAACTCAATATTCCAAGGACTAATTTGTTTGTTGGTGGTCACGTTGAGAACGGAATTAGTACCGGTTTGCTATCGTTGGACTCTGTTCTAGGTGGTGGTTATGCTGCCGGGCGTATGACCATCCTACCAGGAAAAGAATCCTCAGGAAAGACGACAGAAATTGTCACGTCGATTGCAAATGCAACTGATCAAAACGTTCCTTCTATTGTGATTGATGCCGAGGCTTCGTTCGATGCTGGGTATGCTGACCGCGCACTAGCACGTTTTGGTTACTCGATGCGCAAGATGCAAGGTATTTATGACGACACGGCTGACAAGTGGGTTGAGTTCCCAATGGTTCAGATTAAGCAGATCAACAATGGAGAACAGGTGTTCAGGTTCATGAAGCGTTGGATGAAAAAGCTTCCGTTGATTCGCCGTGATCATAAGAATAATTACTGGGCAATAGCACAGATCTTGAATAAGGATGGAAGTGTTAGGAAAGAGACTGCGGAAGAATACTCAGGTCTTCCGCAGATGATGTGGTACATTGATTCCATGGCTGCACTTGTTCCAGAAATCCTAGACGCTGACGATGAAAAGGGTACCATAGGGGCTCAGGCACGTATGTTCACTATGCAGTTGCCTGGTATCAGCAGTTTGATAACAAGCAGGCATTGTGTTCTTGTTGGAACCAATCAGCTTCGTGACAAGATTGGTGGCTACGGAAGGCCAGGAATGCCAACGCCAACAACGCAACCTGGAGGTCACGCTCTGCGTTTTTATACGGATGTTAGGACAGGAGTCAATTCATGCGCACCATCCACTGCTGGTTGGGCAAAGTCTGAAAAGGAGTATACTGAGGAGCCGTCCATCTATGGTGGTGTTGATCGTTATGCATTCACGAGATTCAAGAATCTCAAGAACAAAAGTTTCGTTCCTCAGCGTGAAGGCTATGCACGCATCCGGTTCATGCACGATGGTGGTTCTGGTGATGGTTATTGTGAGAGCTTTGATGTTTTCACTTATCTGGAAAGTACCGGTCAGGCAAGCAAGCGTGGAAGCACATTGTCTCTGGACATTCTTCCATCTGTTAAGAACGGCAAGATACCAGAACTTCCGATTGATGCTCAAAGCAAGAAGCTTAATTGGATGGATTTCAAACGCGCAGTTGAACTTCCTGAGAACAAGCACAAATTGTTCAAGCATTGCCGTACACAGTTGAAGTCAGGATATGCATTTGACATTGAGCGTGAACGCGTTACCAACAAGAAGGTGACCCGTATGGAAGAGGACGAGGCGTGAAATCTTACGAATGTATACTCATGTGTGACCGTATTGCTACGAAAATGGGCATACCGTTTTTAGATGTGAATGCATCCCCTAAGTTTGAAAAGGGGACGCATAAACATTCTCTGCTTTACGGAAATTGCATATCGGATATGTCTGTGGTTGATGCACATGGTAATGTGAGGAAGAGTTTTCAGATATATGCTGGTGTTGCACAGCGTTGTTTTGATCCAAAAATAAAGAGCAAGTTCCCAGCATATAAAGATTGTACGTTATCTGTAGATTGGCATATCTACAGCATTTTTGATAGATGGTTTGGTAAGAATTATGTTGAAGGGTTTCACTTGGATAAAGACATACTAGTTCCAGGAAACAAAATCTACGGACCACGTTATTGTAGATTCGTACCTCCGGCGATCAACCAACTGATCACAACTAAGTGCAAAGTGCAGAACGGTTTGCCGCGCGGAATATACTATGACAAATCCAGGAACAAGATAGTAGCAGACTTCTTTGGTGATGGGAAGCGTATTCGATTAGGAAGATTTGATGTTGACGATGTGGATTCGGCGCTTGCAGCATACAAGGAAGTTAAGGCAGAACATATTGTGGCAATGTCTGAAAGGTACAAGGCAGTGATGTGTTCGGAAATATATGAAACACTGATCTACCGTGCCCGAAATGGTATCTTCTAAGATGAAAAAATTAGATGATCTTGCCATGTTCCATACCTGCGACCTCCATACAGGTAGCTGTAGAAACGTCTACAGTTACATGGATCGCATGGCAACTGTATTCGATAAGATCGTCGAGGCCGTGGAAGCGTCATCAGCCAAGAACAAGGTCTTGGTTGTGGCTGGTGACATATACGATGGAAAGATGCCGACGGAAGAGGAACGTAATCTAGCCATCAATTTCGTGGTCAGGATTCTGGAACTCGGTGTTCATGTGGTGGTGATTTCCGGCAATCATGACTTCCGGGATGAGAACGGAGTAACCATGATCGATGGTTTCCATGCCATTGCCCGATTGTCCAACTCCCACCTCCATGTTCATACCACGAAACCGGGTGTAGTTGACATCGACGAACTCGGTGTCTCGTTCCTCTGCATCCCTTGTCATCAGCATCTTACCACGAAGAAGTTGAAGCAGATGCTCATGGAACTTCGTGATCAGGCCAAACACGAGTTGTGTTATGGTGTGGTTCACGAAGCCATCAATGGATCTCTGTCCAACGACGTGCATAGAATGAAGACTGATTGCGATGTGCCGTCGGTAAAAGGCATTCGTGGAATCATGCTCGGAGACATTCACATTCAACAGCGCCTTGGCGAAGGTGTTTGGTATGCAGGTTCCCCGTATCAGACCCGCATCAACGAACCAACGAAGAAGGGAATCCTGGTCTGGACTCCGGACCAAGTCGAACCCAAGCCGTTGATGTTGAAGGGGATTCCGAAGTTGATTCGTGTAACGGATCCCAAGGAGTTGAAGAAGTACGAAGGCACCAAGCACGATGTCAAATACGTTGGAACCGAACGCGTTGAAACCGATGCTCCGAACATCACCGTGCAACCGAACCTGCAGATCATAGAAGAATCTGGGAAGGTGAAACAATTGATGGAAGAAACCAGGCACTCTGCTTTGATTGGTTTGAAAGAACATCTTCGTCGGGATGGTTTGTCAGACGACGAGATCAGAGACGGCTACAGAGAGGCTAAGCTGGAGGTTTCTAGATGAATGAGGTAGTTATCGTTCATGAGGTGTACGGAGCCGGAACAGACGTCCTTGTAAACGGTGGAAAGATTCCTGGCCGTGTGGTGGCTGTGAATATTCGTGACCACTGTATCAAGTACGAAATAGGATACTATCGTGAAGACGCCTATGTAGAGGTTTGGTTTCCAGCACGAGAAGTATCTCCAAGCACAGAAGCCGATTCTAAACGGATAATGTTTCACGTAGTAGAGAAAGGAAATTGAAATGGGAGTACACGACATTGCATGGCTGGTGAAAGCATGCTCGGATGAGTTTGCAGTTACGCGGCCGAGTTGGAACGGTAGAGTTGTCAGATTGAAATACCTAGGCGATATTCCATACTTCTACATTGGCACAGATACGGACTCTGTGGCATGGATACCATTCCATGAAGATCTTCTGGCAAAGGATTACCAAATCGTGCATCCGTATCCAGAAAATTCCGAGGATCTTTTCAAAGACAACTATGAACTAGTACATCCGAGCGAAATGGAACATGGCAAACAAAGTTAACATACTAGCTCTTGACCCAGGCAAAAGTCAGAGTGGATACTGTTTTGTTTCCGACGGCAAACTGGTTTCGTTGGGGGAACTAAAGGCAACCGTAAATGACATGAAGGCGTTCGCTTTCATGTCCAGGGTCAGGTTGTTCTATCGAGAATTTCGTAAAGTCGTTAAACGTTTCGAAGCACGTCACGGTCGCCTTACTCACATCACCGTTGAACGATTCCTTTCCCGCGGCGCAGGAGGCATGGGTGCTGTCGGGGAAGTGATCAACATTACCATCGGAATCCTGGCACTGTACAGTCAGAAAAACGGTATTCACATTGAGCTTGTCAGTCCAAGTACTTGGAAAGGTAGATACAAGCGTGCATTTGGAGAAGAGACTCAGATTGCCAGGTATGGTTTCCCGTTTGTAACTAAAACAAGGAAGACTTGGCCGATCAGCGATCACATCGCAGATGCAGTTGGCATCGGTCAGTGGACTGCCGAAAACATAATCGGCAAGAAATCTGATTTAATGCCTGGATTTAAGAAGACTTTCAAGGTGATCTGGAACAAACGTGCAGAGGAACAGGGTTTCAATGACAAATACAACTTCGGTGGTTCCAAGAAAAAGAAAGTTGTTGCTTCGGCAAAGCCAGGAAAATCCGCCGGCAAACGTAAAGTTGTTACGAAGAAGAGATCGTGCGCTCGATGAGTTGGTTCAAGAATTCCTGAAGCAGCCGCAAACAGTTCAATCCCACATCCTAGAGGATCTGGCTGCTGATCAGACCCGTGCCGGAGAGTTCTTCTGCAATGTCTTGGGTTGCATGATCACTGTTCCTTGTCAAGCTAGTACCTGTCACTACCACATCAGTACAGGGAAGACTTCTCACAACTGTATACTCAAGCACAAGTTTGATCACGGCAATGACAGTCTATCTGTGGACATGATATCTGACATAACAGATATACCGGAATCGCGAATCCGCGCTTCATTGGAGAAGGCATTCAACCGAGTCCGAGCCCATACTATTTTGACAGAGATAAACTCCGCACACTACAACAGATTCAGATACTACGGTGGTGTCAAGGTTTGCATGGTCTGTGGTGCGAATACTCCGAAGAAACCTTTTCGCGTAGATGACAACTGCGGATTGGAATACTGCAGTAGGACCTGTTACAAGAAGAAGCCTCCGTCGTTGGTGAAACTGGAAATGACATATCAAGCAGACATTCGGGTAATACTTACCGTAGCCAGGAAAATGCTGAAACGTTTGCCATTGATCTCCAGTGCCTTGGAAGTGAAGCGTCGATTACTGGTTCGCTGGTTCGAAGACTATTTGGGTTTGCATCCCAGCGTGTTCGGAGCCGATGCAGTTGAATATGCGGATTTGATCAGACGTACACAGCCGAAGACATCGTGGGCTGCTGACTTCTTGGCTAACATACATACGAAACCTGGTCCGATGGTTCAACAGAAACTGCTGGATCTGGAACAAGCGTGCAAGAAATTGTGCCGAACACTGTAGGGGCTAACTATGACAACTAAGATGGAAATGTTGTTGAAGAACGCAACCGAACTTGGCATTGAAGTTGAAGACGGTATTCATGAAGATGTTCTGGAATTTGTGTTGAACGACTTCGACCCGAATGATCCAACTATCAGTATAGGTACTGGGTTCATTGTACATCAAAGTAGTGTGGACGGAATAGCTGCAGACATGGACCGTCGGTGTCTGCAGCATATGCAAGGGGAAGCACATAGAGTTAACAACTCAACAATCTAATTCTGTGTATCGGAGGAACCTGATTATGCCAGTATGTTTTTGCACGGGCCCTAAACATAAGCATCTAATAGGTGACGTGGGTTGCTATCGGGAACTGATTCCGATTGCTGAGTACCCGGTGCTTGTTGAATCAACAGACTACGCTGACTTCTGGCAACTTGGCAGTCTCCGTATTAACAACCATGAGCTGTTTGAGCTACGCAAGTACTCGTACGATCACAGGACAGCAACATGGTCTCGGCAAATTGATCCTGACACAGAAATATCGACACCAGGAGAATGATTGAATGTGGACACTGCACGATCTCCAGTATCATGGAATATCAACTTGTATTGAAGGTGAGTGGGTTCCTGCCAGACCTATCAACTGGAAGTACCGATCTCTTTGGTGCAAACTGAAAGAAGCTTGGGCAGTATTTACTGGCAAAGCTGATTGTTTCAAATGGCCGAAAAATCAATAACATACCCAGATGGTAGTGAATTATTTGGATACTACCAATATGGAAAACTGTGTTCTAAACCCCTTCCAGTAGATTCAAAAGTGGATGACAGGCTGGACAACCATTTCAAAGAGAAGCCAGATTCCGTTGAAATTGTTTTTGATGTTGACGGCGTTGGCTATCAGGAGATTCAAGGTATGACTAGTGTAACAGAATCAATTCCAAAGCTCTACCGAGCGTTCCACAGGGACAAGTTCTCAGAAGTCCTGGATCCGTTGGATCAACCGTATCTTCGTATAGCAGGAACAGACCACAAACTGAAAGCAGATGACGTAGCCGCGGCCATGAATCTGTTAACTGAAACCAGAACCGTGCAAATCAAACACCAAACCAAGGAACTTTGAAATGACAACACACGAAATCTTATCCGTTGCAACACAACTGATCCTACTCGGATGGCTCACGTACCTGCAGTTGAATACTGGAAGGTTGTTCAAGGCAACCAAGTCCGTCCTTCATATCACTGCAGGAATAGATGGTACATGGGAACCGACTGCAGATATCAAAGACGCGAATGGAAATGTAACTGAAAAGGGAGAATTGACCTGTATTACTGAAATGTTCGCAGCTGCTGAAGAAGATCCTGAAGGTGCAATCATCACAACTAGGAATGCAATCCATCCAAATACAATGGTTGTACCTGCATGCGATCGACGAAGTCTTGTTGCTGTTGTTATTCTGACTGTACTTCAAATTGCTTTGGTTGCCAATATCTTCCGCATTATCTGGTAATTGTGATGTAGTTCCAAAACAACTCCTCATTAGATAACTAAAAGCCTTGGTGTGAAAACACCGAGGTTTTGTTGTTTCCAGAACCGATATTGAACGGGAATTCTTTACAGGAGAACTTCCATTGCCTATTCATGCTGCATCAAACACCACACCTAATACTGCAACGACTCCAACAGCGGAGTCGGATTCAGTTGCATCCAGTACTACTGGATACATGCGTCGTTTCAAGACCGTATCCAGACAGACTAGCGTAAGTGTTTATTCAGCAACCAACATTTCCACAATTGTTTCCACCGCGGTGGAACATTATCTTCGGAACTATTTCGAAACAGACGGCAAACATAGAAGGTTGCTGGAACAGTTCGCCCCGTCAATGCTCTATTACGTTGCCGATCCTGGATTTGTTCCAGCAAGCGATCCAACCAAACAAGCTCTGTCCATTCAGCGTTACAGTGAAAGAATTGCGGCGGAGCCTCCTGGAATAGTGATCACGGATTCCGGAGTGGTTTTGAAGACAGTTGGTTTCGGAAGATCAGTTGCACAGGACCGTCAGAATCCCAGTCAGGTTTCACATCACATCAGTGTATTCCGCGATGTTCCTGTTACGTTGTTGATCGTCGCCAGTTCACGCTCTGATCTTGCTAGCTTGTGTCAAGCAGTTCACAGCATCTTCTACGACCTCAGCAATTTCGTCAGTGGCAAACTCTTGTTTCCAGAAAACGATACCGATACCTGGTTGATTCGGCTGCCGATGCAGATGGATGCTGGAAACTATGAGAAGACACAACAGACCGATGATGTTAAGATGCAGTTGTGGTCCAATACATTCAGCTTCACCTGCACGTTCGAAGATACGTACATGCTTGCCGGTGACGAGATCCGATATGATGTTCCATCTGGAACTGTCGGCGGTCCGGTGATCAATTTCCCTGATACTGCAAACGCTGGTCGGCAGATAACAGGATCCATTTCCAATCTCCAAGCGGACATGGTTGTGTTGTTGAGTGATCATAATATAGCCAGTATTTGCAAAGGTTCTTCTCCGTCTGAATACAGGATCTTGGCCAAGAAACCTGGTACGGTTACGTTGAAGATTGTACAGGGTGCTAGGTCATCCGACAATCCCTATCCAGGTCAAAGTTCAATGCTACAACCAAACGTGGTTGCCAGTCAAGACATCGTCATCAGTTTCTAAAGACAATAACACACCGATACTTCCAAGATACCAAACGCACAAACGAATCACTGTTTGCAAAGGTAACCACTCATGGCTTCGACAGCACCTTCCAATGCTCTGCTCTCCCCTCCCGCTGGATACATTCCTCCCGGAGTCTACATCGGAGAGGCTTATACCTCTACCTCTTCGGTTGCTCCCGAAGTCCGCGTTGCCACGTTCATCGGCAAGGGTTCGCGCTATATCCGCACCCCGAACCAGAAGATTCTTCGTGGTTACATCTACGATACTCCTTTGCAATTCAGCACAACCTCGCCCCACTATGCAGCATTGGCTGTTCCAAGCAATGGTATTCAGGGAAGTGATTCGTTGGTTGATGGAAATGGAAATGTTGTTCGTCAGGATCTGTGGTTGTTTGCCAACTCCGGAACTGCAGTTCAGATCAGCGATTCCATCTACGATCCAACTCAGACGTATTTCTTCAGCTACCAGGGTGCTTCGTACACAACCCCGGATCCAATTCCTGCTTCCGACATTCGCGTTATTGAAGCTGTTGGAAACCAGGTCAGTCAGAACAGCTACGTTCGCAATACCGACTACTACATCGACGAAGTGATTCTGCCACCGACCCCTGCTATGAACAACGGCATTGTGGTTCAGCACACCAATGCAGTTCCTGTATTCAGTGCGATCTCACATACTGGAACAGGAACCGCCACGGTTTCTTACGATTCCAGTTCCACGTTCCAGCACAACTACGGTCGTTCGTATCTGCTAACGATCACCAACGTGACTGGTGCTGTGGTCACGTTCTCATGGACTGCCACTCCGACATCTTTCGGAAATGCAACTCAGCCGTCTGTTCCTTTCGCTCCGAGCCTCACCGCTCCTACGTTCAGCATCAATACTGCGAATGCACAGACGCTTACGCAAGCACTGGAACTTGGAATCCGTTTGGACTTCACTGCATCCGGAACCTATGTGTTGGCCGATACCTATACATTCTCCGTTACCGGACCTTCTGTCGTAGAAGTGGATAGCGCCTATACCAATACCAATCAGTTCGCTGCAACGTCCGTGGTTGTTCCTGGCATTGCCAATACCGGAGCCGGAACTTTGTATGTAAATGGATCTCAGTTTACTGGATCGCACAACGTCAATTTCGTACTTCAGGTTACGAATGTTGATACCGGTGTCACTGTGGCCGCCGTTCCTTCGGGTTCGGTTCTGTTTACCGGAAATCCTGTGAACGGCGAATCCATTTCGCTGACCAACGGATACACTGGAACTTCCAACGTCACCAAGGGGTTTGAGTTCAATACAACTGGCGTCAGTCAGTCCATCCCTGGATCGATCAGTGTTGTGTCTGCTACCGTTGCCGCCGTCGCTGCCACCGGGGTGATTTACTTCAATGGTTCGGTTTCACAGGCCCCTGCTGATGGCGATACTGTTACCATCACCGACGGAATCAAGACTCTCGTATTTGAGTTTGATGCCAACGGCATTCTGTACAATTCCACTGCCATCAAGGTTCTTGTTGATACCACGCCCAGCTCGCAGAGTCAGAATACTGCGGCCAATTTGGTGACGGCTATCAACGCCAACTTCACCACGATCACGGCCACCAATGCATCCGGGTCTCACAGCGGTATCGGTTGGGTTACTCTGGCTGTTGGCGTTGCCGGTACTGCAGGCAACAACGTCATTGTCACCTCTGATCCTACCTTCATCAAGGTCAGTGGATTCACTGGTGGTGCGAACGTCGCTGCCAATGTTCCTGGAACCATCGCCAACTTCATCGCTGCCGTGAACACGGCAACCAACCCCAGGTTGGGTATGGTTGCATACCAGGACACCAATAACGCCAATCAAGTTGATTTGATCTATGGATCCCAGTTTGTATTTACTGGTATCCCGGCAAACAACGATACAGCCATTGTTACTGTTGGTGGTGTGGCCACAACGTTTACGTTCCAGACCTCAGTCGCTCTTTCACACGGTGTTTTGATTGGCTTGTCTGTTGCTGCCACCATCGCCAGTTTCGTGACTGTCATCAATGCAGTCTCTGGGTTGGTTGCCGTCTCCTCTGTGTTCGGTGGAATCAATACCGTTACTGTGGCAAGTACATTGCATCGCAGTCTTGTACTCACGCACCCTGTTGGTACTGCCATTGGATCTGTGGTTGGAGACGTGATCGTTGGATCGGCTTCCAGTAACGGAAACAATGCCATCACATCCACTGGATACACCAATGGCGCCATCTCCAATGTTGCATATTCTGGATTCACTGGCGGCGTTCCCGCTGGCTCGGCTCCGGATGTGTTGACGCTGGCCTGGGGAACTTCCGGTGACGTATTCACTGGCGGAACTCTCTACATCAAGGATACTGCCGCCGGTTCTGCAATTGTTTCTCTGTACCAGGGTGTGACTGTTCAAGTCACTGCACTTGCTAGTTACGCAACTGGTTCGATCACGTTGAATGTGAATCCTGCGAACTCGGATACGGTAACCATCAACGACCACGTTCTTGGTTCAACCATCTTCACGTTCAAGACCTCTGCCACGCTGACCAACGATGTGCAGATTGCAACAACTGCAGCCCTGACTGCCGCTAATCTGTTGGCGAAGATTCAGTTGGTTGGTTTGAGTTTGGTTGCGACGTTGACTGGTTCGACTGTCTCGCTCAAGCATACGTTGACTGGATCTGCATACAACGGAGCGATCACGTTCTCGTCGACTGCATTGACTGTCACTGGACTTGCTGGTGGTGCTACAAACTACGGAGTCGGCGATACGTTCTCGTTTACCGCAGAGACTCCTCGCAAGTTCGTAACTGCACTCGATACTCGCAGTGTTCGCTTGACCACAGGTGTTGTCGGTGTGAACACAAGCACGTTGGTGGATCCGAAGTACATCAACTTCAGCTTCTACGCCAACACCCCAGAAGGTGGATTTGGAACGGTTCAGTCCTATGGTTCTGGCAACGGATACTTTGTATTGCCTGGACAGATTGGATTGGTTGCACGGAACCAGACCAGTTTCGTACAGGGCGATGCATTCGACGTGGAGTTGGTTAACAACAACGTCATCTACTGGACGCTGTCTGCCACGTCGACGGAAGTGTTCTCTGCTGGAACGGTTCTTCAGGATCGCAACGG
>OCZT010000256.1_pt1 | contig 50727 bp, 47 predicted proteins | sample 1539031 | NCBI WGS metagenome assembly OCZT01 (sample SAMEA3539308, study PRJEB22396) | soil metagenome | biome: tundra; feature: field; material: soil | place: USA | collected 2010-05 | depth 0.15 m
CGGCGAGCCGGGTTCAGCGCGGATCAGCGGCGGCGAGCCGGGTTCAGCGCGGATCGGCGGCGGCGAGCCAGCGGCCGAGCGCGTGACGGCCGACGACCGTGACCTCGCCGTCGGCGGCGATCCAGTCCCGCACACGCAGTTCGCGCACTAGCCCGAGCGCATCGTTGGGCCCGGGGCCGTCGCCGTGGGAGGCGAGCGCGTTGCTGCCGGGCTCAACCGTCCAGCGATTGGATTCCAGCGCAGCCAGCGCCAGTCCCTGCTCGTCGGTGGGGAGATCCAGCGGATGTGGCCCGGCGCTGCTGAGCGGATCGTCGCTGGCAATCGGCTTGCGTGGCTCCGGCATGCGCGGCTCCGGGGTCGGGGAGGGCGCGCTGTCCTGCGGTCCGGCGGTCTGGGACCGCAGCCATTGGCCGGCGCCGTCGAGCCATTGCCTGGCCCGCTCCGGGTCCACGCCGACTGACCCAGCGATGTCGTCAAGGTCGATGTGCGCCATGTCCTCCACCGACCGGCTGACCTCTCGCGCGATCGCGCGGATCATCTCTTCAAAGCTGTCGCGATTTCCGTCGTCTCCAAACATCTGACAATCATCCCACACCGAGATGCTCGGCAGATGAGAATGTGATCCTCATGTACGTGCCGGCGCTGAGGGAGCTCGGACTCGCCGAGCTCGAGCACTACGCCCGCAACAACCGCATGCGCGCGATCGGCGCAGCGCGAAGCATCGAGCACGGGCGGGCAGCTCAGAGCGCCGTCGCCAGCTCGACCAGTGTTCCGAATGGGTCACGGACGTAGGCGACGCGCTGGCCGTGCGGCTTGTCCTGCGGCTCCGCCAGGGCCGTGCAGCCGGCCTCCAAGGCACGGGAGTGGGCCGCGTCGACGTCCTGGGCGACCAGGGTGATCTAGAGGTTGAACGGTTGCTCGGAAAGCGACGCGTGGCGCACGCCGCCGTCGAAGTTCTTCTCACCCAGCGCGTGGGTGGCGAACGCGAGCTTGGTGGGGCCCGTGTCAAGTTGCGCGTAGGACCCGTCGGGCGCAGCGAACTCGGCGCGCAGACCGAAGGCCTGCTCGCAGAAGGTGCTCGTGGCGGCGAGGTCCTCGACGTACACGATCACCCAGCCGAGCTTCAGTGTTGATTGCACTGTCATGGGTCAATCCTGGCGCACGCCGAGCGCCGTGTCTTGGAGAAAACGGCCATCGGCTGGAACTGGCGCGGCCAGCGGCGGCTGAGGATCGATCACCAGCGACGGAGGCACGCCGGCCAGCGCCCGGCAGTCATTGGTGAAGTGCGCCTGGTCTGCGTAGCCGGCGTCGACTGCAACGCGCGCCAGATCATCTCCGGCCCGGGCGGCGTCGAGCGCTCGCCAGAGGCGCAGGACGCGCGAGATGGGCGAGCGGATCTGGATGCCCTTCGAGCGCCGCTGCCTGCTTTGCCCGCTTGCTGTCGAGCACCGCTTCGACGGGCGCGCGGGCATCGAGCACGGCCTCGCCCGACACCCCCAGCAGCGCGGGGACGGCGCCGGGCCGCATACGCGCTCCCACGACATGCACCCCGGGCGCAAGTGACACGAGAAACGCCGTCATGTTGGCGCCGACGAGCTGCGCGCCGGAGCCCTCGATCCACACGACATCGATGCACCCGTCCGGCAGCACCCGCGTGGTAACAGCCTCCAGCGCGTGGCGCTCCCAGGTACATGCCAGCCACGGCACGAGGGCCGGCGGCAGAGCGTGCTCCCGGTAGCTCATCTCGCCAGCGTACGCCGAGCGCCGCGACACAGCGCTCGCTGAACCGGCGGCTCGCCCGGCAGTAGCTCAGAACAGCCCGAACACGCGTCGGGCGTTGTCCTCCAGGTACAGGGCGCGCGTTTCGTCGTCGAGCCCCAGCGCGTCGAGTCCTGCCAAAGCCTTGGCGTGGAAGATCATCGGGTAGTTGGTGCCGAACAGGACCTTGTGCCGACCGCTGCGCGTCCTCATGTAGTCGACGAGCTCCGTGGGCAGCCGCGCGGTCGTATAGGCAGAGGTGTCGATGTAGACGTTCTCATGCTTGCGGCAGATGGCGATCATCTCCTCCGTCCATGGATATCCAATGTGGCCGCCGACGATCACCAGCTCTGGAAAGTCGATCGCGACCTGATCGATGTAGGGGATCGGACGGCCGGTCTCGGACGGACGCAGCGGTCCGGTATGCCCGACCTGGGTGCAGAACGGCACGCCGAGCTCTACGCAGGCCGCGTACAACGGGTAGTAGCGCCGGTCGGTGGGCGGAGCGTCCCAAAGCCACGGAATTACGCGCAGCCCCTTGAACCCCAGCTCCGTGACGCAGCGCCGCAGCTCCCGGACTGCCGCCATCGGCCGCTCCAGGTCGACCGCGGCCAGGCCGGCGAAACGGTCCGGGTGGGCGCTGACCCACCCGGACACCTCCTGATTGGAGATCAGCGCTCCCTCACGCAGTCCGTGCCAGGCGCTCAACAGGCCGAAGCCGACCCTGCCCTGATCCATCGTCGTCACGGTCGCCTCGATCGGGATCTCCTGACCGGGCACCTGACCGGTCCAGCGGCGCAGCGAGGCGAACATCTCCAGGTCCGAGAACCGTTGCGTTGGGTGCTGCATCCAGGCGTCGATCGTCATCGGCCCAGGGTGCCACAACGCGTACGGACCCGGGGCTGCGCACCGGCGGGTCCCCGTCCCGGTGGGCCGCTAGCGTAGGACGCCGATGGAGCTGGTTCCCGCGCGCCCGAATGTCGAGCTGAGCCATAACCGCGATGGCGAGCCCATCGTGGTGATGGCATTCCCCTACGACCGGGCGATCGTTGAACTGGTGCGCACGATTCCCCATCGGCGCTTTGACTGGGACCGACGCGAGTGGTCAGCTCCGGCGGAGGACTGGACCGCGCTGAAGGTCGCCGAGCTGCTGGAGCGCTACCCGGAGCTGAGCGCGAGCGGCGAGGTGGTTGGATGGCTATCGGGCGTGCGCCGGCGCTGGATCGGTTACGTGCGCACGGCCCGCCACGACGGCCGCGGCTGGTGGGTGCTCGACACCAGGGCCGGCCCGGTACCCGAGGCGCTGCGCGCCGGGGCGGTCGAGCACGAGGGCAAGCTGCTCGTGCCGCTCACCCGGGCGGCGGGCGAGGCGCTGCGCCAGCAGCCCTCCGCGCGGCTGGACATCGCTGCCGAGCGGTGCCTGTCGATCGTCGAGGTCGGCGATCAGCCGGCTCCGGCGCGGCTCGTGTTCTTCCGGGGCGTGAATGGAGAGCAGCTGCGGCTCGAGGTGATCTGGGATCCGGACGTGGGCAGCGCGTTCGAGCGTCTTCCCGGTGCTGAGGGGACCCGGGCCGTGCCGCTCGACCCCTGGATCTCGGAGCCGTTGGATGCGTTCATCGCCCGCCACGACGTGCAGGTCACCGGCGTTGCACTGGAGGCGCTAGAGGGTCTGCGGGCGCAGCGACGCCAGGCCGCCGATGCGATCCGCCGCTCGCGTGCCGCCCACGCAGATCCGATCGAACCGGCCGCCGCTGTGCTGGGGGGCGAACTGGCGCCGTTTCAATGGGCTGGAGTCCGCTATGCGCTGGAAGCGCGACGGGTGTTCATCGCCGACGAGCAGGGGCTCGGCAAGACGGTCGAAGCGCTGGCGGCCCTGGAGTCCGATGGCGCCTACCCGGCGGTGGTTGTGTGCCCGGCGTCGATGAAGCTCGGCTGGCAGCGAGAGGCCGAGCGATGGCTGCCGCATCGTTCGGTGGCCGTCGTCCAGGGACGGGGTGCGGTGCCGCCCAGCGGCGAGATCACAATCCTCAACTACGAGATCGTCGCCGCCCATCGCCACGCGCTGGCTCGCCGCCGCCCCCGAGCGCTGGTCATCGACGAATCCCATTACTGCAAGAACCCGCGGGCCAAGCGCACCCAGGCTGTGCGCAGCCTCGCCAACGCGGTGGCTCCCGACGGGCTGCGGCTCGCCCTGACCGGGACCCCGGTGCTCAACCACGCCGACGAGCTGATCGCCCAGCTACGCGTGATCGGGCGCCTGGAGGACTTCGGATCGGGAGCGCGCTTCTCGGCGCAGTTCCGCGGTCAGCTCAGCGAGGAACGGCTGCACTGGCATCTGCGTCGTCACTGCTTCGTGCGGCGGCTCAAGTCGGAGGTGCTGCCCCAACTGCCGGCCAAGCGCCAGGTGGTGGTGCCCGTCGCGCTCACCAACACGGCCGAGTACCGCCTGGCCGAGGAGGACGTGATCGAGTGGCTGCGCTCGCAGCCGCTCGATCTCTCCGAGCTCAACGCGCGGATCGCGGCCACGCTGCGCGCCGAGCGCCTGGCTCAGCTGGGAACGCTGCAGCGCCTGGCCGCGCGCGGCAAGCTGGCGGCGGCGCTTGCCTGGATCGGGGATTTCCTGGCCTCAGGGGAGGCGCTGGTCGTGTTCGCGCGCCATGTCGAGGTGCAGCGCGCCGTGCTGGCCCGGTTTCCCGGCGCCCTGCATCTGCTAGGCGGGGACTCTCTGGCCGAGCGCGAGGCGGCGATCGCACGGTTCCAGAACGCGGACGGCCCGCCGTTGATAGTCGGTGCCACGCGCGTCGCGGCGCAGGGGATCACGCTCACCCGAGCGTCCAACGTGGCATTCCTGGAGCTCGAATGGACGCCGGCGATGCACGATCAGGCCGAGGATCGCTGTCACCGGATCGGCCAGCGCGATGCGGTCACCGCGTGGTACCTGCTGGCCGCGGAGACGATCGACGAGACGATGGCCCGGCTGATCCAGAGCAAGCGCGCGATCGTCTCAGCGGTCACCGACGGGCGCGACCTGCACGGCGACGGACTGGTGGAAGCCGTGGTCCGCGAACTGCGCGACGGCCGGCCGTTTCAGCACCTACGGGCGGTCGCGACTTCGAACGGTTAGACGTGCTCGCTCGATCAAAGGGAGCGGCTCTTGCCCGGCGACCGGCTTTCGCCCGACGACCTAGGCGCGGCTTGGCGTTCGCGGCCCCGAGGAGCGCGGCTACTAGGCGCGGCTTGGCGTTCGCGCCCCGAGGAGCGCGGCTACTAGGCGCGGCTTGGCGTTCGCGCCCCAACGGGCGCGGCTACTAGGCGCGGCTTGGGCCTGCGGACCGGTGAAGGTCAGCAGGCCCGCAAGCGCTATACCAACCGCACGTTGGCGGCCTTGGGTCCCTTGTCGCCGGCCTCGGCGTCGTAAGAGACCTTCGCACCCTCGGCGAGCGAGCGATAACCGTTGCCGATGATCGCGGTGTGGTGGACGAACAGGTCCTTGGACTGGTCATCAGGAGTGATGAATCCAAAGCCCTTATCGTCACTGAACCATTTCACGGTTCCTGTAGCCATTGTTTCCTCCGGCGTTGATGCGTGCTGCGAACGCGGAGATTGCTAAGCAAAGGCTACGAGCGCTGGCACTAACGGACACTGGGCGAATGCCCAGCCTGATGCGGGAAGCTTAGCAGCCCTGGCAACAGATGACGCTCGGCTCGCTCTCTGGCCGCCCTCGGCCACTCCGGTAGGGCCGCCGAGAGGTAAGCTGCAGCGCATGGATCCGCAACGGGCGCGAGAACTGCTGGCCGGCGAGCGGGCGCGCATCGAGCAGGCTCTCGCTGCGCTCACGGGCGAAGGCCCGCTGGAGGGCTCGGGTCGTAGGGAACCGGGCGACGAGGACTCCGAAGACCTTTACCAGGACGAGTTCGACGCCGGTCGCACCGAGGGTCTGCACCGCGATCTGGCCGCGCTGGAGCGCGCCGAGGGGCGCCTGGAGGCCGGGAACTACGGCCTCTCGGTGGAGAGCGGCCAGCCGATCCCCGACGGTCGCCTGGAGGCGATCCCGACGGCCGAGCTGACCGTCGCGGAGCAGGAGCGCGCCGAGCGGCGATGAGCCTGCCCGTCGCGGGCGCGGAGCTGACGATCGGTCAAGCGTCGTGAGCCCTCAGCCGGGGTCGTCGGCGTCCCGGCAGTGCAGGCCCCGGTGGCTGCAGCCCCGGAGCATTGCGCCATCATGCCCGGATGGAATTTCGCGCTGCGGTCACCGCCGCAGTCGACGCTCTGGAGCCCTACCTCCGCGCCGCCGAAAGCGGGCACGGTCCGGCGGTCGTGTTGCCGGCGCTGGGCGCGGTGTCGGAGTCGCTGGAACTCCGACGCTGGATTCGGGAAGGGGGAATGGACACGGTCGCCCTGGGGCGGTTCCTGGAGTCCTATCTGGCGCTCACCACGCGTGTGGGCCACCCGGCCGAGCTTGCCCACCAGGTAGCGGTGCCTGACGTCCCGGCCGCGATCGGCGATCTGGTGCACGGGATCACCAACAACCCGATGGGGATCTACGAGATGGGCCCCGCCGCGGCGACGATCGAGGTCGAGGTCGTGGCCTGGATGCTGGCGCAGATCGGCTTTGACCCGGCGGCGGCCGGAGGAGTGCTCACACACGGCGGCTCGCTGGCCAACCTGACCGCGCTGCTCGCCGCTCGGGCCCGCGCCGCGCCCCAGGCCTGGCAGTGTGGGGCGCCGTCTGACCTCTCGCTGCTGGCGACGCCCGCGGCCCATTATTCGCTCTCGCGCGCGGCGGCCATCCTGGGCCTCGGCACTGACGCGATCGTCGCGCTGGCGACCGACGATCTGGATCGTCTTGACCCGGCGAGGATGCACGAGGGCCTGACCGCGTCCCGCACGGCCGGCCGGCGGCCGTTCGCGCTGGTCGCGGCGGCCTGCGCTACCGGGACCGGGTTGCACGACGACGTCGCTGCGGCGGCCGCCTTCTGTCGAGAACACGGCATCTGGCTCCACGTCGACGCCGCGCACGGGGCGTCGGGACTGCTCTCGCCGCGCCACCGGGCGCTGCTGGCGGGGATCGAGCAGGCCGACTCAGTGATCTGGGACGCGCACAAGCTGCTGCGGGTCGCCGGCCTATGCGCTGCCGTGCTCGTGCGCGACGCCACCGCGCTTGACCACGCCTTTCAGCAGCAGGCCAGCTATCTGTTCTACGACCGCGACAGTGAAGGCGTCGACCTGCTCTCCCGCACGGTCGAATGCACGAAGGCGGCGCTTGGGCTCAAGCTGTTCCTGGAGCTCGCCGCCCGCGGAGAACGTGGCCTCGGCGACGACGTCGCAGCTCGCTATGACGTGGCGCACGAGGCGTGGGAGCTGTTGTGCACACACGAAGCGTTCAGCTGCCCCTATGAGCCGGAGACCAACATCCTCTGCTTTCGCGCCGACGGCGACGACAACCATCAGCTACTAGTGCGTGATCGGCTGATGGCCGCCGGCGACGTGCATCTCAGCTCGACGCTGATCGGCGGCCGGCGCCACCTGCGGATCGTCGTCAACTCGCCGGCGACGACGCGGTCGACGCTGGAACGCACGATCGAGCAGATCGCCGCGTGCTCGCGGGCGATACGCGATCGACGCACCCGTGGCTGAGACCGAGCCCATGTGCGCTTTCGCCGGCTTCGCTGCCGAGGCATTCGACTGGTTGTCCGGTCTGGAGCTCGACAACTCCAAGCACTACTTTGCCGCGCACCGCGCGCAATATGACCACTCGGTGCGCGGCGCCCTGGAGGCGATGCTGGAAGAGCTCTGCGAGGAGCTTGGCGGCCACGTGAAGCTGTTTCGCCAGCATCGCGACGTTCGCTTCTCGTCCGACAAGTCCCCTTTCAAGACGACAACCTACGGTGTCATCACCCAACGACCCCAAGGCCAGGCGGCGCTGTATGCCCAGCTCTCCTCGGCGGGCCTGTTGGCGGGAACCGGATACCACGTGCTGGCCGAGGATCAGCGGATTGCGGCTGGCGCCCGGGCCCGACGACATCGACCGCCGGAGCGCGCTCGCTCACGCCCGGCGCACCTGGGCGGCCTGCGCGCCGATGAACGCCTGGCTCGACCGCCAGGTGGGCGAGAGCGAGCTGCCGGCGGTCTCGCGCTACCGGACCAAGGTCTAGATTTGCGTGCGCCGGCCGTCGCGGACCTGCTGAGGACGGCTATCTTCAGCATCCGAGCGCGATGAAGCCGGCCCTGATCGTCACCCACCTCGCCGATCGCCACAGTGGATTGGTGGGCGAGGCGTTTGCGCATTCCGGGTACCCGGTGATCGAGCACAACCTCATCGACGACGCGCCGCTGCCGTCCGTCGATGAGCTCTCCGCGGTCGTGTCGCTGGGCGGCCGCGAGAGCGCCACCGACTTGGGTCGCCATCCGTTCCTGGCCCAGGAGGTCGCACTGTTGCGCGCGGCGCTGCAACGTGGAGTCCCGATCCTGGGGCTGTGCCTCGGCGCCCAACTGCTGGCGGTCGCCGCCGGTGGAATGGTCTCGACGATGGACAGCCTCTGCCTCGGATGGCCGGAGCTCGCGCGGCTGCCGGCCGCCCCGCGCGACCCGGTGTTCGCCGAGCTGGCGTCTGGACTATCCGTCCTGAAGTGGCACGAGGACAGGATCGATGCGCCGCCGGGAGCCACGTTGCTGGCCAGCTCGCCGCCGGGCACCGCCCTGTTTCGGGTCGGGCCGGTGGCCTGGGGCAGTCAGATGCACCTGGAGGTGACTCCCTCGATGCTGCTCGACGGATGGCTCACCGAGGCGGACGGCATCGCCGAGATCGAGGCCGCGGGTCGCCCGATCGCCGACTTCCGCTCCGAGTGCCGCGTTCGGCTCCCGGCTCAGATGGCCGCGGCGCGCCGGGTGCTGATGCGCTTTGTGCATCTGGCAGCGAGGTCCGGCGCCGGCCTCCACCGCGCTGGCGCCGACTGAAAAACGCAGGGAGGCGCGGGCGCCGCCCAGGATCGCCTCAGGCGGCGGTATCCAAGGCGGACGTCCTGTCCGTGTCGGCAGAGCTCCGGTTCGCTTTGGTGGACCTAGCGTTCACGGCCGTCTTGGCTTGCTGGCGCTCAGGCGCGATCCGCACCACGTTCCAGGCCAGCCCCAGGCGCTGCATCGCTGAGATGGTCAGTCCCGAGAGGTCGATCTCCCAGCGGCGCAGGCCGTGATAGGCCGAGCGGGGGAATGCATGATGGTTGTGATGCCATGACTCGCCCAGCGACATCAGGGCCAGCCAGCTGACGTTGGTCGACTGGTCGTCGACTTCGAACCGGCGACGGCCGAAGAAGTGGCAGACCGAGTTCACCGACCAGGTGACGTGGTGGACGAAGAAGATCCTCACCAGGCCGCCCCACACCAGTCCTCGCAGCGCGCCGTCCAGCGTGAATCCGTGCAGGATGAAGCCGGCGGCGGTGGGGATCAGCAGCGAGACGTAGGCCAGCAGCGGAAAGCTCCGGCCGATCCGGCGCATCGCCGGATCCTCGTAGAGCTCGGCGGCGTAGCGCTTCCAGTCGGCCTGTCCCTGGTTCTCGAGCAACCATCCGACGTGGGCGTGCCACAGGCCGGGGAGCCCGCTCCCGTGGCCAACGTGGGGGCTGTGCGGATCGCCGTCGCGATCGGTGTGTGCGTGGTGCTTGCGGTGATCGGCCACCCAGTCCATGACGGAGCCCTGCACCGACAGTGAGCCGAGCACGGCGAACATTCGCTCCAGCGCGGGATAGGTCGCAAACGCGCGGTGGGTCAGCAAACGGTGATAGCCGATCGTCACGCCGAAGGCGGTCAGCAGATACATCACGACGAGGATCCCGAGGTCGACCGCGTCGACGGCTCGGTTCCACAGCAGGACCACGGCCACCAGCACGCCGATGAACGGGACGACGACGCCGAGAAGGTTGGCTGTGCGCTCGGTACGGGTCACGGCTTCCGAGGTTCTCATACGTGCCCAAGCATTTCTTGTGTTGTTTCCGCACCACGCACAGTCAAATTTATAAATATTGCATGAATTAGTGCTCGTGGCCCCTTTAGTTCCAGGAGAGCGCCGTGCGCCGGTCCCAATACTCGGCCGGCTCCTCTCGCAGCTCACCCAGCCCCGCGAGCGTGTCCGGGGAGAGCTTGCACTCCAGTGAAGCCAGGTTGCTGTGCAGCATCTCGACAGTGGTCGCGCCCGCCAGAACGACATCCGCCCATGGCTGGGCGAGCACGGCGGCCAGCGCCACCGCGTCCGCCTCGGCATCGAGGCCGCTCGCGACCTGAGCCAGCGCGGGCGTATCGCCGCGCCGGGTCAGGCGGCCGTTGGCCAGCGCCTCCTTGACGATCACGGTCATCCCCGCGCGGTGGGCGTCGGCGAGCGCCGGGGCCGCCGAATCGTCGAGCAGGTTCCAGGTTGCCTGAACGGCATCGAAGCGCCCGAGCTCTACGGCGCGCTCGATCGTCTCGCCCTGGCCCGGTCCGGTCACCGTCAGGCCAACGGCCACGCCGCTCTCACGCAGGCGCGCGAGCTCCTCCAGCACCGCGCGATCCTCCAGCACGCCGCTCTGAAGCGTGGCGGAATGGATCTGGTAGAGGCTCAGATGCTCGCCCAGGAGCCGGCGTGTTTCTTGAAGCTGGCGCTTGAGCGTGGCGACCGACAGGTCCTTGCGCTCGTGCACCTCGGCGTCGACACGCCAGCCGGCGGTGTAGGTGTAGCCCCACTTGGATGCGACCGTGATCTCGCCGGCTTTCAGATCGTTGGCCCGCAGCCACGAGGACAGAAACGCCTCCGCCTTACCGTAGGAGCGCGCGGCGTCGAAGCAGCGTACGCCGCCGGCCAGCGCCGCGTCGAGCACACGATGCGCGTTTTGCTCCATCGATCGCTCATCGGTGCCGCCGGCGAGATCGCCCGCATGGCCGAGGTTGATGTAGCCCGGGCGCCCGAGTGCCGCCAGGCCGAGACCGATCCTGCTTCTCGCCAGCTCCGTCCCCCCGGCGGGCGGTGGCACGGCTTTAGATCAGGCCTCGGGCGTCCGAGGCGCGTAGCGGTGGTGCAGCATCAGGGCGTTGTCGTCGGGGTCGGCGAAGAACGTCATGTGGCAGACCCCAGTGTCAAACGGATCTCCGCGGAAGGTCACGCCTCGCTCCTGCAGTCGCGCTCGCGCCGCGTCCATATCTTCGACGTGGAGCGCGATCGCATTCTGGCTGACGTGATGCTGCAGGCCCATGGCCTCAGGATCCATCACGTTCAGCGTCAGATTGCCAGCCTCGAACTCGGCGAAGTGTCGGTCCGGGCGGTAGGCCGACCGCCGGAGTCCCAGCGTCTGGCCGTAGAACGCTACGGCGGTTTCGAAGTCGTGCGTCGGGATCGAGACGAAGTCAACCCCGGTGATCAGTTTCTCCTCGTTGCTCACGTGGTCAGCGGCCTTTCGATGGTGGGCTCTCAATTGACGCATTCGGCGTTGACGTACCCCGAGCGGAAGGGACTCGCCTCGCCGGTCTGCTCGTCGTAGGTGTGGCGCCACTGCAGCCGGTGTCGTTGGCCAGCAGGTGAATCGACACCGACGTGTGCGCGGAGGTGCTGCGCACCCGGTGCACGTCGTCGCGCGGTGCCAGCAGCGTGTAGAAGTCGCCCGGATCGAGCGCGGACGATCAACCACCGGCCGATGCCGCCACCCATGCCGCCCTGTGTCGCGGGGGCCTGGTAGGCGGCGGGAAGCCAGTCTCGATCGGCCAGCAACGCTGAGAACAGGGGGCTTATCAGCTCACAGGCTCGGCGCGGAGAGTCGGCGCGCTCGATTCGCTCCCGGACGTCGCCCACGAATTCGCGTACGCGGGCGCTGCCGAGCATGTACTCGTCCTCTGCCAGCGCGGGGAGTGCCGCGTGATAGCCGTGAAGGTCACACATCGAACGTTGCCGGTTGTCCTGATCCGGATCGCGAAAACACGGCCCGGGGCGTCGGACGCTGAAACTGTAGTAGTAAGCTCGCGCCACGGGAGCGTCGCTTCACAGCTGCGCCACTACGATCACAGGCTTGAAAACAGCCACTGCGCGGGCCCGGGAGGCGGTTTGATGACCGACACGGGCGCGGCTCTGTCAGGCGAGCGGCTGCTCGCCGATGACCAACACCAGTCCCTGCTTCGATCGCGTCGGGCGACCCCGGCCGGTCGGGTGCAGGACCGCCACCGGGCCTGGGCTTGGGGTGGCCTCGGGCTGGCCGGTTCGTTGCTGGTGGCGCTCACCGGCCCACGCGTCGTCGACGGCGGCGGCGCGAGCTGGTGGTATGAGCTGCGGATCGGTACCGGCCGGGGGCTCAGTCTGACCCTGCTGTGGCTGGGGATGGCGGCGCTGTGCGTCGCCTGGCTCGGACTCGGTCGGCGTCTGCAGGACGGTGCGGGGGTTCGCCCGGCGCAGCTGCTGGTCATTGGCGCGGCGTGGCTCACGCCGTTGGCGCTGGGCCCCGCGCTGTTCAGCCGCGACGTCTACAGCTACCTGGCCCAGGGGGAGATCCTGCATCTCGGCCTCGACCCCTACCACGTGGCTCCGGTTGTGCTCGGCCGCCACGGTCAGGGTCAGATCCTGGCCGCGGTCTCTCCGTTCTGGCGGGGGACGACGGCCCCCTACGGCCCGTTGTTGCTGGCCCTGCTCAGTCTGATCGTCAGCCTCAGCGGCTCCAATCTGATCGTCGGGGTGCTGTTGATCCGCCTGCTGGAGCTCGGCGGGATCGCGCTCCTGGTGGTGTTCGTCCCCCGGCTGGCGCGGGCGGTCGGTGGCGATCCGGTCCGCGCGCTGTGGCTGGCCGTGCTCAGCCCGCTGGCAATGCTCGAGCTGATCGCCGCGGGGCATAACGACGCACTGATGATCGGCCTGCTGGTGGCTGGGGTGACGCTGGCGCTCGAGCGCCGTCCGCTGCTGGGAATCGCGATCTGTGCCCTGGCCTGCACGATCAAGCTCCCGGCGATCATCGGCGCCGTGTTCATTGCCGTCGTCTGGGTTCGCGCCCAGCCGACACGCTCCGACGGCCTGACGGCCGCACTCAAGGCGCTGCTCGTTCTCGCCGCGATCCTCGCGATCATCAGCGTCGCGACGGGGCTGGGGATCGGCTGGGTTTCGACGACGCTGTTCTCCACGCCGGCCAAGGTTCGTCTGGCGATCACCCCGGCCACCGGGATCGGATACACGGTCTCCTCGCTGTTGCACGACCTGGGGGCCACCGTAAACGCGCGAGGTGTCGAATCGGCCGTTGGCGTCTTCGCGGCGGCGCTTACCGGAGCGCTGGGCGCCGTCCTTCTGTGGCGGGTGCGGATCGAGAGCCTGGCCTGGCTGCTGGGTCTGGTCCTGATCGCGGCGGCGGCCGGCGGTCCGGTGGCCTGGCCCTGGTATTTCACCTGGGGCCTGGTGCTGCTGGCCGCGGCTCCCGGTCCGCAGCGATCGCTGGCGCTGGCATTGGCAGTGGCGGTGGCCGTGTTCGTGGTCAAGCCCAACGGCATCCTGACGCTCGCGCTCGCCAGCGCCCCGGCCGTGGTGTGCGTCTATGTGGCGATCGGTTTGGCGCTCTGGTATCGGTGGAGACGACGCACGCCCGCGTGGCGGGGGATTCGCTGACGAGCACCGTCTCACCCCCGGAGGGAAAGCCGCCGGCCGGCGCCGGCACCGCCAGCGATCGACCGGGCCCTATGGGCGTCGCCGAAGGTGACGGGCTCGGTCGTGAGCGCACGCTGAACGCGCTCGCGATCGCAGTCCCGACGCTGCTGGGGGCCGGGCTTTGCCTGGTCGAGATCACGGCACGCAGCCTCGGCTTCGACGAGGGAGCGAGTGTGACGATCGCCTCTCAGCACGGCGGCGCGCTCGGATCGGCGATCGCCCACGACGGCGGCAACATGTCGGGCTACTACCTGCTGCTGCACGTGTTGATCGGCGCGTTCGGAAACGGGCTGTTCGTGCTCCGCGCCGCGTCGGCGGTGGCCGACGCCGCTGTGGTCGGCGTGATCGCGGCGGTGGCGCTGACTCTGTTCGGTCGCCCTCAGGCGTGGGTGGCCGGACTGCTGGCGGCGGTCAGCCTGCCGCTCGTCTTCTGGGGCCAGAGCGCGAGGGGCTACGCGCCGATGGTCCTGTTCGCCTCGGCGTCGTTCTTGGCCCTGATCACAATCGTCCAGGCGCACGGCACGGGGCGCTGGCGCCGATGGTGGTGGTTGGTCTACGTCGTGCTGATCACGCTCGGCGTCTACTCGAGCTTCATGACGCTGCTGGTTGTCCCCGCTCAGCTGCTCGCTCTGGCCCTCACCGGCCGCCGGCGCGCGGCCGTGGGGCTGCTCGGGGCGCTGGCGGCGATCGCCGGGCTGAGCGTTCCGCTGCTGTTGCTGGCCCTCGGTCGCGGATCCGGTCAGCTGTTCTGGGTCCCGCGGCCGTCACACACGGTGGACAAGCAGGTGTTCGAATCACTCACCTCGGCCGGCCTGCAGCCCGTCTTCCACAGGACGGCCGTGACCAACGTGCTGCTGGGGCTGACCGTCGCGGCGTTGGTCGCGGTGGCGATCATGATCGTGCGTGATCGCGTCCGCGGCGGGGCGAGACCGGGCCCGGGTGGATCCGCGCCGGACCGCAGAGCCTGGGGTCAGATCCTGATCCTGGCCTGGTTCGCGGTCCCGGTGGGACTGGCGTTCGCCGAATCGATCTTCGGTCAGCCGATCTTTGAGCCTCGCAACTTGCTCACGGCACTCCCCGCCGTCACGCTGCTGCTGGCGATCGGGATCACCGACCCGCGCCTTCCGCGTGCGCTGGCGTGGTCGGCCTTCGTGGTGGTTCTCGCCCTCAGGGCGCTGGCGCTGGCGCCCAGCTACGGCATCTCGCCGGAGGACTGGCGCGGGGCCACCGCGTATGTCCTGGCGCGAGCCCAGCCGGGGGATTGCGTGGCGTTCTACCCGTCCGACGGCCGGATGGCATTTCAGTATTACCTAGGCAGTGGGGCCGCCGCCAGCCGGGCACCGCGCTCGATCCTGCCGGTCGCGCGCTGGGGTGTGGTGCGGACCTACGTCGAGGACTACGCCGGGCTCGCGGCGGCTCAGGTATCCCGGCTGCCCGACGAATGCCCGCGCTTGTGGTTGGTCTCCAGCCATGAGGGTCAGCCGAACGGACCCGCCGGCTCCAAGGTCAACTACCGGCGATTCATCGCGCTGCGGGCCTCGCTGGAACGCGCCTACCCCAGCTATCAGAGGACGAAGTTAGGCTACGCGGCCGTGATCCGCGCGGAGCTGCTGTCGCGCTGAGTACTCGCCCTGATCGCCGGTCAGGGGCGCAGCGTCGTGCCGTAGAAGGTCAGCATGCTGAGTCCGACCAGCAGCAGACCGCTGGCCCACAGCAGGCATGTGAACCACCGCCCCTGAACGAAGCGCGCGACCACCATCAGCGCCGGGAATGCGGTGATCAGCAGGCGTGGATTGGGAGGCGTGTACTCGGAGGTAAGGGCCAAGAACGAGACCCCGAGCGTCCACACAATCGCCTCGATCGAGATCTCCCGCCGCACGCGGTACAACAGCACGAGCATCCCGATCAGCAGCAGCGCACCGATCAGGCCGACGACGAGGTTGGCGTTGAGCGTCGGCTGGTTGAAATGCGTGAGCGAGATCCGGTTCAGCAGGCGCGTGGTCATGTGCAGCACCGCCAGCGGATCGGTCTTCTCCTTCCACCCGTAGTGCTGAGCCTGATAGCTGGCCAGCGGCGTCCCGGTCCAGTCCCATAGAAACAGTCCAAACGCCGCGATCCCCGTCACCGACAGCAGCGGAGCGAGCAGGCTCCGGCGCGCCGCGCGATCGGTCCAGCCGCGGCGACCCAGCTCCAGCATCGCCGAGACGCCGCAGACCGCCACCAGCACCAGCGCCGTGGGCTCGACCGCGGTCGCACATCCGGCCAGCAGGCCGGCCAGCAGCCAGCGGCGTCTCTGCAGCGCCAAGATGCAGCCCGCCGCCAGCGGGAGCAGCAGCCCTTCGGAATAGACCATCGAGAAGACGACCGAGCCGGGGAACAGGCAGAACAGCGCCGTCGCGCGGCGGGCGGTCCGCTCGTCCCACCAGCCCTTGGCCAGCCGGTGCACGAGGACGGCGGCGATCAGGCCACCGACGCAGGAGATGATCAGGCCCGCGACCGTCGCGTTCCAGATCTGGCCGTGGCTGCTCACCGGGGCGAGGATCTGCGTCACCACCCAGATCGTGATCGGATACAGCGGTAGGAAGCCCAGCGTCGTCTGCGCATGCGCGGGAAATGGGGGGTAGCCGTGGTTGGCCACCTCCCGGTACCAGAGGCCGTCCCAGTTGGCGAGTTCGTGGAGGAAGTTGTGGTGACCGATCAGCCCCTGTACCACCGCCGCCGCCACCAGCAGAACGCGGGTCCCCAGGTAAACCAGCGCCACCCAGTGAAGCTCCTGCCGCGCCCGGGTCCGCGTCACGGGCCGTGAGCGTCGCTGGCTCCGTGTCCTCGTCCCTGGCTCGATCACCGCCGTGCCGTCGTGGCCGATCAGCTCAGAACTCTTTATCCCGATGTGATCAGGGCGTGAGTTAAGGCGCTCTGGGGTGGTTTCCACGGGGCGTTTAATAGATGACAATCGATCACTCAGACCGGCCGGCGGCCGAGCGCAAGGCAGAAAAATATCTCCGTAAGCGGGCGAGGGATGCAGCACAGCCTGCACCGCCGGCCGTTCGCCGCTGGCCTGCGCCGGTGTCGGCCGCCTCGGGTCCGGGTACCCCGCAAGTATGCAATATGCGACCAAGGAGTTGCGAAGCACCCGCTCGACGGCCGGTGGTCGGACTCAGATCCGGCCTCAGATTAGGGCCCTCGACCAGCCGGAGCCGAGCCCGGAGTGAGCGGCACAGTCGCATCTCATGCGACCATCTATGTCGCCTGCGGTGCTCCGTCCAGAGCCGCGACGATCGCCTCGGCGAGCCGCTGGGGGTGGCGCTGTGGCAGCAAATGCCCGGCCCCGGGGACCAGCTCGAGCCGCGCTCCGGGAATCTGGGTGGCCAGGCGCCGCGCCGACGCGATGGGCACGATCCGATCGTCCGCGCCGACGAGGATCGTGGTCGGTGCCGAGATCCGTGGCAGATGTTGCTCGAGGGCCGGCAGATCCTTGATCAATGTGCGCTGCTCGGCCACGTGAGCGCGCCATGAGGCCGGCTCCAGCAGCCGGCGGCTGGCGGCTTTCAGATAGTGCTCGTCCATCGACAGTCCGCCGGCTGCCAGGCGCCGCAGCGGCGACGCCGTGAGCGCCAGCCCCACGCCGGCCAGCGCCGCGACGGTGGTCAGATAGCCGGCCACCGGCGCGGCGAGCAGGCGGTCCAAGGCGTAGAGCGAGTCCTGGTTGGCGGCCGGCGATGCCAGCACCAGGGCTCGAACGCGTTCCGGATGGTGGGCGGCCAGCCAGGCGGCGATTGCGCCTCCGAGGCTGTGTCCGACGATCGTCGCGCGCTCGATGCCGTCGGCATCGAGCGCGCGCAGCGCGGCGGCCGCGTTGCCCGGCAGGTCCATCGGCTCGCTGGCGCCGTCCCATCCCGGCCGGTTGATCGCGATTGCGGGCGTATCCGGTCCCAGCGCGGCGATCACGCGCTCCCAGTCTCGGGCACCGCCCGGCTGGCCGTGCAGCATCAGGACCGGGCCGCGGCCGGCCGGCACCGCCCTGCCGTGAGCCCCACGGGGCTCGGGCGTGGTGACGGACACCATGAGCGGGCATACTAGAGCGGTGACGTCAGCGCTCCTGTCAGACGCGCTCGCGCCGCTCCGAGCGAATCCTGGGCGCGCCGCGATTCTGCTCGACATCGACGGCACGCTTTCGCCGATTGTCGAGAACGCGGCGGACGCCCATGTGCCGGAGACCACGCGTCAGCTGTTGATCACGATCGCGCGGCGGTACGGCCTCGTAGCCTGCGTCAGCGGGCGGCGGGCCTCGGAGGCTCGTGCGATGGTCTCGATCGGCGCGATCTCGTATCTTGGCTCCCACGGCGTCGAGCTGCTGCGCGCGGGCTGGACGGAGGCAAAGTTCGACCCGGGCGTCGAGGACTGGGTCCGCCGGATCCGCGAGTTCGGCCGCGAGGCCGACACCTCTGACCTGCGCCGGCGTCGCGTCAGGCTGGAGGACAAGGGCGCGATCGTCGCCTTTCACTGGCGCGGTGCCGCCGACGAGGAGGCGGCCAAAGCCGCGATCGACGTCGTGGCCGCGCGCGCCGAGGCAGCGGGCCTGCGCACCCACTGGGGGCGCAAGGTGCTCGAGGTCCGGCCCCCGATCAAGATGAACAAGGGCGAGGGAATCCGGGTGCTGCTGGCCGGCGCGAGCCAGGAGATCAATACGGCGCTTTACGTCGGCGACGACTCGACCGATCTCGATGCTTTCCGGGTACTGACCGAGCTGGTGGCCGAAGGTCGCCTGGCGCAAGCGGTCCGGGTGGGGGTCAGCTCCGAGGAGGGGCCTTCGGCGATCGCGGCCGAGGCCGACCTGGTGGTTGACGGTCCGGACGGCGTGCAGGAACTGCTCGCGGCTCTGATCGCCGAGTGATCGCCAGTGAGGTTTGCCGACTTCCTGCGCGCGACCGTGCTGATCAGCGCGGCGGCCGCCAGCGTGCTCGCCGCGGTGACGCTGGCTGGCGCCGCCGGCGCCAGCGACGATCTCGTCGTGCCGGTGGCCGCCGGCTGGTGGGTGCTGGCAGGGCTGATCGGGAGCTGGTTCGGTCGGCGCGGTGAGACTTCGCCGCCGATCGCCTCGCTGCTGGCCAGCGCGCGGATGCAGATGACGCTGCCTGAGGTCAACCCCGGCCGCACGGTGCTCAACCGTCTGTGGCCTCTGCTGCTGTGCACCGTCGGCGCCGGCGCGCTCGGCTTCGCCCTGCCTCAGGTGCCGGCGATCGCGACGGGCTTTGCGATCATCTGGTCGCTCGCCTGGCGACGCCAGGGCTCCGCGGTGACCGCGATCGAGGAGCGGGACGGGGCACGTTTCTACGTCGAGCAGACCTCGCCGCTGCATCCGATCAAGCTCGTGCGCACCCCCGGCTTTCGCTCCAACCTGTTCGAGCTCAACGGCGCCTCCGGCCACCGTCAGGCCTCTCCACGACACTAGCGCCGTGATTCAGAAATTGCTCCCGAGATTTTGAATCACGACACCAGTGCCCGGCGGGCGGTGCGAGCTCCTCTGACCGGCGCGGCTCCACCGGCGTCCAGCACGGTTGCGCGCTCGGGGTCACCCACCGACGTGCTGATCGTCGGTTTGGGCGCCACCAGCGGTTGGCGAACCTCGGCCGTTGAGCTCAGCAGCGCGATCGCGCGGGCGGGTGCCCACGTGCAGACGGTGATCACGGCCCGCCCGCCCGCGATGCGCACGTTTGCGCTGACCGACCTCGTGCAGGCGCTGGCGGCGCGCCAGGCCGGCCGGCGCGCGATCGCCGCCTATCAGCCGGCGGCCATCGTCTACTGCTCGATCACCGCGGCGCTGCTGTGGCCGCGTCCTGGCGCCGTCTGGATCGACTCGATCGCCGCCGAGAACCGTCCCGGGCGCCACGGGATCTGGCAGCGCCCGGTGGAGCGCCGCCGGTTGGCCCAGGCACCTCTGGTGATGATGATGAGCGAGACCTCGCTGGCTCCGCTGCCCGGTTGGCGCCCGGACGCGCTCGTCGTCCCGGTTCCGGTCGCGAGCTCGGCTACCGGCGACGGGCTCCAGGGGGAAGGGTCCGCCGGGGCCCCCGCGGGCGACGGGATCGGCCAGGCCCCCCGGGACCTCGCCGCGCTGACCTATGCGGCCGACCCTGACAAGCGCCGGCTGGATCTGGTGCTGGCCGCCTGGGCGCGCGCGCGGCGGGGCGATGAGACGCTGGTTGTGGCGGGCACCGAGCAGGGTCGCGGTATCCCCGGCGTGGAGGCTGCCGGCCGTCTCGCCCCCGCCGAGTACCGCGCGCTGTTGCGCCGCGCCCGCGTGTTCGTCGCCGCGCCCAAGCGCGAGGACTACGGCATCGCTCCGCTGGAGGCGCTGGCCGATGGCTGCATCCTGGTCACGACGCCGTCACGCGGACCATATCCCGCGCTGGCGCTGGCACGCGAATTGGACCCCCGCCTCGTCGCCGACGACCTCGCCGGGGCGATCCGGACCGCCCTGGACGATCCGTCTGACGGCTATCACGAGCGCGCCCAGCGGCTGCTGGCCCCCTTTCGCCGCCAGGAGGTCGACCGCGTGATCTCCGAGCGCGTGCTGCCGCGATTGCTGCCAGGATGGGGAACGTGAGCCCGCTGGCGTACATCCCCAGCCCGTCTTCCAACGGCTTCAACGTCGGCCCCCTCTTCTTCCACGCCTACGGGATCGCGTACGTGTTGGCGGTCGCGGCGGCGATCGCGATCTCACGCTGGCGCTGGGCGCGGGCCGGGGGCGATCCCGATCTCATCTACGAGGTCGCGATGTGGGGCTTCCCGGCTGGTCTGGTCGGCGGGCGGATCTATTTCGACATCACCACCCCCAGCCAGGTTCCGTCCCACTGGTGGGGCGTGTTCGCGATCTGGGAGGGGGGACTCGGCATCTGGGGCGGGATCGCCGGCGGTGCGGCCGCTGGGCTGTGGATCCTGCACCGCCGTCTGAAGCGCGCCGACATCCCGCGGTTCATGGACGCGGCCGCGCCCTCGCTGCTGGTCGCCCAGGCGATCGGGCGGATCGGCAACTACTTCAACCAGGAGCTGTTCGGCAAGCCGAGCACGCTGCCGTGGGCCCTGAAGATCGACCCCCTCCACCGCCCGCCGGGCTATGAGCAGTACGCGACCTTCCAGCCCACGTTCCTCTACGAGATGATCTGGGACCTTTCGTTTGCCGGATTCCTGATCTGGCTGGGCTACCGGCGGCGGATCCGCCCGCCGGGGCTGTTCGCCCTCTACGTAGCCGGCTACTCGGGGTTTCGGATCTTCGAGGAGACCCTGCGGATCGACTACTCCAATCACATCCTGGGGTTCAGGCTGAACTTCTGGGTGGCCGCATTGCTGTGCCTGGCCGGGCTGTTGTGGTTTTGGGCGATCCAGCGCGGGTGGCGCCCGAGCTGGCTGGGGGCCGGCCCGCCGTCCGACCCCCCACCCTCACCGGGCCGCTCGAGCCACCCGCCGGCCGCTCGCAGCGCCCCTCCCCGTCCGGCCCGGCCGGGCTCTCGCGGCCGGCGTTAGACGCGGTCACTGAATCGGTTCTGACTCCTGCTGGGCGGTGACCTGCGCTCGGTGGAGCTGGGGGTTGACTTGGTGCTCGCCGCTGATCGAGTCCTTGAACTCCTTGAGCCCTTGGCCGAGTGCACGGCCGGCGGTCGGTAGCCGCTTGGGCCCCAGGAACACGAGGGCCACGGCCAGGATGACGATCAGGTGGGTGGGCTCGAGGATTCCGGTCAACATGAGTTCTCCTTGCGTGAGGTGGGTGCATTGGCCGCGACCCGTCGCCGGGTCGCGGCCGATTTGCGGTTTAGTGGCCGCCACGGCAAATACGGCGACGACCAATTGGTCAGACGACCTGGCGTTGTGCGTTGTCGGCTGCTGTGGCCAGCCCCATCAGGGTGTTGAAGAACTGCGGTGACTGACCGTCGAACAGACGGTCGGCCGTGAGGGCGTTGACCGCGGCAACCGCTCCGGCGAACTGGTCCAGCGTCGGGCGCACGACCGAGCAGGCGGGCAGGTCCGCGCTGAGGAACTCACACGGCTCGGGGAGGATCAGGTTGGTCTGGGTCGCCTCTCCACCGTGGGCGTTGAGATCGGGGAACGTCAGGTGCGTCTCAGGGTCGACCACACCCGCCAGCGGCTGAGCTACCGCGTTGCCCGCCTTGTCGTGCCACAGCGAGAAATGATTCGTCTCGACGCCACCGATGCTCACCACGATTCGCAGTACCTCCAGGCTCGACGCCTTGAGAGCCATCGTGCTGTACAGGCTCGAGCCGCCCTGCTCGATCATCGCGAAGTGAAAGCCGGCCGTGTTGGCGATCGCCTGCAGGCGATTCTGCTGAGCGGTGACCGGTGGCACCGGGGCCATGAGTGTCGGCGGCGTGTCCGCATCGCTTACCGGAATCGCCGGCTGCTTGTTGATCGTCACCGCCTGCGGGAACGTCGCGCCGAGGTCCGGATTGAGCGTGCTGCGATAGCGCAGGTACCAGCTCGTGTCCACGTCCAGGACCTGCAGGTTGGTCAGCCGCTTGGTCTGCTTGGCGCCGGTCGCCTTGCTGCTGGGCAGCGTGCGGAACGCATCAAGGCTGACCCCCGTATCGCCGTGCGAGCGCAGATATGCGTTGAGGAACGCGGCGTGACTTATCTCATCGTCGGCATTGTCGGATATGTACTGCGGCATGTCGCTGTCGAGGTTCTCCAGCGCGGCGATGTAGGCCGGGTTGCCTCCGTTGACACCTCCCAGCTCCGCGTACTGGATCCACAGATCGCTCTCGATCAGCTCGGCCGCGGCCAGGAAGCGCAGAATCGCGATGTCGCCGTCGGTGATGCTGTCAGCCCGAGCGATCGCTGCGCCGCTGAGCAGTGCACCGGCGGGCAGAGCCGCCGCGCCCGCCAGACCCATACCCCTCAGAAACGAACGCCGCCCCACAACTCGCCGCCAATGCGCGTGCACATCTTCATCGAGCGACGTAGCGATTGGGGCCTCGGCCGGGACGGCCGAAAAACTGTCCTCAGAAATGATGCATCCTTCCCGTGTAGGGATCGTTTTTTGCCCCACGCCAGGTCCCCGTGACGCCTTCGCGATCACGCCTGGTGCGGTGTCTAATCAGCCTGTGCTGCCGGCTGTAAGTGCTAGGACTCCGCTTGGGACGGTTTCCTTCCGGACGTCGCAAACGATTGCTGGACGACGAGCACCCGCGACCGGACCGGCGACCAGCGAGCTAGTGGACTAAGTCCGGTTGCGCGACCGCATGCCCTGCACAACCTCCCACGGCTTGGTGTTGGCCACCTGATCGGCGGTCAGCCAGGCCCGCCGCGCCGTGGCGATCCCGTAGCGCGCCGCGTCAAAGCCCCCCACCCGGTGGGCGTCGCAGTCGATCACGATCGACACACCCGCGGCGGCCGCCGCCCGCGCGTTGACCTCGTTCATGTCCCGGCGGTCAGGGCTGGCATTGATCTCGAGCATCGTCGCGGTCCGCGCCGCGGCCTCGATCACCCGCTCGACGTCGAACTCATACGGGTGACGGCGCTCGATCTTGCGCCCGGACAGGTGCCCGATCGCGTCGACCAGCGGATGCTCTATCGCCCGCACGATCCGCGCGGTCATCGCCTCGGCGCCCATCGCAAACGACGAGTGCACCGACGCGACGACCCAGTCGAGCAAGGCCAGCAGCTCGTCGTCGTAGTCGAGCGTCCCGTCGGGCAGGATGTTGACCTCCGAGCCGGCCAGCAGCTGGATTCCGTTGACCGAGACCGCCCGCACGGCCTCGATCTGGGCGCGCAGCCGTTCGGGCGAGACCTCGTCGCCGAACCCAAAGCTCGCCGAGTGGTCGGTGATCGCCAGGTACTCGTAGCCCGCCTCCAGTGCCGCCACTGCCATCTCCTCGATCGAGGCGGTCCCGTCCGAGGCGGTCGTGTGACAGTGCAGGTCGCCGCGCAGGTCATCGATCGTGATCAGCGTCGGGAGCCGGCCCGCCGCCGCCGCCTCCAGCTCGCCGCGGTTCTCTCGCAGCTCGGGCTCGATGTACTGCAGGCCCAGTAGCGCGTAGACCTCGGCCTCGGTCGCGCAGCGATGCGTCTGCCCGTCGGCGTCGTCCAGCACTCCATACTCGGACACGTGCAGCCCCTTGCGCACCGCCGCATCGCGCAGGGCGACGTTGTGCTCCTTGGAGCCGGTGAAGTGCTGCAGCAGGTTGCCAAACTGGTCCGGCGCGACGATCCGCAGGTCGACCTTCAGCCCCGTATGGGTGCGCAGGCGCACGCCGGACTCGCCCGGCGTCTGCGCCGCCTCAACCAGCTCCAGGGCGGCTGCCGCCCGGGCCAGCGCGCCCGGATCGCTGGCGGTGGCGATCACGTCGAGATCCTTGACGCTATCGGTCATCCGCCGCGCCGAGCCGGCCAGCTCGACGCGCTCGGAGGCCGGGTGCGCGCGCAGCGCGCTGATCAGCTCCTCGCCGACCGTCAGCGCCCGATTGAGCACCACCCGTCCGCCCGAGCCTCCGTTGCCGCCCTCCTGCAGCGCCGCTGCGTGCGCGTCCAGGGCGACCAGGATGCTCTCCTCGGCCTTGGGCCCAAACCCTTTGAGGGTTCGGATTCGCTGTTGCTCGGCGGCCGCTCGCAGCGACTCCAGCGAGTCGATCGAGAGCTCCTCGAACAGCCGTCGCGCGCGCTTGGGTCCGAGACCGGGCAGGCGCGTCATCTGCACCAGCCCGACCGGGAACTTCGCCCGCAGCTTTACCAGGGCGGGGATCGCGCCGTCGTCGGCGAGCGCGATCACCTTGTCCTGGATCGTCTTGCCGATGCCGGGCAACTCGGTGGCGCGGCCCTGGCGCGCGAGCGCCGACACCGAGACGGGCGCGTCCCGGACCGCCTTGGCGGCGTTGCGGTAGGCGACGATGCGGTGGACGATCGCCCCATCGAGCTCGTACAGGTCGCCGAGTTCGTCGAGCGCGAGTGCGATCTCGGAGTTGGTGGGATCCGCCATCTGCCCCTGTAGGCTATTGCGAACCAGCGCTATACTTTCTGAAGTAACTCCGCGAGCATCCCTGAAGGAGAGTGACCATGGCAGGCACGGTGCAAGACGTCACCGACAACAATTTCCAGGCCGAAGTGATCGAATCCGAGCTTCCGGTGCTGGTCGACTTCTGGGCGCCGTGGTGCGGCCCCTGCCGCCGGGTCTCGCCGGTCGTCGAGGAGATCGCCAAGGAGCGTCCCGACGCTCTGAAGGTCGTCAAGCTCAACACCGATGAGAATCAGCAGACCGCGATCAAGTTCAACGTCCTGTCGATTCCCACCCTGATGCTGTTCCGCAACGGCGAGGTCGCCAAGACGGTGATCGGCGCCTACCCGAAGCGCAAGATCGAGGAGCAGATCGAGCTCGTCTAGCCGTCGTCGCGCGCGCCTCCCTTTCCGGGAGACGCGCGCTACCCTGAGCGCGATGGGCGATCCCAACATCTGGGAGCCGGAGTGGGAGCGGGCGTCGAGTGATCCTCCGTTTCTGGGTCGCGCAACGCGAGTCGGCGCCCCGGCGGGATCCCGGGAGCTGGGGGCAGCCTGTACGAGATGGAGGCGGGCGGCGCGGTCTCGCCCTACCACCTGCACCACGGCAACGAGGAGCTGCTGGTCGTCCTGTCCGGGAGACCTCGGCTGCGCGACCCCGATGGAACCCGTCGCCTGGAGCCGGGCGCCGTGGTCTCGTTCCTGCCCGGGCCGTCAGGGGCCCACCGAATCAGCAACCCGGGTCCCGCGCCGGCGCGCGTCCTGATCATCTCGACGATGCACTTCCCCGAGGTCGCCGAGCACGTCAGCACCGGCACCACGATGGCCATGACCGGCCCGGCCGAGGGCAAGATCTTCGCCGCCGGCACCGATCAGCCGTTCAGCGAGCTGTTCACGCAGGCGATGAACGTCGACGCCGACTACGACCAGTCCCAGCCCGAGTCCGATTAGGGCAGCGCGACGCCGATCTTCAGCGGTCGGCCGTCGATCAGCACCGGGGCGGCGCCATCCAAGGACTCATAGCTGACCTGGGTGGCGAGCGTCTCGCCCGCGATGTAGGTCTCGTGCGTCCGGGCCGCCCCGATCAGCACTTCGTCGCCGTCGAGCGTCAGCGCGATCCTGTCTGAGACCTCCAGCCCGGCCTCCTGGCGTGCGGTCTGCACCGCCCGCACGATGTCGCGCGCCCAGCCCTCGACGCGCAGCTCGTCGTCGATCTCGAGCTCGAGCGCGACCGCGTGGGATCCCTCCCGCTCGACCTGATAGCCCTCCAGCGGCTTCATCGTGACCAGCAGATCGTCGGCTCCGAGCTCGTGGTCGGTGCCCGCCACCGAGATGGCCACCGACTGACCGACGCGCAGCGCCGACGCAGCATGGGCCGCGTCCAGGCCGTTCACCGCGGCGGCCACGAGCGGCATCTGCTTCCCAAACCTCGGTCCGAGCGTCCGGTAGTTGGGCTTGACCTCCACCTGGCCAAGCTCGTCGGCCTGCGAGACGAAGCGCAGCTCGTGCACGTTGAGCTCCTCACGCACGATGTCGGCCATTCGCTCGATCGCCTCGCGCTCGCGGCCGGTGGCGACCACAACCGCAGCTCGCAGCGGCTGGCGGACCTTCAGCTTGGCCTGCCCGCGCGCCGCCAGCCCCAGCCTAACCGTCTCCCGGGCCACCTTCATCGCCTCCTCCAGCGCGCGGTCGCGGGGGCCCGCGGTGGGGAAGTCGGTCAGGTGGACGCTGGCCTGCGCGCCGTCGAGGTTGTCGTAGATCTCGTCGGCCAGGAACGGGGTGAACGGCGCCAGCAACTGTGAGACCGTGATCAGGCAGTCGCGCAGCGTCGCGAACGCGGGCGGGTCGCCATCCCAGAACCGCCGCCGCGAGCGCCGCACGTACCAGTTGGATAGCTCGTCGACGAAGTCCTGGATCGCGCGCCCGCCGCCGGTCGCGTCGAAGTTGTCCAGCCGGTCGCGCACGACCTCGACCGTCGCCTGCAGCCGCGACAGGACCCACCGATCCAGGTCGGTGTACGCATCGGAGCCGGTCGCGCGCTCCAGCTCATTTGCCGTCGAGTAGAGGACGTAGAAGCTGTAGGTGTTCCACAGCTGCAGCATGAACTGGCGGACGGCTTCGCCGATCGTCTCCAGCGAGAAGCGGTAGCCGTCCCAGGGCTGCTTGGAGGTGAAGAAGTACCAGCGCAGCGCGTCGGCGCCGAACCGGTCGATCACCTCCCAGGGCTCGACCGTGTTGCCGATCGACTTGGACATCTTGCGTCCCTGCTCGTCGAGGATCAGCCCCAGGCAGACGACGTTGCGATACGAGGAGCGGTCGAACAGCAGGGTCGAGATCGCGATCAGCGAGTAGAACCAGCCGCGCGTCTGGTCCAGCGCCTCGCAGACGAAATCAGCCGGGAAGCGCTGCTCGAAATGGCCGTTGTGCTCGTGGGGGGCGTGAAATTGGGCGAATGGCATCGACCCCGAGTCAAACCAGACGTCGATCACCTCCAACACGCGGCGCATCTCGCCGCCGCACTCCGCGCACGGGAACGTTACCTCGTCGACGAACGGCCGGTGCGGATCCTCGAGCCGTACTCCAGAGCGCTCGTGCAGCTCCCCGAACGACCCGATCACGTGCACGTGGCCCTGGCCGCAGCGCCACACCGGCAGCGGCGTACCCCAGTATCGCTCGCGGGACAGCGCCCAGTCGACGTTGCCCTCCAGCCAGTTGCCAAAGCGCCCGTGCTTGACGTGAGCCGGGTGCCAGTTGACCGTCTCGTTGGCGGCCAGCAGACGGTCCTTGATCTGGCTGGTGGCGATGTACCACGAGGGCTTGGCGTAGTAGAGCAGCGGGGTTCCGCAGCGCCAGCAGTGCGGGTAAGAGTGTTCGTAGCGCTCGGATCGCAGCAGCTTCCCGCGCGCGCGCAGGTCCTCGATCAGGTCGGCGTCGGCGTCCTTGACCCACCGCCCGGCGTAGGGGCCGATCCGCTCGTCATAGGTCCCGTCGGCCCGCACCGGGTTGACGACCGTGAGCCCGTACTGCTCGCCGAGGCGGAAGTCGTCGTCGCCGAAGGCGATCGCCGTGTGCACCAGGCCCGTCCCGTCGCTGTCGGTTACGAAATCGGCCGCCAGCACCGTGTGGCCGTGCTCGCCGTAGGCCTCCGTGGGGATGTAGTCAAACGGCGGCTCGTAGCCGACGCCCTCCAGCTCGCGCCCGGGAAACCAGGCAAGCACGTCCGTCTCGGCCCCGAGCACCCGCTCCAGCAGGGCCTCGGCGAGGATCTGAACCGGGCCGTCGCCGGCCCGAGCGCGGACGTAGGTGAGATCGGGGTCGACCGCCACGGCGGCGTTTGAGACCAGCGTCCATGGGGTCGTCGTCCACACCAGCAGCTCGTCGCCCAGCTGCGCGGCGCCGCGCGGCCGGATCACCGGCAGCCGCACGTAGGCCGACGGGTCGACCACGTCCTGATAGACGCCCGGTTGGCCGAGCTCGTGGCTGGACAGCGCGGTGCCGCAGCGCGGGCAGTAGGGGACCACCTTGAGCTTCTCGAACAGCAGCCCCTTGTCGTGGATCGTGCGCAGCGCCCACCAGACCGACTCGATGTAGTCGCTGTCCAGCGTCCGGTAAGCATCGTCGAGGTCGATCCAGAAGCCGATCCGTTCGGTCAGCCGGTTCCAGTCCTCGACGTGGCTGAGCACCTTCTGGCGGCAGATCGCGTTGAACTCGGCGATCCCGTAGCGCTCGATGTCCTCCTTGGACTTCATCCCCAGCTCGGCCTCGACGGCTAGCTCCACCGGCAGACCGTGGCAGTCCCAGCCGCCCTTGCGCTCGACGTAGTAGCCGCACATCGTCCGGTAGCGCGGGAAGATGTCCTTGAACACGCGGGACAGGACGTGATGGGTTGCGGGCGAGCCGTTGGCCGTCGGCGGCCCCTCGTAGAAGCCCCACTGGGGCGCCCCCGCACGGCGCCGCACCGATTCGGCGAACACGTCGCGCTCGCGCCAGCGGTCCAACACGACCTGCTCCAGAGCGGGAAACGACGCGCGAGGATCGACGGGACGGTGGGCGGGCGGCATCGGCGGGGGATTCTAGGTCTCCGCGCTCGGCTCCCTGTGCCCACCTGCGATCGCCGGGGAGGGGTGTCCCCGGCGGTGGTCGTGCGCGTGGCGAGAAACAGCGCTGGACAGGCCACTGGCTTTCCCTTCACCGGCGCCGCTTTTCGCGCAACGCCCGACTAAGCGAGCGCGCCGGGCCTGGACTGCGGCCGGGCGGGCTGGGCCTAGAGGTCTGCGGCGGCCGGCCGGGCGGGTGCCAGCGACGCGATCGCCCGCGAGTCGCGCGGGGGCGCAGCAGCTTCGATCTTCGCCAGCAGCATGTCGCGAGCCGCGAGCGGCGATTCGCCGAGCCGGCAGACGGTGCTGGCGCCGGTGTCGGGGACCGCACCGCGATAGTCGAACACCGTCACCTCGGGCGCGACCGAGCGAACGGCGTACACCAGCCGCCCGATCGAGTCCAGCGAAACGCGCCGGCCGGTGAGCACGACGGACCTGGGGTCGAGCGCGCGCAGCGCGCGGCCGAGCCGTGCGGTCTCGATCGCGGGGGTGAGCGACAGCGTTCGCAGCCCGGACCGCCTGAGCACCACCTCCAGCGCCTGGGCGTAGATCGCATCCAGATCGCAGGGCGCGGAGGCGTCGAAGATCAGAACTCCGTGCGGCCGGGTCGCCGGCGGGGCCAGCCGCCGCTGGGCCGACAGCCAGCCGGTGGCGTGGCGCCAGCCGAATTCATATTCCGCACTGTTGTGCTCGGTCTCGGCCTGAGCCGCCACGGCGGCGAGCAGCGTCTCCTCGATCGTCCGCTCCACCGAGCGCAGGCCCAAACTCTCCTCCAGCAGGCGGTTGGCCAGCTCCTCGTCGAACGCGGCGAAGGCCGTAGCCAGCCGCGACGAGGTCGAAGGTCCTTCGCCGCGCTCCCGGGCCAGCGAGATCGCTGACGAGACGTTGTGGGTCTCAGCCAGGGTCATCCGCAGCGCCTCGATCTGCGCCAGCGCGAACTGACGATGGCCGCCGGCTGAGCGGTGCGGCTGCGGGAAGCTGTAGCGCCGCTCCCAGCTGCGCAGCGTGTTGGGACTGATGCCGAGCATCACGGCCGCGGCATTGGTTCTGATGCCACTCGGATTGATGCCACTGGCGCTGGTTCTGATGCCGCCCACTACCCGATTTATCGCGGTCTGGCGGGTCGTCCGCAAGCTTTGCAACTCGCCGTGCAGTTTGGTGAAAGGGGTGCGCAGGCAGGAATCCGGGCGCCGGGGTCGTACCGTCCGCGTCGGCCTCTGCGGTGCGCGCTTTACCCGCTCGCGCTGTGAGACGCGCTCGGCCCGGCGCCGACGCCGGGGGTGAGCGTCTTGACTCGGCGCTCGGCCTCGATCAGCTCCAGCAGCTGCCGCTGGGCCTCGGCTGCCTTCTGGGGCAGCACGCTGGTGCCGGTTGTGCGCATCCTGACTCGCTGACCCCCGCGACGGTAGACCGCTACCGGCATCGGCCCGACGGCGAGCCGGATCGCGTAGGCCCACCGCGCGACGGTGTCGTCGTCAAGATGCCCGCCGGCCACGACGACGAGGTTCGGCCGGTGCACCGCCACCGCGTCGCCGATTCCCGCCACACCGCGCGCAGACAGGCTCAGCACGTCGACCCCGGCCCGCACGCAGAACAGCTCGAACGCGCGGATGTGGGGGGCGTCGGGATCAAGCTCATCCCGCGAGGCGTCACCGACGACGATCGACACCGGGCGCACCGGCGGTGGCGCCAGCCGCGTCGCCCGCCGCAGCCAGTCCGCCCCCCAGTGCGCGGCGAACGCCCACGCCGCCGACTCGACCGTGTACCGGCGCGCGATCTCATCCAGCGTCGGCAGCAGCACCTCCTCCACCGAGCGCTCGACCGAGCGCAGGGCCAGCGCCGCCTCGATCGCGGAGTCGGCCCGCTCACGCTCATAGGCGATCAGCGCGCCAACGAGCGAATTCGTGTCCGCGGCCAACCCTTCACGCGCGCGGGAAACGGCCGAGGAGATCGACAACCCCTCCTGGAGCGCGTCTCGCAGCGCGGCCACTTCGCCGTGCGTGAACAGCCGGTGGCGCCCCGGTGATCGTTGCGGCTTTGGAAAGCCAAACCGCCGCTCCCACGCTCGCAGCGTGTTCGGGCTCACGTTGAGCAAAGCGGCGGCTTCGCTGGTCTTTAAATAGCGCATTCGATGCAAAAGGTGGTGTGCCGCATTGCTAGAACGCACGTATGCAGGTAAAATTGCACAAGATTTTGCCTGAAACCGACCGCAAACTAGTGCAAAAGCCGGGCAAGCGCTCGGCAACCGGTGTTGACCATGCCCGAATTACCAGTTTCCAGTATCTCGCTCTGCCGCCGGTGGACGCAGAGACCTGGCCCGCTTAGCGACCGCTGATCCCTGAACTTTGTCTGGCAATGGATGTCGATGGGAGGAGTCACATGTACTTCCGCAATAGCTAGATCGTTAGCAACATTCGAAGTGCGCCGGGATTGGCGCTACCGTTATTTACATGGCTCGCCCCGCGAGCGGCGATCGTGGTGGGCGCCGTCCAGCCACGGTGCTGCTGATCGGCGGGCTAGTGCTCTGCGTCGCGATCGGCGCGTCAGAGGCGAGCAGCGACCACGGTACGAGGTCTGCCGCGCTGAGCGCCGTGCTTGGGGTCGCCGCGCTTGTGGCCGGCGCGATGGTAGTGGAGTTCAGCGGCCGCGCCGCCATTTCGATTTCGGCATCGTTCATCGTCGTATTGCTGGCCGCAGCATTTCTCGGCCCGGTTTCGGCGTGTCTGGCTGCGGTGATCGCGGAGGTGGCTGCGGCCAGCCGGACAAAGACCCGGCTGTACTCGTTCGCCAGTAATCTGCTGGCCGCGGTGCTGCCCACTCTGGCGGCTGCGAACGTGCTGCGGGCTCTGGCCCCGGGCGACCCGCACAACCGGCTGACGTTTTACGTGGCAATCATCGCGGCCGGGGTCGTTCAGATAGCGCTCAACTTTGTGATCGCGGCCGGGTACAGCCAGGTCATCAACGGAGAGCGAACGCTGCACCTGAGCAACCTCAGGGCATACGCCCCCAGTCTGGGCGTGAACGTCCTGCTTGCGGTCGCCGGTGCCGGCATCTACCTGCAGCTCGGGATTGCGGGTATCGCCTTTGCCATCACCGCCGTCTTCGCTTTCACCTATATGGCCCAGCTCGTCGAACGGGCGCGCCGCCGATCCGAGCAGTACGTCTCGCTCTCCTGGGGCGTGCTGGCGGGATTGATGCGGTCGCTGGACGTCCGCGATCAGCGCGCGGCGCGACACGCGGCGGCGGTGGCGCGGTTTGCCCGCGACATCGCCCGGCAGGTCGGGCTCAACGAGCAGGAGTGCGAGCTCGCCCACACCGCCGGGCTGCTGCATGACATCGGCCACTTCGCGCTTTCGGACCGCGTGGCCGAGCGAGACCGAACGCTGACCGAAGAGGACTGGATGGCCATCCACCGCCATCCGGATCTGGGCGCGGACATGCTGAAGGACCTGGGGATTTACGGCCCGGTGGCGGAGATCGTGCTCGCCCACCACGAGCGAATCGACGGCCGGGGATATCCGAACGGGCTGGCCGGAGACGAGATTCCGGAGATCGCCAAGATCATCTCCGTGGCTGAGGTCTACGACACGCTGACCGCCAGCGACACCTACCGGACGCGGATGAGCTCGTTTGAGGCGCTCACCGAGCTGAGGCGAGTGGCGGGGACGCAGCTGGACTCGCGTTACGTCGAGGTGCTCGCCGGCCTGTTGACGGGCGTGGGCGTCGAGTATCGCCACGCGGACATGGCGGACTTCGACACCGAGCTCGATATGGAGCGGCGGATCCGGGAGGCGGGAGCGGGCGGTTGATCTCTAGCGTCGGCGACGGACGTCGGCGGTTGACCTACTTGCCGGCGTCCGGCAATCCGGAGCGCCCTGGCTAGCCGACCTGGCGCGCTTCGGCGTTGAAGCCGTGCTGCTGCTCCAGCGAGCCGATGAACTGGTTGATCTGCTCCTGGCTGAACCGACGCTGTCCCCCCGGGGTGCGATATGAATGCAGGTAGCCCATATCCGACCAGCGACGGATCGTGCCGAGCGAAACACCGAGTGCCTGGGCCGCCTGCGAGGTCGAGAGGCCTAGCGGACTTGTCTTGATTCGTTCCATGAACACATTTCAGCTGGGTTTGTGAAAAGTTGGAGAGAGTGGTGCAGCAATTGCACAACCTTGATACCTGAAGATCACCTTCCGGTGGCGTAATCGACCAAGGCTCACCAACATTCGTCCAAACGCAAAGTTCTGCCCAATCTTCCGAAAACCGCTGCTGGGGGTTGGACGTGGGCCCTGGACGTCCGAGTGAGACTATGCAGACGGTGCACCATCAAAGGTCTTCCGGAAAGCTGCACTGATGCGCTTGCGGCTCTATCACCACCACGATGGCGCCCGCGTCGCCTACCGTGAGACCGGGACCGGCCCGGCGATCGTGTTGCTGCATTCGCTCGGCCTCTCCCATCGCGAATGGGCGCCGATCGTGGCGCCGCTGTCGAGTCGCTTTCGCGTCGTCCTACCCGACCTCCCGCTGCATGGCGACTCCGAGGACCGTCCACGCCATCCCTACACACCGGACTGGCTGGCCGAGGTGATCGGCGGCTTCTGCCGCGAGGTCGGGGGACCGAGGTCGATGGTCGCCGGGCACGATGTCGGTGCCGAGCTGGCGTTGCTGGCCGTCAGCGCCGGCCGCTTGGAGCCGGCTCGGATCGTCCTCACGCCCAACCGCCTGCACCGCCGGGATGAGCTGGCGGCGCAACGGGCGGCCTGGCGAGCCGCCTGTCGCCTGGGCGCTTTGCCGGGGCTTGACCGTGTGCTCGCCCACGGCGCCAAGATGGTGTTCCGGCCGGCCCTCGGCGAGCGGCTCTCGGTGCAGCGCAACCCGGCCGCCCGCGACCTTCTGCGCCATGCGTTTGCCGACGTCGGCGGGAACGGCAACCGAGCGCGTTCGTGGGCCAAGTTCGTCCGTCGCTGGCCGGTCGAGGCCCAGAGCCAGCTGCTCGACCTGTATCCGCGAATGGAGATGCCGGTTCTGCTGCTGTGGGCCGACCGCGACCCGGTCCACCCACCGGAGGGAGCCCAGGAGGCGCTTGACCTGCTGCCCAACGCGCAGCTTCGGACGCTGGCCGGCACCGGATTCCTGATGGCCTACGACGATCCGATCGGCCTCGCCCGGGAGCTGATCGCGTTCTGTGGTTAGGGATCGCGGCAAAATCAGTGGCGGAATTGGACGGTCGACCCGGGGACGCTGCTCCGTCGCACGCGAGCGCAGGCGAGCCTCTGCCCCGTTGATGTGGCCGGACGAGGCGTCGGTAATTTCGTCGTGGGCCCAAGGAGTAGCTTTGAAAGCAGAAACCACCGAACTTGAAAGGACAGCCATGGGCGTGCAGGAGAAGGAGCAGCTCTGGGGCGGTGAGACCGCCAAGGCGGTCGACAACTTCCCCGTCTCCGGCGAGTCAGTCCCGGTGCCGGTGCTTCGCTGGCTGGGTCGGATCAAAGGCGCGGCGGCGCGCGTGAACCACGAGCTCGGCCTGCTCGACGGCGCGTTTGCCGAGCCGATCGCCGCCGCCGCCGACCGGGTTGCCAACGGGGACTTCGACGACCAGTTCCCGATCGACGTCTTCCAGACGGGATCGGGCACCTCCACGAACATGAACGCCAACGAGGTGATCGCCAACCTCGCGGGTGGCCAGGCGCACCCCAACGATCACGTCAACATGGGTCAGTCCTCAAACGACGTGTTCCCCTCGGCGGTGCATCTCGCCGCGCTCGATCAGACCACCAACGACCTGCTGCCGGCGCTGGAGCAGCTCGAGGCCGCATTTGCGGCCAAGGCGAGCGAGTTCAAGGACATCGTCAAGTCCGGACGCACGCATCTGATGGACGCCGTTCCCGTCACGCTCGGCCAGGAGTTCTCCGGATACGCCGCCCAGATTCGCCTCGGCGCGCGCCGGCTGCGGGGCGCGCTGCCGCAGGTGGCCCAGATTCCGCTGGGCGGAACCGCCACCGGCAACGGCCTGAACACGCATAAGGAGTTCGCGACCAAGGTTCGAGCGCGGCTGACCGAGGCAAGCGGCTTGGAGATCCGCGCGCCCGAGGATCCGTTCGAGGCCCAGGGCAACCGGGACGCGCTGGTGGAGCTGTCCGGCGCGCTGAAGGTCGTGGCGGTGTCGCTGACCAAGATCGCCAACGACCTGGCGATGATGGGCTCCGGCCCGCGCGCGGGGATCGGCGAGCTGCTCCTGCCCGAGCTGCAGAAGGGCTCTTCGATCATGCCCGGCAAGGTCAACCCGGTGATCCCGGAGGTGGTGCTGCAGGTCTCCGCCCAGGTGATCGGCAACGATGCGGCGATCACCGTCGCCGGCATGCAGGGCAACTTCGAGCTCAACGTGCGCGTGCCGCTGATCGCGCGCAACCTACTGGAGTCGATCCGACTGCTGGCCTCGACGTCACGGATCTTCGCCGAGAAGTGCGTCGCCGGGATCAAGGCCAACGAGGAGGGCTGTCACCGCTCGGCCGAGTCGACGCTGGCGGCGGCCACGGCGCTCAATCCTTACATCGGCTACGACAAGGCGGCCGAGATCGTCAAGGAGGCCGCCGGCTCCGGTCGCATGCTGCGCGAGGTCGCCTACGAGAAAGGTGTCGACGAGGAGACCTACAACAAGGCGATGGACCTGCGCAAGATGGCGCAGGGGAACCTCTGAGCACCCCTCGACGGCGCTCCAGGCGCAACTTTGGCGATCTGCGACCACATGTCGGTCGCACATCGCCAAAGTTGGCGCCGGGCGCCGGGCGCCGGGCGCCGGGCGCCGGGCAGGGACAGGGACGGGAGGGGGCGGGCGCTAGGTGGCGACCGTCTCGGCGCCCAGCTCGTGGGAGATCGCCACATCGATCGAATAGTCGATCGGCACGACGATCAGCGACGGCCCATCCAGGGCCAGCGCCTGGCTCAGCCGCCGGGAGAACTCGTCCGCGCTGGCACACCGCCAGGCCGGCATCCCGAATGCGTCGGCCAGCTTGACGAAGTCAGGGTTGCCGAAGTCGACGTCGAAGTGGCGGCCGAACTTCTTGTCCTGCTTCCAGGCGATCGAACCGAACTGGCCGTTCTCCCAGATCACATTGACCACGGCGGTGCCCAACCGAACGGCCGTCTCGAGTTCCTGGCAATTCATCAGAAAGCCGCCGTCGCCGCTGACCGTCACCACATGGCGCTCGGGGTTCACTAGCTTGGCCGCGATCGCGGTCGGCAGCGCAAAGCCCATCCCCGCCAGCCCGTTGGCGATCAGCACGGTTCCCGGTTCGTGGGCCGGGAACATCCTTCCGATCCACAGCTTGTGCAGCCCCACGTCCGAGACCAGCAGGTCGTCTCGCCTCAGGGCGTGGCGGATGTCTGACAGCACGCGCGGCGGGCGGATCGGGAAATGGTCGTCGTCGCGGGCTTCGGTCAATGCGCCGAGGACCAGATCGCGCAGCCGGCTGTCCGGATGCGCGGGCGCCTGGCTGCTACATCCGGCGGCCAGCCGGGCCAGCACGTGGGGGATGTCGCCGATCAGCTCCACGGCCGGGATGAAGAACTCGTCGATCTCGGCATCGACGGTGTCGATCACCACGATCTGCTTGTCGGCCTTGGGGTTCCAGTGCTCGGGAGCGTGCTCCACGAGGTCATAGCCGACTGCGATCACGACGTCGGCGTCCTCAAAGCCGGCCATCGCGTAGTCGCGGGACTGCAGCCCCACGGTCCCCAACGCGTGGGGATCCTCGTAGTCGAGCAGCCCCTTGGCCATGAACGTCTCCGCTACCGGGATCCCGGTGGTCTGCACGAAGGCGCGCAGCCCCCGGCTGGCGTGAGTCCGGATCGCGCCGTTGCCGGCGAGGATGATCGGATGCTCCGCATTGGTGATGATCTCCGTTGCGCTCTGCAGCTCACGCATCCCCGGCTCGGGCCGGACCGGAGCCCGGCGCGGCAGCGGGGAGGCGTCAAGTGAGCGCATCATCACGTCCTCGGGCAGCTCCAGATGGGTCGAGCCGGGTTTCTCCGATTCGGCCACCTTAAACGCCTTGCGCACAACTTCCGGCACGATCTCCGGGCTGGAAACCCGTGCATTCCACTTCACGACCGGGCGCAGGATCCCGATCAGGTCGATGTACTGGTGTGACTCCTTATGCATCCGCTCGAGGTCAGATTGGCCGGTGAGCGCCACCAGCGGGGCTCGGTCAAGGAATGCGTCGGCCACCGCCGTGACGAGGTTGGTGGCCCCGGGGCCCAGCGTGCCGAGGCATACCCCGGCCCGGCCCGTGAGCCGGCCGTAGGCGTCGGCCATGTAGGCGCCGCCCTGCTCGTGGCGCACGAGCACGAAATTGATCGACGAATCGGCCAGGGACTCGTTGAGATCCAGTGTTTCCTCGCCCGGAATGCCGAACACGTACTCGACGCCTTCGGCCTCAAGGCACTCCACGAAGACCTCTGAAGCCTTGCGATCGCTCATGCCAGGACCCTATATAACCCGAATCCCTCAACTTCACGCGCGGACCGGCCGCGCGTGGGGCGTGGCGGCCCGAACCGCGGGACTTCGCGCGTGGCGCGGCGGCCTGGGCGTCCACGGAGTGACTTGGCGGCTACGCCACGCCATTCTCGTCGTCGTGCTGGCCGTGGGCATGGCGCTGGGACTTGGGACGAGTGCCCGGGCCGCGAGCGTGTTCTACATCCGCGGCGGGGGCGATGGGCACGGGATCGGAATGAGCCAGTACGGAGCCTACGGCTACGCCCTGCACGGCAAGGACTATCGCTTCATCCTTGCCCATTACTACCAGGGGACCGAACTGGGCTCCACCGACCCCAACCAGATCGTCCGCGTGCTGATCGCCGACGGCTCGGCGCAGTTCAGCGGCGCCACCGCCGCCGGCGGCCAGCCGCTGGATCCCGCCACCACGTATGCGGTCACTGCGCCGGCCGGTGGATCGCTGAGCCTCCAGACCACCGGCGGCCGGCGAATCGGGAGCTTCCCCGCTCCCCTCACGGTCACCGGGGCGGCACCGCTCAACGTGCCCGGCCTCGGCGCCTACCGGGGCTCACTCCAGTTGCGCCCGGACGGCAACGGGGGCGTCGAGACGGTCAACGCCCTGGGCCTCGAGGACTACGTGCGCGGTGTCATCTCGGCCGAGATGCCGTCCAGCTGGGCGCCTGCCGCGCTGCAGGCCCAGGCGGTCGCGGCTCGCACGTACGCGATCACCACCACCGTCGGCGGCACCGGTTATGACCTTTATTCCGACACGCGCTCGCAGATGTATCGCGGGGTGAGCGCCGAGACCGCATCCACGGACGCGGCGGTCGCCGCCACCCGCGGTCAGATCGTGACCTACGACGGGCAGCCGGCGGTCACGTACTTCTTCGCCAGCTCCGGTGGCTACACGGAGAACATCGAGAATGTCTGGCCCGGCGCCACGCCGGAGCCGTGGTTGCGCGGGGTGCTCGATCCCTACGACGGCGCGGGAGGGGACCCCTACCACAGCTGGAGCTATCAGATGAGCACCATCGCTGCGGCGGCCAGGCTGGGCGCCTCGGTCAAGGGGTCGCTGATCGGTATCCAGGTCACCCGGCACGGTGCCTCGCCACGGATTCTGACCGCTCAGGTGGTCGGGACCCAGGGTCGCGCCGCGCTGTCGGGGGCCTCGCTGGAGGGCGATTTCTCGCTGCCCACAACCTACGCCGCCTTCACCACGATCACCACCGTCGCGGGGTGGCATTCGGGGAGGGGCGTGAGCGGCTCGGTGTTCCCCGGCTCGACGGGGGCATCGATCGCCGTGCAGGCACAGGTGGGTCGCGGCTGGCACTCGGTGGCGCAGGCCAAGCTGGATGCCGGCGGCCGCTTTCAGACCCGGCTGGTCGCGGCGGGCACCTACCGGATCGTGTTCCGCGGCCTCGACGGGCCCGCCGTCAGCGTCAGTTGACGGGTCGGCCGTAGGTGGTCAGCCGAGGGGCCGGCCGTAGGTGGTCAGCCGAGGGGCCGGCCGTGGGTGGTCAGCCGAGGGGCTGCTGGCCGTAGGTGGTCAGCCGAGGGGCCGGCCGTAGGTGGTCAGCCGAGGGGCTGCTGGCCGTAGGTGGTCAGCCGAGGGGCCGTCGGTAGGTCTCAGCCGAGGGGCCGGCCGTAGGTGGTCAGCCGAGGGGCTGCTGCCGTAGGTGGTCAGCCGAGGGGCCGGCCGTAGGTGGTCAGCCGAGGGGCCGTCGGTAGGTCTCAGCCCGACGGGCCCCGGCCGTCAGCAACGGTGCACTAGCCTGCCGGTCGTGTCAGGCCCGCTGCTGGCGATCGACGGCCCGTTTCTGCTCTACCGGTCGTTCTTCGCCCTGCCCGAGTCGATCACCGGCGTCGAGGACCACCCGATCGGGGCGCTGTTGGGCGCCACGAACCTGATCCTTCGGATTGCCGCGGACCGCTCGCCGCGGGCGATAGTCGTCTGCTTCGGGGCTGAGGCGGCCAGGTACCGCGTGGAGCTCTACCCGGGCTATCACGCCCAGCGCCCACCGGTGCCCGATGCGCTGGCGTGGCAGTTTCAGCAGGCGCCGGACCTGTTTGCCGCATTCGGCTGGAGCTCGGCCGACGCGCCCGAACTGGAAGCCGATGACCTGCTCGGGTCGCTGGCGGGCGCCGAGGTGCAGGCCGGCGGCAGCGCCCTGATCCTCACCGGCGACCGCGACATGTACCAGTGCGCGCGTCCGGGTGTGAGCGTGCTGTATCTGAAGATGGGCTCGAGCGGGTTTGAGGAGGTCGATCCGGCCGAGGTGCAGCGTCGCTACGGGATCGGACCGGAGCTGGTGCCCGACTTCATTGCGTTGCGCGGCGATCCATCCGACGGTCTCCCGGGCGCGAAGGGGATCGGCGCCAAGACGGCCGCCGACCTGCTCTCACGCCACGGGTCGCTGGAGGCGGCGATCGCCGCGGCCGACGGGGAGCGCCCCCGGATAGCGGCGGCCCTGCTTGAGTCGGCCGATGATCTGCGCGCGTTTGCCGAGATCGCCACGCTCCAGACCGTCGACGTGCAGCGCCCGGACGACGCGCCAACCGACCTCGCCCCTGGTGCGGCGGCCGCGCGGGCACTGGGCATGAACAAGCTCGCCGAGAGGTTGAAACGGGCCCAGACGCTCGGGGATCTCTAGGGACGTGATGGCGCACGAGACGGGACCTGGCCGAAAAAGCGCACGAGGGTTTCGCTTTTTCGGCCAGGTTCGAAGATCGATGCCGGCCGCAGGTCTACGGCGTGAACTTCACCGTGATCACGTCTCCGTCGGCCACGACGTAGTCGCGGCCCTCCAGGCGCAGGGTGCCGCGGTCCCGGCCGCCGGCGTAGCCGCCCGCCGCCACCAGCTGATCCCAGGCGATAACCTCGGCGCGCACGAACCCGCGCTGGATGTCGGAGTGGATCATGCCCGCGGCGTGCCAGACCGACAGGCCGCGTCGCAGATGCCAGGACTGAGCCGGCTTGTCATCACCGGCGGTGAAGAAGGCGACCAGCTCCAGCAGCGAGAAGGCGCTGCGGACCACCGTCTGCAGGCTGGACTCGGCCAGCCCCAGGTCGGATCGCATCGCGACGGCCTCGTCGTCGGAAAGCTCTGAAAGCTCTGACTCCAGCCGGGCCGAGACGGCCACCACGCCCGCGCCCTGGGCGGCGGCGTGCCGGCGGATCGATTCGGGCACCTCGTCGCTGCCCTCCTCGACGTTGACCACGAACAGCACCGGCTTGGCGGTCAGCGACCCCAGCATCGCCATCGCGCGGGGTGCATCGGCGGGCGGCGGGACGGTTCGCGCCGGGCGTCCCGCCTGTAGCGCCCCGACCAGCTCGCCCAGCCACTTGGCTTCGGCGATCGAGCTGCGGTCGCCGGTCTTGGCCGCCTTCGCGACCCGGTCGAGGCGCCGCTCGGCCTGCTCGAGGTCGGCGTAGACGAGTTCGGTCTCGATTGTGTCGATGTCGGCCAGCGGGTCGACGCGGCCCTCGGGGTGGACGACGTTCGGGTCCTCATGGACGCGCACGACGTGCAAGATCGCGTCAGTCTCACGGATGTTGGCCAAGAACTGGTTGCCCAGGCCCTCACCGCGGTGGGCGCCGGCCACCAGCCCAGCGATGTCGTGAAACGCGATCGTGTCGGGTACGACCTTGGAAGCTCGTACCGTGGCCGCGACCGCATTCAGGCGCTCGTCGGCTACCGGAACGATCGCCACGTTGGGCTCGATCGTGGTGAAAGGGTAGTTAGCCGCCTCGGCCGCCACCCCGGTCAGGGCGCTGAACAGGGAGGACTTGCCGGCGTTGGGCATGCCGACGATTCCGACCTTCATCGCCGACTCAGCTGGTCTGGGACGTTGCCGGCGTTCATCGCCGACCCTCCTGGCCCGTGGCGGCCGGCCAGCATCCGGCAATCGCGGTTCCAAGCGCCGCGCCGAACACGACGTCGCTGGGGTAGTGGACGCCTAGGTAGGGTCGGCTGATCGCGAAGGCGGCGGCGGCCGCATACAGCGCCGGGGCCGGCACCAGACCCCGGTAGGCGCGGGCGGCGGCGAACGAGGTTGTGGCGTGGGCGCTGGGAAAGGACAGGCGAGAGACGGTCGGCGTCAGCGACGGCAGGCCGTCGAACTGTGGGCGTGGCCGGCGGACCGTGACCTTGACCGCATAGTTGAGCGCATAGGCGGCGGCGACGATCCCCGCTCCGCGCCCCCACTGGCGCCGGCGGCGGCCGCGGTTGGTCAGCGCGCCTGCCGCCCCCAGCCCCAACCAGCAGGCGGCGTGCTCGCCCAGCCGGGAGTAGGCGGCGACCGCGCGTTCGGATCGCGGGGTGTGGCCGCGGCTGCGGGCGAGGACCGCGAGGCGGCGATCGAGTTCAAGCGGGGACACGGCCGAGACTGTACGAGGTCGGTGCGGGGGCCCCGATCAGGCCGCAGTGGTGACCACGCGCCCCAGACGCGCGGTCACCACGACCTACTTGCTCCTCAAGCGCGCGCCGGCATGGCGACGCCAAACCTGGCGGGGGCGTCGTCGTCGCATTGCGCAAAGAATCCCCCGACCACATCGAGCAGCTGCTGGATCCCGTCGGCGGCGTACAAGATCGGCTGGTACTTGGTTATGTCGTAACGCAGGACGCCCATCTGGGCGATGTCGAGCGGGCGGATCTCCGCGTCGCGAAACTCCTCGATCTCCCCGTAAGACGACAGCAGGCCGGCCCCGTAGGCTCGCAGCTCGCCATGCTCGCGGACAACGCCGAACTCGATCGTGAACCAGAACACGGTCGCGAAGAACTCCCGCGCGGCGGCTGTCTCCAACCGTAGTGCCGCGTCTCCGGCTATCCGGTTTAGTTCGGCCAGCCGAGGGCTGGCCAGCAGTCCTCCGTGGCCGATGACCTCGTGGATCAGGTCAGGCTCCGGCGTGTACAACGGCTGGCCGTGATAGCGGATGTACTGAGTCGAGTGGAATACGCCGTCGGCCAGCGAGCCGTAGAACTGCTCGAATCCGACCAGGCCGGCGGCGGGGTGATACTCGAATCCGGTCAACGGCGCCAGCCGAGCGCTGACCTCATGCAGCTGGGGTATGCGGTCGGTCGGCAGGGCCAGGCGGACCATCGCCTCCCGGTAGTCGGCACAGGCCAGCCGCTCGTGCTTGGCGGCCAGCTCCCGGCAGACCGTGCGCCACACCTCCTGCTCGGCCTCGGTGTAGTCGACGTGCGGGACCGGGCCCCCCGGTTCCCATTGCAGCGCGCCCGACGCGATCTGATTGCGCCGCTCGCAGTAGGCGCGGTCGCCGAAGCCGGGGTGATCCGCGTCGAGGTGGACCTTCACGGCGCCGTCGGCGGCGGTGGTGATCGGCGCGTAGAGCTGACCCTCCTTAAACATTCGCGGTCGCCCCCTCGGTCGCGGCATTGTTGCCGGTCGCCCCCTCGGTCGCGGCATTGTTGCCGGTTGCCCCCTCGGTCGCGGCATCGTTGCCGGTTGCCCCCTCGGCCGCGGCACCGTCGCCCGTTGCCCCCTCGACCGCGGCTCCGTTCCCGGTCGCCATCTGGGTTGCGCGATCGGCGGGCCGGTCGGCGTCGACCCAGGACAGCGCGTAGCGACCATCGTCGAGTGATCCGCAAAGGCCGGTCAGCTTCAGCGGCGCGAACGTGTCGCACATCACGGCCAGCTCGTTGGTGAACTTCATCCCGATCGACTTCTCCGCCAGGCCCGGCTGGGGACCGTGGGGCAGACCCGAGGGGTGCAGCGTGATCGAGCCGACGTCGACACCGGGACGTGAGCCGAACTCGCCGGAGACGTAATAGATCATCTCCTCGGACTGCAGGTTGGAATGGTTGTAGGGGATCGGGATTGCGCCCTCCTGCCAGTCGAGCATCCGCGGGCAGAACGAGCAGATCACGAAGTTTGGGCCCTGGAACGTCTGATGCACGGGAGGCGGCAGGTGGACGCGACCGGTGATCGGCTCGAAGTCGTCGACGTTGAACGTGTAGGGATAGACGTAGCCGTCCCAGCCGATCACGTCGAGCGGGTGGTAGTCGAGCTTGTAGTGCTGGTAGCCACCGCGAACGCGTACGACGAGATCGAACTCAGCGCGGTCATCGTGGGTCAGCAGCTCGGTCGGCGGATGGAAGTCACGATGCGAGTAGGGCGCGTGCTCCAGCAGCTGCCCGTAGCGATTGCGGTAGCGATTTGGCGTCTCGATCTCGCCCGGCGTGTGGAAGGTCAGCCACAGTTGATCGCCTGCTGGGCGGAAGCGATAGATCGTCCCGCGCGGGATCACGATGTAGTCGCGCTCGGCGTAGGGAAGCGTCCCGAACGTCGTCTCCAGCTCGCCGGATCCGTGGTGGACGAAGATCACCTCGTCGCCCTCACCGTTGCGGTAGAAGTACTTCTGTTCCTGGCTGGGACGGCAGATGCCGATCTCGACATCGTTGTTGAACATCAGCAGCTGGCGGCCTCGAATCGGATCCCCGCCGTCTTGCACCTGACGGGTGTCGAACAGGCGGTGGGCGTGCGCCTGCGGCACCCACTCGTCGCGCACAATCGGCTCAAACGGCCCCAGCTCGCTGATCCGGCACGGGGACTGCAGGTGATAGAGGATCGACTCGTTGCCGGAGAAGCCCTCAAACCCCATCACTTCTTCGGTCAGGAGTGTCCCGTTCTCCCGGAAGGCGACGTGCCGCTTGGCTGGCACGCGCCCGCGCCGTTCGTAGCGCATCAGGCCGCCGTCTGGGATGGGCGTGCCGTAGCGCCGGTTGCCGTCCGGGATGGGCGTGCCGTAGCGCCGGTCGCGGTCGTCACAGGTTCCCTCGCCGGTCCTGCTCGCGCTCGAGAGCCTCAAACAGCGCCTTGAAGTTGCCCTCGCCGAAGCCGCGCGCTCCGTGGCGCTCGATCAGCTCAAAGAACACCGTCGGGCGGTCGCCGACCGCCTTGGTGAAGATCTGCAGCAGGTAGCCCTCGTTGTCGCGATCGACCAGGATCCCCAGCCGCCGCAGGTCGGCCACATCCTCTTTGATCTCGCCGATCCGCTCCGGGACCTCGGCGTAGTAGGACTCAGGGATGGCCAGGAACTCGACGCCGCGCCGGCTGAGCTCGTCGACGGTGCGGACGATGTCGGTCGTCGAGAGGGCGATGTGCTGCACGCCGGCGCCGCCGTAGAAATCGAGGTACTCCTCGATCTGGGACTTGCGCTTGCCGTCCGCAGGCTCGTTGATCGGGAACTTGATCCGGCCCGAGCCGTCGGTCAGCACCTTGGACATCAGCGCTGAGTACTCGGTGGAGATCGCCTGGTCTGAGAAGTGGATCAGCTCGGTCATCCCGAACACGCGCTCGTAGTAGCCGACCCACTCATCCATGTGGCCGAGCTCGACATTACCCACGACGTGGTCGATCCCGACCAGCAGGCCGTCAGGTCCCTGCGCGGCGCGGCCGCGGGCCTGGAAGCCGGGCAAGAACGGACCCTGGTAGCCGTTACGCGCCACGAACACGTGGCGCGTCTCGCCGTATGTCGCGACCGAGGCGAGGGTCACCGTCCCGTGCTCGTCGCTGAGCTCATACGGGGTCTCGATTCCCCGGGCTCCGTGGGCGACAGCCTGCTCGTAGGCGGCCGTGGCGTCCGGGACGCTGAGCGCGATCGACCTCACGCCGTCGCCGTGGCGCTTGTGGTGCTCGGCGATCTCGTCGCTGCCGGTCAGGGTGCCCGTCAGCACGAGCCTGATCCGGCCCTGCTCCAGCACGTGGGAGACCTGGTCACGGCTGCCGGTCTCAAGCCCGCGGTAGGCGGTTTCCGTGAAGCCGTAGGCGTGTATGTAGTAGTAGGCCGCCTGGGCGGCATTGCCAACGAACAGCTCGAGGTGGTCGATGCCGTGGATGGGCATCGCATCGTGCGCAGCCACAGCCGCTACCGGTACCGGCCGGTTCAAGGTTTGGGTTGTCATGTATGCAATGATCAGGGTGTTGCAGCGATACCTCAATGCCGGTACGTTGCGTATCAGGGGTTAAACACCCTTTCATGGACTCCACCGACCGATCAATCGTTGCGCTGCTGCGACAGAACGCCCGGCGGTCCTATCAGGACATCGGGCGCCACGTCCATCTGTCGGCTCCGGCCGTCAAACGACGGGTCGATCGCCTGGAGGATGAGGGCGTGATAATCGGCTATGCGGCGATCGTCGATCCGCAGGCATTCGGCTGGAGCGCCGAGGCATTCGTTGATCTGTACTGCGAGGGTGGCATGCCCGCTGGCGCGATCCGGCGCGCCGTGGAACCGGAGGCGGGCGTCGTCTCCGCCCACACGGTCGCGGGCGAAGCCAGCGCGCTGCTGCACATCCGGGTCCAGGACACCAAGGACCTCGAGCTCACGCTCGAGCGGATCCGCGCCACCGACGGGGTGACCCGGACGGTTACCGAGGTCGTGCTCTCGACGCTGTTTCAGCGATGAGACGCCCGTACCCCGATGGGCGGCCGCCCTCGATCAGAGACTTCATGGCCTTTGAGGAGCACGTGCGCAACGCGCGGGCCAATCGCGGCGCCAGCGTGCCTGAGGCGTGGTATGAAGCGCCTGCGTTCTACTTCTCCAATCCCGGCGCCGTTTACCGCGACGGGGATGAGATCCCCAAACCGGCCGACACCGAGGCGCTCGACTACGAGTTGGAGCTCGCCTGCGTGATCGGCGCTGACGGTCGGCCGGAGGGCTTCACGATCATGAACGACTTCTCCGCCCGTGACCTGCAGGCGCGCGAGATGGCGGTCGGGCTCGGGCCGGCCAAGGGCAAGGACTTCGCCACCGCTCTGGGCCCGGCGCTGGTTTCGGTCGACGAGCTACCGGCGGATCTGGATCTGCGGGCCGTCGCGCGGGTCAACGGCGAGGTGCGCACCGACTCGCGCACCGGCGGGATGTTCTTCTCGTGGGAGCAGCTGCTGGCGGCCGCGGCGCGCAACACGCCGGGTCTGCTGCCGGGCGAGGTGATCGGCTCAGGGACCGTCGGACGCGGCTGCATTCTCGAGCACGGAGATCAACGCTGGCTGGTGCCCGGCGACGAGATCGAATTGGAGATCGAGGGGATCGGCGTGCTACGAAACCGGATCGCCTGATCGGAGCCGGCCGATCCAACACCGGCCGATCATGCGAGCCGGAACCTAAAGTGGGGCACGGCGACTGCCGATTACCTGATGGATGTCTCGCAAATGGGTTTCCTCAGTTGGCCATCGCCTTCGTGACGAGGAGCGCGGGGCGGTGCTCGTGCTGGTGGCTGGGTGCATGGTCGTGTTCCTGGGGATGGCGGCCTTGGCGATCGACCTCGGGTCCTTTCGCCAGGCCCGGCAACAAGCGCAGAGCACCGCCGACGCGGCAGCGCTGGCCGCTTCCTACGACCTGCCGAGCAATCCCACCCCGACACAAATCGCCACGGCGACGTCTGACGCGAAGGCGTATGTGATTTCGAACATGCCCGCCGTGGCGCATACGTACACGTGCGCGTCGGGTCAGCCGGGCGTCTGCATCACAACCCCTTACAACGGCATCTCAAATGAGATCAGAGTCGCCGTCACCCAGAACCTACCGAGCTCCTTCGGGGGTGTGTTGGGCGTCACCAGCGCCACCGTGAGCGCCAGTGCAGTCGCGAAGCAGACGGCGACGACCTCCTGTTCGACCCCGGGGACGGGCTGCGACGCGGTCTTCGCGAAGGACAGCAGCTGCTCTGACAACAGCGTGATATTTGGTGGAGGTACACATATCACCGGCGGCATTAACAGCAACGGCTCCCTGAACGTGGGGGGCGGTGGTTCAAGCTTCGGACCCACAACGTACGGGTCCGGCTGCACCGTAAGCCCAAGCAAATACCAACAGCAGAACAACACCTTCACGTCGGGACCCACGGCGCAGGCTCTAACCGCGACCTGGCCGATCGACTACGCGACCGACTTTCCGCCCTGCACCGGGGCCGCCTGCACCGGCCCGGGCGGGACGCCGAGCTTCTGCACTTCGGCCTTCACCGCAGCGTCGACGACCCTGGATACCTACACGAAACCGTATACGTTGACGTCAGGCCAAATCTACTGCGAGGTCGGCAGCGGCACCGCGAGCGACCCGACTACCTGGAACGGCGCGCTGACTGTCAATGGAGGCCCGGCCGAGTCCACATTCGTCGCCGGAAGCGTGACGCTCGGCGGCGGCGACAACCTGACCTGGTGCGGCTACTCCTCCTCCTCCCCGGGCTACAACGTGTCCGCTTGCAATGCGGCGGTTCCCCAGCCCGCCACGGGGAGCTATCCGCTGATCTACGCGGTCGGGAGCGGTACTTCGATCAACAACGCAGGAGGCGGGGGCACGTTCCTCGGCGACATGTTCGCACCCAACGGAACCATCTACATCGGGGGCGGTGACTCGACGACCTTTCTGGAGGCTCTTGATGTTTCCATCCCGGGCGGGGGGTTCACCGGCGACGGCCCTTCGGACTCAGGGACCAGCTCGTCGTCCGGTTCCGCGTCCCTGGTCGGTTGACACGGGCGCCGCTGCTCAGGTGCCGAACCCGACCCGGTGACCCGCGTCGTCGACCAGCACGTAGACGATCCGGGACAGGTCGAGCGCCACTGTCCCGTCCTCGGCGGTCAGGTCGTGCCATCCGGTAGAGCCGAGCGCCTCACGCAGGCGGGTGAGCTCAGCGGGGGGGACGCGGGCGCTGAGGACCTGTCCCCCCAGGAAGCCGATGTTGATCTTCTGTGGCTTGTCGTCTGGCATCGTCGGTGCTCCTCTTCAAGGCTTCGTTTGGACGATCTCGGTCAGTACCCCGCCGGTGGAGGCGGGATGAAGAAATGCCACCCGCGAGCCACGGATGCCCGCGCGGGGCGCCTCGTCGATCAACCGCAGGCCCGCGGTCCGGCATGCGTCAAGCGTCTCCTGCACGGAGGCCACGCGATAGGCGACGTGATGTAGCCCGGGGCCCTTGCGGGCCAGGAACTTGCCCACCGGGGTGTCCTGGTGCAGCGGCTCCAGCAGCTCGATGTGACCGTCGCCGACGTCGAGCAGCGCGGCGTCGACGCCCTGCTCGGTGATGGTCTCACGGTGCACGAGCGGCATTCCTAGCGCATCACGGTAAAGCGCCAGCGCCGAATCGATGCTCTCGACAGCGACGCCGACGTGATCGATGCAGGACAGCATGCGGCCCGAGGATACCGACGGCCTGACCCAGACGGACGAGGCCGAGCGCTCGGCCGACCGGCTGTCCGTCCGGCCGACCGTCCGGCCGACGATCGCAATCTTCGCCGCTGGTCGCTTCAGCCGGCCTCCCGTGGCGAGTGCATGAAGATCACACCGACACGGACCGCTGCTGCTAAAAAACGGAGGCTGGATTGCGTCAGCCCGCGGTGCCAACGCGGCACTGCCGGCAGCAACTCGTGGAGACAGACGAGACAGATGAGACTGGGAGTCACGCAATGTTGAAGCTCACCCGCTGGTGCATCGCCCATCGCCGTCGCGTAGTCCTGGCCTGGGTGGCCGTCGCGGTCCTCACCACCGTCGTCGCCGGAGCCATCGGTCGTCAGTACGCCACCAACTTCAGCCTGCCCGGGACCGAGTCCCAGCGGGCGCTTGACCTGCTCAGGCGGGACTTTCCCGCCCAGAGCGGCGACGTCGACACGATCGTCTTCCACGTCTCCCACGGCACGATTTACTCGCCGGCCGTGCGCGCGGCGATGACGCCGGTGCTGGCCCGCGTGGCCCGGGACCCGCACGTCGCGGGGGTGCTGAGGCCCTACGGCGTGCGCGGAGCCGTCGAGGTCTCACGCGACCGGATGACCGCCTTTGCGACCATCAACTACGACAAGTCCGCCAACCTGCTGCCGAACGCGACGGGCAATGCGGTCCTCGATCAGATCGGCGCGGTTCACGTGTCCGGCCTGCAGGTGGCGGCGGGCGGTCAGGTGATCGAGGACGCCGAGGGCTTCAGCGTGGGCCCGGCCACCGAGATCGGGGTGGTTGCCGCGCTGGTGATCCTGTTGCTCACGTTCGGCTCGCTGACCGCGGCCGGGATGCCGTTGATCACGGCCGGCCTGGGCCTGATCACCGGCGTGGCGCTGATCGGGCTCGCCACCCACATCACGAGCATGTCGAACATCTCACCCGAGCTGGCGCTGATGATCGGGCTCGGGGTCGGGATCGACTACGCGCTGTTCATCGTCACCCGCTTCCGTGAGAACTACCTCGCCCTCGGCGGCGTGGAGCGTTCGGTGCTCGGTGCGATGGACACCTCCGGGCGGGCGATCCTGTTGGCCGGGACCACCGTGGTGATCGCACTGCTCGGAATGTTCGCCACCGGAGTGAGCTTCATGTACGGATTGGCGATCGCCGCGGTGATCGCGGTGCTGCTCACGCTCGTGGCTTCGCTGACGCTGCTGCCGGCGATCCTGTCGCGTTTCGGGCCGCGGATCGTGCGGCCCCGGGAGGCTCGGCGCAGTCCATTCGGTCGCCGCCGGACGCCAGCAACGGTCACTGACGGTGGTGGCGCAGCCGTCAGCGCGGCGCCCCGCTCGAGGTGGCGGCAGTGGAGCGAGATGGTGCAGGCGCGCCCGTGGCCGCTGGCGATCGTCTCGCTGGCGGTGATGATCGCGCTGCTGCTCCCGGTGTTCGCGCTGCGACTTGACACCAGCGACGCCGGCAACGATCCGGCCAGCACCAGCTCTCGCCATGCCTTTGACCTGCTGGCGCACGGCTTCGGAGCAGGGTTCAACGGCCCGTTGCTGGTGATCGCCGAGCTGCCCAGCCCCAACCACACATCGGCGCTGCCGGCGCTGCGGGCTGCGGTCAGCGCCGCCCCCGACGTCGTCGCTGTCACGCCACCCCGGATCGCGCCGTCGGGCACCGTCGCGGTCATCGAGGTCTACCCCGGCTCGGCGCCTCAGGCGACCGCGACCACCGACCTGGTCAACCACCTGCGCCACGACGTCGTACCGCCGCTGGCGCGCCGCAACGGCGCGCCGGTCCTGGTTGGCGGCTTCACCGCAGGCTCGATCGACTTCTCCCACGTGCTCTCGGGCAAGCTACCGCTGTTCATCGGGATCGTGGTCGTGCTCTCGGCGCTGCTGCTGCTGGTCATCTTCCGCTCGCTGGTGATCCCGCTCCAGGCCGCGATCATGAATCTGATCAGCATCGGCGGTGCGCTCGGCGTCACCGTCCTGGTGTTCCAAGACGGTTGGTTCGCGAGCGTGCTCGGCGTGGAGAAGGGCCCGATCGAGCCATGGATACCCGTGCTCATGTTCGCCGTCGTGTTCGGGCTCTCGATGGACTACGAGGTGTTCCTTATCTCCCGGGTGCGCGAGGAGTGGGTCCGGCGTCAGGACGCTTCCGGCGCCGTGGCCGACGGCATCGCGTTCACCGGGCGGGTGATCAGTGCCGCCGCCGCGATCATGGTCTGCGTGTTCCTGTCGTTCATGCTCGGCAACCAGCGCACGATCAAGGAGTTCGGATTCGGGCTCGCCGCGGCGGTGTTCCTCGACGCTCTGGTTGTGCGCTGCGTGCTGCTGCCGGCCGTGCTCGAGCTGCTCGGCCCGGTCACGTGGCGCCTGCCGCGCTGGCTCGACGCTCGCCTGCCCCACATCAATATCGAGGGCTCGGCCGCGCGCACATCCACCGCGCCCGCGACGCTCGGTGACGAGGAGGCTGCCGAGCGCCAGCCGACGCGCGTGTAAGGGTTCGCATCGTGGGCCCTAAGGAGTCACGACTTTATTGATCCTCTGATCGCCTGATGTTCGGATGGAGGAACCG